>Ga0208820_1000346_pt1 | contig 38430 bp, 23 predicted proteins | sample June2015DPH_16_5_FD_184713 | JGI IMG/M metagenome (GOLD analysis project Ga0208820, IMG submission 184713) | Peatland microbial communities from SPRUCE experiment site at the Marcell Experimental Forest, Minnesota, USA - June2015DPH_16_40... | ecosystem: Environmental > Terrestrial > Soil >...
TTGGATTTGAATTGAAATGTCCCAGCCACCGTTTGGTGATCCGGGCGTGTGCCCGACGATTGTGTTGTTTTCATTATCCACCAATCAATCCCCAATCGGTGGCTCTCTTGCAACTACATCGTTCCGGCTAAGACAAAGTCTCGTCCTGCAAATTGGCGCGTACCTTTCGGGTGCGCTGGCAGTCGGCTGGGGGATTGCCAGCCTGGAGCGGAACAACCTGCACGGGCTTTATCTTGGCGCAGCGCTCGGAGCCTTGATGACCTTCAACGCCTTTTGGTCTCACCGCCGGAGCGCGGCGGAGGATGATGAATATCCGATTCGACCGGTTCCGGCGTACTTCACCATTCTCGCCCTCGCCAGTTGGCTGGCGACGACGTGGTATAATACAACCCCGGCAAACTTCCCGCTGGCATTGGCGGTTGAAGCGCTTGCGCTGACCTTCTCGATTTACGTGCTGCGCCTGCGCGAGCTGGTCTTGTTTGGCCAGGGCTATCTTTTGCTTGGCCAATTCGCGTGGCTGTGGCACTCCATCCTGCCTTCGGCTTCGCCTCCGTGGTGGAATCCCGCCTTGATGATCGCCGTCACGGTTGGGTTGAGCCACTGGTGGCAGCGGCAAAAAGTCCTGGTGACCGATTCGCGGGGGCCATTGTTCTGGCAGGGCTTTTACGCGCTGGCACTCGTGGGAGTGCTGTATTTCTGGCTTAATCCGCTGGTGGGTGCACCCGCCTGGCTGATGTTGACCAGTCTGCTCGCCGTGGGCATCACGGCTTACGGCGTGTTCACGCGCATGTGGTTCCTGGCCGCTTTTGGGCAAATCTTTTTGCTCGTCAGCGGTGTGCAATTTGTGTGGCAGCTTTCGCAGACCAAGCCGGAGTGGCATTTCCCGCTCGCTCCGATTGCCGCGTTCGTCCTGCTCTCCTTTGGCGCCGTGAGATGGTTCAAGCGCAAGCCCGATGCCAGCGAACAGATCCGCACACCGTTGCTTCAAATCGCATTGCTCTATCGCTGGGTGGCGCTGGTGATGTCGATTTGGTGGGTTTGCGAATACATTCCTGCGCGGGAACGGATTTGGCTTCTGGCCTTGCTCGGCTTGTGGATGTTCCTTTGGGCCGGGTTGTATCGAAACCGGGAAATACTGCTTTGCAGCGCGGCATATACGCTGACGGCGCTGGCTTTGTTCTGGCTGCCGCTGCTTGAGGCCCCGACAGTGTACTGGCCGAATCTCGTCGTGATTGTAATTCTGCTCGGACAACGACAAATGGCGAAACGTTTGCCCGAACGCTACGACCTGGATTCCCGCATACACGGCGCCGTGATCATTGTTGGCGGACTCAGCCTCTGGCTGTTTCTCACACGCTGGGTTTGCCTGAACGCCAGCGGATTTTACCTGACCGCGAGCTGGTCGGCGCTGGCGCTCATATTCTTCGCGGCCGGCATGGCCTTGCGCGAACGGGTGTATCGCTGGCTTGGCCTCGGGGTGCTCGCTTTCGCGCTGGGACGCGTCGTCATTTTCGATGTTTGGAAACTGGAAACCCTCTATCGCATTCTGAGTTTCATGGCGCTCGGCATCGTGTTGCTCGTCCTCGGCTTCATTTACAACAAATACCAGGAGAAAATTAAGGAGTGGCTCTAAGCGGTGGGGCAAAGTCTAAAGTCCAAAGTCAAACAATGCGGCGTGTTTTGGTAGTGTCATAACTTGAAGTTTGCACTGCTGTCCGGAGCGCGAGTTGTCCCAACTCGCAGCATTCCCGATAATACATCCGCTGCGGATTGGGGACAATCCGCGCTCCATGATAAGTTAGCACATGCCGGCGCGCAGAAGGCAATTTCTTATCAATGATCTTTGCGTGAGGTTGTTGGATTTTCAGCTTTTCCCCTGCGCCACTTTTATGATGGCATTAACGGCGGGCTTTGGTTGGCAGCGACGGTCGAACAGCAGGGGATAGTCGGTCCTGCCGATGATCGGCAGGTAGCTGCGCCAGGATTGGCCGTCATGCACGCCCCAAAACGTGACCCGGCTGAACTTGTCCCGGTGCTTCCGGAAGAGTGAAAACAAATCGGCGTACCGCTTTGCCTGGTCTTTCTGGACAGCGTCCGGCAGGCCGTTCGGATACGGATTGTATTTCTTCTGCGTTTCTGCATCGAAGGAAGAGAGGTCCACTTTTGGGGTATCGACAGGATAAAAAGGAAGCACTCCTATGTCCAACTCAGTGATCATCAGTTTTACGTTCAACTGGGCGAGGGTCAGGACGTAGACTTCAATCTCATCTATCCGCGGAAAGTTCAGAAACCAGTGACCCTGTATGCCAACGCCATCCACGCGGACACCTTTTGCTTGCAGGTTCTTGACGAGCCGGATGACCCCTTCGCACTTGGGGCGGAACTCATAATCGTACTCATTGTAATATAGCTGGGCGTGAGGATCGGCCTGGCGCGCAAATTCAAAGGCCTTGACCAAATAGTCTTCGCCGATGATCTCCAACCATTTGTTTTTCCTGAGAGAACCATCCGCCATGATGGCTTCGTTGACGACGTCCCAACCGTGGATTCGTCCCCGGTAACGGCCCATCACCGTGAAGATGTGGTCCTTCATCCGTTCCAGCAACGCCTCACGACTCAGGGGTTTGCCCGATGCGTCCTGAAACACCCAGTCCGGCGTCTGATAAAACCAGACCAGCGTGTGGCCAATGATATGCATTTTGTGCTTTTCGCCAAAGGTCACATAACGGTCCGGCGCTTCGAAATTGTATCGGCCCGGTTCCGGATGAACTTCCTCCCACTTCAGGATGTTTTCCGGCGTGATAGAGTTGAAATGTTTTTCCACCAGGGCCATGGCGTCAGGCTCCTTGCCGGAAATCTGGTCCACGCTGAGGGCGGCGCCAATATAAAAGTCGTCCTTGAAAACGTCTTTCAAAGCAGTCTGGCCTGCGCCTTCGGCCCTGTCTGCCGGAACGGTTTGGTCGGGTGTATTCATCATGGCTCGCTCATGACCCCCTCCGCGTCGGTCGGCAGACGGCTGGTTCGAGTATCGCACAACATCGCCCTGCCGTTGCCGCCGACGGTGCTTTGCGTATGCCCTTTCTACGGAAAGCGGCGGACGAGGACAAGGCAAATATTGATACGAAATTGCTCTTTTGCGGGCGCCATTATGGAGCGTGTCGCACTGTGGAAAAGAAGAGAAATGGCTTGCGAGGTGACTTCGGATGAAACCGAGCCTCGTAATTGGCTTCATGGCTGCGGGTTCAGGCCGCTTCAACGCGGAGACTTCGTGCGGTTTTGTAGGTTCTCGCACGTCCGGTGTGCGGCAGTGGATAGATTATTCGCCACCATTTCGCAATTGACAGCACGGGCTGCAGCGGGCACTAACCGTCTGGTCATGAGCGACGCTGTGTCGGCCCGAGCCTTTTGGAAGAACAGGAACGCATGAAGATGCCAACTCCTGCCGTCAAGCGAGTCGTTCCCCCGATCCTGCCCTACAAAAACCCGGCCCTGCCTGTCGCCAAACGCGTGAAGGATCTGCTGTCGCGTATGACGCTCGAGGAGAAAGCCGCACAGATGATGTGCGTCTGGCAGCAAAAATCCGAAACGCTCGTTGATGGCGACGGCAATTTTGACCTTAAGAAGGCCAGGGTCGCCTTCAAAAAGGGGCATGGACTCGGCCAGGTTGGCCGGCCCAGTGACGCGGGCCGGGGCAAGGACGCGCGTTGCATGGCGGAGTTGACCAACGCCATCCAGAAATTCTTCCTCGAAAACAGCCGGCTGGGCATCCCGGTGATGTTTCACGAGGAATGTCTGCACGGGCAGGCGGCCATCGGCAGCACCAGCTTTCCCCAGCCCATCGGTCTGGCCGCCACGTTCAATTTGGAACTGGTGGAGGCGCTTTACAAGATGGCCGCCGAGGAGGCGCGCGTCCGCGGCACCCACCAGGCACTCACGCCGGTGGTGGATGTGGCGCGCGATCCACGCTGGGGCCGGGTCGAGGAAACCTTCGGCGAGGATCCGTTTCTGGTGACGCAACTCGGCATGGCCGCAGTGCGGGGATTCCAGGGCGACGCATCCTTCAAAGATAAAAAACGCATCATTGCCACCCTGAAACATTTTGCCGCGTACGGCCAGCCCGAATCCGGCCAGAATTGCGCCCCGGTCAACGTCTCCCTGCGCCTGCTGCGCGAAACGTTCTTGTATCCGTTCAAAGAGGCCATCCAAAAGGCCGGTGCCATCAGCGTGATGGCGTCCTACAACGAAATTGACGGTGTCCCATCGCATGCCAGCGAATGGCTGCTGCGCGACGTGCTCCGCAAGGAATGGGGTTTCCCGGGCTTTGTGGTTTCGGATTACTACGCCATCTGGGAACTCGGTTGTCGGCCGGACACGCACGGCCATTTCGTGGCCAAGGACAAGACTGAATCCTGTGCGCTGGCGGTGCGGGCGGGCGTGAACATTGAGTTTCCCGAACCGGACTGCTACCTGCACCTGGTTGAACTGGTCCGCCAGGGAGTGTTGAAGGAGTCCCAACTCGATGAGCTCGTGACGCCGATGTTGTTCTGGAAGTTCAAAATGGGGTTATTCGATGACCCCTACGTGAATCCCAACGAGGCGGAGCGGATTGTCGGCAGCGAAAAGAACCGCAAGCTGGCGCTGCAGGCGGCGCGGGAGACGATCACGCTGCTCAAAAACACGAACAACCTGGTGCCGCTCAATCCGAGCAAAATCAAATCCATCGCCGTCATCGGACCAAATGCCGACCGCGAAATGCTCGGCGGCAACAGCTGTCGCCCCAAGTTTTACACCTCGTTGCTGGAAGGCATCCGCTCGAAGGTGGGTGACCGGGTGCAGGTGCCTTATTGCGAAGGCTGCAAAATCACCGTGGGCGGGTCTTGGAACCAGGACTTGGTGACGCCCAGCCAGCCGGAGGAAGACCGCAAGCTCATCCAGGAGGCCGTCCATGTGGCCCAGCAGGCAGATGTTATCGTGGTGGCCATTGGCGGCAATGAACAGACTTCGCGGGAAGCGTGGTCGCTCAAACACCTGGGCGACCGCACCCGGCTGGAACTGATCGGTCGCCAGCAGGAATTGGTCACGGCCATGCTTTCGACCGGCAAACCGGTCATCGTGTTCCTGTTCAACGGCAGCCCGTTGTCCATTCAATATCTGAATGAGAACGTGCCGGTCATTTTCGAATGCTGGTATCTTGGTCAGGAAACCGGCCACGCGGTGGCGGACGTGTTGTTCGGCGATTTCAATCCCAGCGGCAAGCTGCCCACGACTATTCCCCGATCGGCAGGTCATTTGCCCGCTTTTTACAATTACAAACCCTCCGCACGCCGCGGTTATTTGTTCGACGACGCTTCCCCGCTCTATCCCTTCGGTTTTGGTTTGAGCTACACAACCTTCACGTTTAAAAATCCGCGTCTGGTAAAGGATAAAATCCGCAGGAATGAGTCCACCCGCCTTTTGGTGGACGTCAGGAACACCGGCAAGCGCGCCGGCGCCGAGGTCGTGCAAATGTATGTCCGCGATTGCGTCAGTTCGGTGACCCGGCCGGTCAAGGAATTGAAGGGCTTCCAAAAGGTTTCGTTGCGACCGGGCGAGACCCAGACCGTCGCGCTTGACATCACGCCGGAGTCGCTGGCATTTTACGACCTCCAGATGAAATACGTCGTGGAGCCGGGCGAATTTGAAATCATGGTCGGCAATTCCGCGCGCGACAGCGACCTGCAGAAGGTGATTCTCACGGTGACGTAGTAAACCCCAACCCACGACCAGACTATGGCAGAGCAAAAAGAACAACACTTTCACCAAAAACTCTCGTTTTTTGAGAAAGCCGGCTACAGTGGTGGCGATGCCGCGGCGAACTTCGTCTTCATGACGATGGTCTGCTTTCAGGCGAGCTTTTACACGGACGTGTTCGGCATCAGCGGGGCCACCGCTGGGACCATCATCCTGGTAGCTCGGTTGTGGGACGCCTTCTTCGATCCGCTCATGGGTGTACTGGCCGATCGCACCAACACTCGTTGGGGCAGGTTCCGTCCTTGGGTGCTTTGGACTTCGGTCCCGTGGGCTGTCGTCATGGTTTTGGCCTACACGACACCTCATTTCGCGGAGCCAGTGAAAATCGCTTACGCGTTTGTAACCAACATCCTGCTGATGACGCTCTATTCCGCCAACAATATGCCTTACTCGGCACTTGGCGCCGTCATGACCGGCGATGTGGTTGAGCGCGCGAAGCTCAATTCCTACCGCTTCATCGCGGTCATGGTCGCGCAATTCGTGGTCGTCGGCGTGACGCTACCGTTGGTTTTCAGATTCGGCGGCCCCACTCACGACCGACAACTCGGCTGGCAAATGACCATGGGCCTTTGGGCTGCCCTGTGCCTCGTCCTGTTCCTCATCACTTTTGCCGTTTCCAAGGAGCGCATTCATCCCAAACCCGAACAGAAAACTCCCCCGAAACAAGACTTTGCCGATTTGCTCAGGAATGGCCCGTGGAAGATCATGTTTTGCACGACGCTCCTGCTTTTCAGCCTCATCGCGCTCATGGGTAGTGCGCAATACAGTTATTACAATTATTACGCCGACAAGGCCGCGTTCTTCGACTGGCTGCAAAAGCTTCATCTGACGGCGCCGGCATTGGCACCAGGCGCACCCGCACCCGGCGGCCTGCTCGAATGGATGGGCTACATCGTACATGGCGACCGGACCCACCTCGCCGATTCCAACGTGTCCTTTGTCGGCTATAGTATCGTGCAAATGGTCTCAAAGATCGTCACGATCATTGTCATTGTCTGTTCGCCATTCCTCGCTCGGAGATTTGGCAAAAAGTCTGTCATGGTGGGCGGCTTCGCGCTCTCCACACTGGCTTACGTCGGGTTCTACGCGCTCAAACCCACGAACATCACCGGCATGCTCTTTATGACCGTGCTTACGTCTTTCGTTTATGCGCCAACCATCCCGTTGCTTTGGGCGATGTTTGCGGACGTGGCGGATTATTCGGAATGGAAAAACGGCCGCCGCGCCACCGGCATCATTTTCGCGACCATTGGTTTTGCACTTAAAGCGGGCCTGAGTCTTGGCGGCGCGATGTTTCTCTGGTTGATGTCTTGGGCCGGCTATCAGGCCAACCAGCCCCAAACAGATCAGACGCTGGAATGCATCCGCAGAAGCTCCAGTCTTTACCTCGCCATCCTCTTCGCCGTTTGCACTGTCCTGTTGATGATTTATCAACTCAACAAACGTCTGACGATCCAGATCGCCGACGAATTGGCGGAACGTCGTAAAAAATTCGCCGCCGCTTGAAAACATCTATGAAAATCATGGCTTCCGTCGGAATCATGGGAATTTTTCTGGCCACCAGTGGTTTCGCGCAAACCACCCTCAAAGCGGCCTTTAAAAATGACTTTCTCATCGGCGCGGCGCTTAACGAAGCGGAGTTCACCGGCCAGAACACCAACGCCGCCGCCCTCATCAAGGCTCAGTTCGACACCATCAGTCCGGAAAATGCTTTGAAATGGGAAGCCGTCCATCCCAAGCCGGATCAGTACAATTTTGGGCCGGCGGGTCAATACGTCGAGTTCGGCCAAAAAAACGGAATGTTCGTCATCGGCCACAATCTAGTCTGGCACAGCCAGACGCCGAAATGGGTCTTTCAGGACGAGAAGGGCAACCCGGTTGACCGCGACACGTTGCTGGCCCGGATGAGCAATCACATTTCCACTGTGGTCGGGCGCTATAAGGGAAAAATCGGCGGCTGGGACGTGGTGAACGAGGCATTGAATGAGGACGGCACGCTCCGTGACTCACCATGGAAGAAAATCATCGGTGAGGATTATCTGCTCAAAGCGTATCAATTCGCGCACGAGGCCGATCCACAAGCCGAATTATATTACAACGACTATTCGCTGGAAAACGCGCCCAAGCGAAACGGCGCAATTGTATTGATCAAAAAACTTCAAGCCCAGGGAGTTCACATCGCCGGCGTCGGTTTGCAAGGCCATTACAAAATGGACTGGCCAAGTCCGGTGCAGGTGGACGAAACCATCGCCGCCTTCTCCCCGCTCGGCGTCAAGGTGATGATCACCGAGCTGGATTTGAACCTGCTGCCGGCGGCGACCCAATCTCAGGCGGCGGAAGTCTCGATGAATTTCGCGTTGCGGGCTGAGTTGAATCCCTACACCAACGGTCTGCCGGCGGCCGTGCAGCAGCAGCTTGCTCAACGGTACGCCGATTTGTTTGCGGTGTTTGTCAAACACCACGACGTGGTCAGCCGCGTGACCTTTTGGGGTGTGACCGACGGCGATTCCTGGCTCAACAACTGGCCGGTGAAAGGCCGCACCGCGTATCCGCTGTTATTTGACCGCAACTGCCAGCCCAAACCGGCATTTAATGCCGTCATCCAAACATCCAAGTTGCCCTGTCCGGCTTGGTAAAATGGGCAGCGGTGCAAACCGCCCGTCCGCTTTCCCGAGGTTCACGGGGACAGTGTCGGATGTGGGTGGCCCGGGCATTGAAGCGTTCGGAATGATAAGTGAAAGCTGTCCCGCCCTTATTGTGGGCCGTGAGGTAACGTGAAGCTACTCCGGTGTCGTTCTTCAAATAGGTGGCGCAAGTCATGCTATTGGTTGCCACATTCCAGAAGTTGAAATGCCAGATGAACAGCGCAACCGCGTATTTCAGGTTTTCCAGCTTCTTTGAATAGCCCAACGTGCAATAGCTGGTGCCATGAAATCACAAAAAATACGCCATTTGGGGGATGGCGCTCTGATAGTTATTGTGCAACGATACCCCTCAATTTAGTTAAACAATTACTAACCCCCAAAACTTATGAAGTTGAACAAAAAGTCTCAATGGATGAATTCACTCACGATGGGATTCATGCTCGCTGGCTCGATTGCCGTCAGTCAGGCGCAGCCATATGCAAATTATGTCGTTGACCAGTTTGACGTTGACACCACGGGCGGTTTCGCCAACAATGGCTGGGGTGCGGCTGTTCCCGCCATCACTTGGGATGACACCCAAAATGCCAGCACCACCATGGGTCCCAACAATCCGGGATCCGGGTCAGCGTTATGGCAAATTACCTGGCCGAACCACTCCGGCGATCAGTTCATGGTAACGCACTGGTTTAGTAACGGCAACGTGGAAAACCTCAACGACTACACGAACGTGACCTTCGATATCAAGTTTGCCACCAACTGCGGAACAGATGGCGCCGGTAGTTATGGTGACGTGATATTTGCCATCATTCCGCAAACTGACGGCTGGCCGTCAACCGCCCTTGGGGTGTATAACTCGGCGGTTGCAAACGGCAACGGCTGGATTCACGTAAGCCTGCCCATCAATGCAGCCAGCATTTCCAAGCTCGATGCCGTGAACGGATACGGTATTGGCATTCAGCAAAGTCGCACCGGGGGGAACCTCACTAACACGACTTTCTGGCTGGACAATGTTATTTTTGGCGGACTGACAAACCTTCCTCCGCCTCCGTTGTTATCCATTTCGCGCAACACCATACCTCCGGGGCTGATGATCGTGTGCGGTGGCAGCGGCGGGACTTACACACGCGGGTTGGTTATGGCATTTGACACGGTTAATACAACCCGCAATTTTTCCTGGATTGGTTCCGGCAGCACTCCCGTGACCTACTCTCAGACCATTATCAGCTACCCCGATCCTAGTCATCCCATTCAATCGGCGATCTTTCTGGTGCAAAACGGCAATTTTGGCGACCCCGGAGTTGACTATGACGCCGCAAACGTCGCGCAACTTTCCATCTATGGTAATGCCAATGGGACTGCCACCGGCTCGTTCCAGTTCAAGACCAATCAAGCCGATGGCAATTCACAGTTCACCGCTAATACCTTGGGATCACTTACCGCCCCCAGCCCCTTGGGGACTTGGAGCCTTACCTTCCTGAATGACACGAACGTCACGATAGGCTATGTTCCACTCAGCGGGGTTGGCGGCCTGAGCACCACCGCCAATTTTTTGGACGAAACGAGCGCGCAGTACTTTGCCAATCCATTGACCGTTTTCATGGGCAATCAACAAAATGGCGATGCGAACCTCGGCCAAGCGTCCACCTATTCGGAATTTAAGATCAATGGAGTTACCGCCTCTCCTTCACTTGACGACGTTTGGAGCAGTCAGACGACAATGGACACAACCAATTGGGGCAGTGTGAGCTATGCGGCGAGCGACACTTTGCTCGTTCATCCGACCGACAAATATTGGGTGAGTTGGACCTTGCCCGATGCGGGATTTGACGTGGAAATTAGCACCGATCTATCCAATACCAATGGATGGATGTCTGCCGGGTTGTCCCAAATTGTAACTACGACGGCGAGGAAGGAAGTGCTCTTGCCAGGGTTATCAACCAACTACCCGGCGGCCGGCGGGTACGCGTTCATCAGCCTCATCAAGCGGACCGCCACGCAACTACAAGTCTTGCTGCCGGGCGAGACCAACGCGCCGAACACCCTCACCGGCAAGATAGGAACACCCACTCCAGTGAACAGCCTCGATACGGCGACCGTGACGGTCAATGCGGTTGATTCCACTTGGCACATCATCAACGTTTCGGGCGACAACATCCATTTCACCGCCTCGGACAGCAGCGTCGTAACGCCGAATGACGCAGCGCTGGCAAACGGGACCGCGCAAGGAACCGCACTGTTTATCAGTGCGGGAAGCTTCACCTTCACGGCCCACGATACGACGAACCCCAATATCGTGTCCGGCACCAGTTCGTCCATCACGGTTAATTAAAGACGGCGGTCGTTTGCAGAGATAAAAGACAAGCGGGTGCCAGTTTGGTGGCACCCGGTGGGTTGTATATGACAGGTGGAATTTTCATCTGGTTGCATTACGTTTAAATCGGAATAATCTTAAATGTTAGCATGGAAACACAGGCAGAACTTCAAAAGGCTGGCTCGCGAAACTGCGGCTTCACCTTGATCGAGTTGCTGGTGGTGATAGCCATCATCGCCATTCTGGCGGCCTTGCTCCTGCCAGCGTTGGCCCGAGCCAAACAGAGAGCACAGGCCGCTGTATGCATGAGCAACAGCCGGCAGATAACGCTCGCTTGGCGCTTGTATGGCGACGATAATAATGATCTTCTGCCGCCCAACGATTATCCTTACACCACCACTTATTTCGGGGCCGCCAACCAACTCCAGATGAAGAACTGGGTTGTGGGCACCATGGAGCAACCCATTGATGCGATTGTGGCCAGCGAGTTGACCGATCCCAACAGTCTGATTTCCCCGTATCTTCCCAGCGTGGCCGTCTGGCATTGTCCCGCCGACAATTATATAGACCCGAACACCCATGACGTGCATGTGCGGAGCTATTCGATGAATTCGGCCATTGGCACAATATGGTATACCTATTATCAATATCACGCGCCTCCGCTTGGGTCGCCGGTCCAAGGCGGATGGCTGCCGGGGAAAACCTATAATGCCAATCAGACGGCGTGGCGGACTTATGGCAAAATGTCGTCGTTCTTGTGGCCGTCTCCGTCCGATACTTGGGTCATATTGGACGAGAATCCGTATTCCATCAACGATGCGTCCTTTGCGGTATCGGCGGTTGCGACCACCGGCAACACCTATCTGATTGACTATCCTTCCGGCTTGCATGGGGGGGCGGGCGGCATGGCCTTTGTCGACGGCCATTCGATCATTCACAGATGGCAGGATACCCGCACCTACACTCCGCAAGGATTCGTTCAACCCGGCTTGGGGGGCGGCGGCTCAAGTGGGAACCATCAGTCACCGGACAATGAGGATTGCTTCTTTTTGGCGCCCATTACTTCTGCGCCACGATAACCAGACTTGCGGCAAATTATTTCCGAAGCGGATTCCATAAGGCCGTTGCCGGATTTTAACTGCCATGGGATCCAGCCTTATTCCAATTATTTCGAAATAATGAGCGTTCACATTAAATATAGGACTGTGCATTTTTTTTGGAATTTTCGGACCAAATTGTTACAATTGCTTCATGTGGCAGATTCCCTTTGGCGGGTCGTGGCTGAGACGGTTGTCTGTGGGTTGTGGCTTGATGTTGGTGGGTCAGTCGGTTGCGCTTGCGGCCGGAGGCCTTCCGTCTGAACGGCTCTTGCCGGTTATAACCAACGTGTTGCAATTTCAGCAATTGGTCAGTCAGACCCAACAGACCAACTGGCCCGTTCGATTGGAGGGAATGGTTTGTTGGTCTGACTTGGCGCAGGGAATGATTGTTTTGCAGGATGATTCCGGGATGGCGCTCATTGAAATGCCTCCCCAAAGCCGACCAATCCAACCAGGCGAAAAAATCGCGTTGGAAGGAAATTATTCCGGGAGTCAAGGCGGCGCCAGTTTGACAATTGGCAGCTTGACGCTGGTTGATGATTGCACTCACGGAATGAGCGAGCAATCCGAGGCGCTTTTTTTGAAATCGGGAAAGTATCAAATTTCCGTCTCTTGGTTTGACGGAAACCATCTGGACGGACTGGATGTTTTCTATGACGGCCCGAATCTGCCCCGGCAGAGCATTCCCGATTCGGAATTGTTTCACAAGGTGGTGAGTCCCGCAAGCGGCGCCACCAACTGGGTTCAAGGATTGAATTATTGGGCTTATGAAGGCCAATGGTCCCAATTGCCTGATTTTCAACAGTTGACCGCCATTAAAACGGGAATCGCGGCCAATTTTGACATCGGGGTCAGAACCCGCGATCAGGCCGTAGGGCTGGAATTTAAGGGCGATTTGGAAATTCGACAGGATGGAATTTACAGGTTCTTCCTTGTGCCGCATGGCCGCCGCCAGTTGTTCGTTGAGCGGCCTCGCCTGAAGGTGATCGGCGTCGCTGGCGCGCCAACGCCACGTCAGATCGTTCCCGGCCAAATTTTGTCCGAGCAGGAACAATCACAATGGGCGAAAACGGAAGGGGAGGTAACTTTTGTCAGTAAGGAACAATCCAAAGGACTGAAAGTGGAGTTAAGCTCCGAAACCGGAAACATGCAAGTGGAAATTGCCGACGGTTCCGACGGTTCTTCCGTTCTGCTGCCCGGCAGCCGGGTTCGGATAACCGGGATTTGCTGGAGCACCTACACGCTGGAGGGGCGAAGGATATTCGGAACCATGTGGACACCGAACTTGGAATTGGTTGAGTTGCTGGAAGTGGCGCCGGAGTTTTGGATTTCCCACCCGGTTCTTGCCGTCAGGGATTTGCTGTCCACGAATTTCCCAGGCGTGGGGGGGCCGATAGTTCATGTAACCGGACAGGTATGCTCCCAGGGGCCGAGCCGATCAATGGTCATTCAGGATGACACGGGGGAAATTGTGCTTCAAATCACCCAACCGATGCCCAAGACCATCGGCGATTATGTCGAAGCGTTGGGGAGATGGAGTAGATCGGGGACAAATGTCATTTTGCGGAACGGTTTCTATCGGGAGGTCGAGCGTGCGCAGAAAGCGACCGAACCCCTTCCAGTTCTGACCACGGCGGAGCAGGTCAAACGATTGAAACGGGCAGAGGCGCTGCGTGGATATCCGGTCCACATTCGGGGAGTAGTTACTTGGAGCGGAGGAAGCGGCGTCGTTCTTCAGGATTTCACCATGGGCGTCTTTGTTGACGTGGCCAATCGGGAAGATTCCGGCGCGCAACACGTCGGCGAGTATTGGGAGATTGAAGGAGTGACCACTGCGCAATTTTCGCCGATGGTTCTGGCCCAACGGGTCGTTCACTTGGGATTGGGAGCTTTGCCCTATTCGGTCCACCCCACGTGGGATCAGTTGATGAATGGAACCTTGGATACACAATCTGTGGAGATCCAAGGGGTGGTTACGGCGGTCGAAAGGACCAGTGTCATGTTGTTAACCCACAACGGAAAAATTCAAATTGACTTGCCGGAAATGCAGTCTGAAGCATTGAAGCGCTACCAGAACGCGCTTATTCGCATACGGGGGTGTTTGTGGGCCGTGAAAGATGAAACCACCCATGCGCTCAAGCCCGGTGAAGTTCAAATCCACAACGCTTCCCTCAGCGTGGATCAGGCGGCGCCGGCCGATCCCTTCGCTGCTCCGCTGAAGCGCGCCTCGGAACTTCTGTTGTTCGACGCCAAAGCCAGTGCCTTCGAACCGGTAAAAGTCGAGGGCCAAATTATCCACGAGCGTGACGAAGAATACTACCTGATGGATGGAACCAGCGGACTCCAATTTATCACCCGAACGACTGTCCCGTTGCGGGTTGGAGATCAGGTGGAAGTCGCGGGCTTTCTGGTATTAGGCGGTCCAGTTCCCGTTTTGCGCGAAGCCATGGTGCGCCGGACGGGACACGCTCATTTGCCCGCAGCCAGGCAGTTGATGGAGAATGCGCTCTTAAATGAAAATTATGACTCGACGTTGGTAAAGGTGAAGGTGCGGTTGGCGAGTTTGAGCAATGAAAAAAGAGACGAGGTTTTGGGATTGCAAATCGGGTCGCACGTGATCGTGGCGCGGCTCGACCGAAAGCTGGGGGTCATGCAGCCGGTGCCCATTGGCAGCCAACTGGAGATGACAGGAGTCTATGTGGGACGAGGAGGAGACCGGGCCGTGGGGCGGGCCATTGATTCATTTGAATTGTTGCTCAATTCTCCCGCCGACATCCAAGTCCTGGCGCGGCCTTCCTGGTGGACGCTCGAGCGCATATTAACCATGGTGGCCATTCTGGTGGGCATTCTGGCCGTGGCGCTGGTGTGGATCAGCCTGCTGCACCGGCAGGTGGAACAGCAAACGGCGCAACTCAAGGAAGAGGTTCTGGCGCGCGAACGGATTGAATATCAGCACGCCGTCGAAGAAGAGCGGTCGCGAATCGCGCGCGATTTGCACGACGACCTTGGCTCCAGTCTGACGGAAATCAGCCTGCTGGCCGACGCCGGCGCGGGTTGGCCGCAGGCGTTCGAAAAAGCCAGCAAGCGTTTCCAAGCCATCGGCAACAAGGCCCGGGCCGTGGTCAATGCCCTGGATGTCATCGTCTGGCTCACAAATCCAAGCAAGGACGTTCTTCCATTCCTGATCAGCTATCTCGGCAGTTATGCCGAGGAATACCTGTCTCCGTCCGGCATTGCCTGCCGATTGAAGATTCCGGCAGACGTTCCTCCTTTGCAACTGACGGCTCAAGTTCGGCACAACCTCTTTTTGGCGGTGAAAGAAGCATTGCATAACGTGGTTCGTCATGCGCGCGCCAGCGAGGTGATGATTGAGATGACGATAACCGGGCGGCAACTCAAAATTACCATCGCGGACAACGGACAAGGTTTCAATCCCGCGAAGCCAGCCAATGGCAATGGGCTGTCGAATTTCAACGGCCGATTGGCCAGCATCGGCGGGCAATGTCAAATTACCTCCCGCCCCAACGCCGGAACTGTAATTGCGTTCATCCTCCCTTTGCCTTCAAACTAGGAACCCAATGATCACCGTAGCCATCGTCGAAGACAACGAAACCGTGCGCAATACGTTGCGCGAGTTGATTGATGCCACGCCCAAGCTTCGTTGCGGCGGGGCTTACGCCACCGCCAAGGAGGCCATGGCTGAGATTCCCCGGCTGCGGCCGGAGGTCGTGCTCATGGATATTCACCTGCCCGGCGAATCCGGCATTGCCTGCACCGCCCGATTGAAGGCGCAATTGCCTGAACTACAGGTCATTATTTTGACGGTCTATAAAGATATTGAGTTGATCTTCCAAGCCTTGAAAGCCGGCGCGAGCGGCTACTTGTTAAAACGAGCGCCCACCGAGGAGCTTTTGCGCGCCATTATTGATGTACAATCCGGCGGCGCCCCCATGACGAGCGAAATCGCGCGGCTGGTCGTCCAGTCCTTTCAATCCTCCTCGGTCAGCGGCATTCAAGAACAAGGTTTGTCCCCGCGCGAACTCGAAATTCTGGCGTTGCTGTCCGAGGGGATTACCAACAAGGAGATAGCCATCCATTTGGGCATCAGTTCTGAAACGGTACGCACTCATTTAGGTCACATTTACGAAAAACTGCACGTTCGGGGGCGAACCGAAGCCGTCACCAAATATCTGAAGGCCGGGGGCCATGGTTGATTCCGTGAATTCCAGTTGCTAAACTAAACCGCCGCGTTTGCGTGGCACAAATACGTCATTTGGGGGATGTTGTGATGGCCGGATTTGGGTCACAATTGGTTTGTGATTCGATTTTTCGGTAGTTCAGTCGTTCGTTTGCCAACCCGAACGGCAGTGATAGTTGAAAAACCTTCGCGGGCGTTGAAAAGTCACTCAATTCTCGTTGCCCTATTTGCTTTTGTTCTGGCTGGCAATCCGTGCAAGCTCTGGGCAGAGATGCCGGGAGAATTTCGTCCCAAGTCAATTGACAATCCGCTTGAGGAAGTTGGCGCCACGGGTGTGAAAGTGCAGCCACCGGGCACTTTGCCCCAATCTCGCGCACCCTTTGTTGTGGCCCCCCCCAAACCAAAGGCGGCTGATCCGGGCGAACCCGCGCTGCGTGGCAACGAACTGGTTTTCAACGCGGGCTGGAAAATGATCGAGTCTCCGCGCCTCAAGGCGACCGACGGGGCGGTCCTTTCCAAGCCCGGCGTAGACACGCGCGATTGGTATGACGCCACAGTGCCGGGCACGGTATTGACCACGCTAATGAATCTGGGCGTGTATCCCGACCCTTATTACGCCCTCAACAACCTCGCCATCCCGGAAAGCCTCAATAAACAGGATTATTGGTATCGCACGGAATTCACTGTGCCGAAAACGTTCGCGGGTCGTGAACTCTGGCTGGATTTCAAGGGGATTAACTACTACGCCGAAATTTGGTTGAACGGCAAGTATCTCGGCCATATCACCGGCGCCTTTATTCGCGGCCGGTTCAATGTCACGCGCTTCGCCAAGCCCGACGCGACCAACGTGCTGGCGGTCAGGGTCGCGCCGCCGCCCGATCCCGGCGTTCCAAGCGAAAAATCAGTCAAGTTTGGTCCGGGCGACAACGGCGGCAAGTTGTGCCTTGACGGGCCGACGTTCATTTGCACGGAGGGATGGGATTGGATTCCCGCGATCCGCGACCGGGACACCGGTCTTTGGCAGGACGTTATTTTGCGAGCGACCGGCCCGGTGACCATCAGCGATCCACAGGTGGTCACCGAACTGCCGTTGCCGGACACTTCCCGCGCCGACGTCACCATTCAGGCGGAACTGCGCAACGTTTCCGGCTCCGTCCAACGGGGCATGCTGAAGGGCGCGTTTGAGGGCGTGCGGTTTGAGCAGCCAGTGACGTTGCAGGCTGGCGAGACAAAAACGGTCGGTTTTGCGCCAAAAGATTTTCCACAACTCACCGTGGAGCACCCGCGCCTTTGGTGGCCCAACGGATATGGCAAACCCGAACTTTATCAGCTGCAACTCAAGTTCGTGACCAGCGACAAAAAGGAATCAGACCAGACGGCGCTCCGGTTTGGCATTCGTGAAATCAGTTATGAACTGGCGGTGAAAATGCCGGATGGGAAAAATCAACGGGTCGAATTCACGCCGACCCTCGCGCATGGTGACGGCGGACCGGTGATTGACAACCGGCGCGAGTCCATCGGCCGGCCCCGCGACGGAAACGAGAGGTCGGAGAAAGTCTCGGTCTGGCCCGGCGCCGAACATTCGCCGGCGCTCAAGCCGGCGGCTGACGAAGGCATGGGGCCTTATCTCGCTGTAAAAGTCAACGGCCAGAAAATTTTCTGCAACGGCGGCAATTGGGGCATGGACGACGCCATGAAACGCATTTCGCGCGGCCGGTTGGAGCCGTTCATCCGGCTCGAACGCGCCGCCAACCTCGACATGATCCGCAATTGGGCCGGGCAGAGCACGTCTGAAACCTTTTACGATCTCTGCGATGAATACGGGATTCTCGTCTGGAATGATTTTTGGATAAGCACCGAAGGCTGGAACTACAGCCCGGCGGACGACGACCTTTTTCTTCGCAACGTGGCCGACATATTGAAACGTTTCCGCAACCATCCGTGCATCGCCGTTTGGTGCGGGCGCAATGAAGGCATGCCGCCGGAGCCGTTGAATGAAGGCATTGACCGGCTTGTCCGCGAACTTGACGGCACGCGCTATTATCAGCCCGACTCGCATTCGGTGAACCTGCGCACCAGCGGGCCGTGGGCAAACCTGCCGCTGGAAAAATATTTCGTTGAACTCAACCATGGATTCAGCATCGAGATGGGTGCCAGTTCGATTCCATCGGCTGAAGTCCTGCGCACGATGATGGCGCCGGCAGACCTGTGGCCGCCGGCCGATGCTTGGGCCTATCATGATTTCCACAGCAAGGGCGGCGGGAATCGCGATGCCGTTCTCGACATGATTTCGCGGCGCTATGGTGAAGCGAAAAATCTCGACGACCTTTGTCGCAAGGCGCAGATGGTGAACTACGAAACGTATCGCGCCATTTACGAAGGTTTTAACAGCCGGCTCTGGAACGATTGCAGCGGCGTGCTGATATGGATGAGTCACCCGTCGTGGCCGAGCGTGGTCTGGCAGTTATACTCGTGGGATTATGAACCGAACGCTTCGTATTTTGGCGCCCAAAAGGGCGGCGAACCGGTGCATATTCAAATGGATTTGCCCGATTGCAAAATCGCCGTGATCAATCATCGGTTTGAGCCGCTCGTCGGCGTCACGGTTAACGCCGCAATTTATGATTTGTCCGGCCGCGAGGTGCAAAATTGCAAAACCAATATCACCGCGGCGGCAAACGCCTGCACGGGTATTTTCACGCTTGGCTGGACCGGGAACGGGCCGCATTTCGTCAAATTGGAATTGCGCGACCCAGAAGGGCGTCTCTTGTCGGAAAATTTCTATTGGCACGCCCGTAACGAAAAGCAGTTGCAGGAATTGAATACGCTCCCAAAGGTAACACTCAAAGGCAGGTTTCACAGCCAGACCGGCGCAAACGAAACGGTGGTTGAAGGCGAAGTGACAAATCCAAGTGATACCCCGGCGCTGGCGGTGAAACTCACCGTGCGCAACGCGGACACGGGCGAACGCATTTTGCCCGCGTATTACGATGACAACTACTTTTCGCTTCTGCCCGGGGAGTCGCGTGAATTCCGCATCGAGTGCAGCCCGACGAAAGCCAAAGTCCAAGTCAGCCTGGTTGGCTGGAATATTGAACATTCCAGTTTGCCCTGACCAACTCTAAACTGACTGTGACCGACGCAAGGCCGTTTTGAACCAGATCAACAAACGTTGCAATGGTTGATAAAAAATGGAAAAAACCACCTGGAAGATATTGGTAGCGGTTGGTTTGCTTTTGCCAACGCTCATGCCTATTCCACACCGACGGTCACGGTTTATTTAACGGTCAAGGACACGGGGCAAAGGCTGGCGAAGGCCGGGGAATTAAGCTTTCAGAACTTGCCTCAGCCTGCCGAAGGTCAGGAAACGATATTTGTTGACCCGACAAAAAAGTTTCAGACGGCTCTTGATATCGGCGGCGCGTTGACCGCCGCCGCCGCGGAAACGTTTTATAAACTGCCCGCGGACAGAGGTGCTAGCGACCGTCGGCAAGAACAACGTATCCGGCTGGGGGAGCACACGCCGACGTGGCACAGAAGTTGAAAACGGGAAGCGGATCTGTGGTGACAGCTGGCTTCATCAAAAAAAACCGGCCAAACGCCAAGCGTTGGCCGGAAAGGCCACTACGACCTCCGTTCACTAAACTAAAGTTATGCCTTACTTCTGACGCCTGCGTAACAGAAACGCTGCCAACCCCAGCCCAGCCAAGGCAAATGAGGAAGGCTCCGGGACGGAAACGGTCGCGATGTTGTCGAACGCACAAGTGGTGGTTCCGTAATCGCTAGACACATAGGTGAACCGAATGTAGTCGATGGTATTATTCAGGCCGGAGAAGGGAATCGTGTAGGTACTGAAGCTCGCGCTTGGGATCGTTTGCGTCAGGACATTGGGGCCTGTCGCGATTGTAGTGTGGGTGGAATCAAGCAACTGGACTTGGAGATATTCATCGGATCCGCCAAGAAACTCCGTTTGAACCGTGACATCCGCGAGTCCAGTCAGACTGAAGGGGGTCACGTCAAACGTGAACTGACTATAATACGGACTGCTCCCGTTGGCACCCTGGAAGTTGAGTGCTTGGCTTCCGCCCACCCCGTCGCTAGTGCCAAGGGTGATCGTCGCGTTAGCGGTCGGAAGCGAGATGTCGGCATTCAGGGCGGCACTGTTAGCATAGCCATCGAAGTTTTGAATGATGGTCGTCTGTCCTTGGGCCTGCGACAAGGCGAAGCTGCAGAAGGATGCAATGGCGACTGGAATTGCAAACATACGAGTCATGCAGAAGCGTTTGGCTGTGTAGAATGGATAGGGTTTCATAGTTTTCATGTTGGTTGACTTGATTGTTTTTGTTTCAAGTTTGCCATAATATAACATTAGGCCTATTCTTCCGGTATCCCCCAAATGACGTATTTTTGAAATTGCCCGGACGACGTCGGCGCCGAGTTTATCCGTTGGGCAGCTTGTGGAATTCCTGTTTCGGGCCGGTCCAGTGAAATGCTACCTGGCCACCACCACGGTTACAGGTGAGGTATAAAAAGATTCAACCAGTGGCAAACGGGGAATGATGTTATTTCACAATCATCCCACAGGAATCCCACAAAAACCCTCGAAAATTGGGTGTTTTTGACGTTTCTTTGTGCTATGGGATGGTATGAGCCGCTTTTTTGAGCCATGCAATTCAAAACCGCCAATAAAATCAATGGGTTAAGCCTGTTTCCTATGGGCTGGCTGTGATGTTATTTTATGCATGCTGGCTTTCCGGGAATGATCTACAGAAAGCTGGTCGCCGCCTTTCATGGGAGATGCCCAACTCGAAGTTTGAGCAAATCCCCATCAAATTCGTGTCCAGCCAAAGGGAACCACTTGGCCATTACCTTTTGCTCACTCCGGAACCAGACACTCTGGCAACCATATCCTTTCAACTGCCAGATTACAGAATGGGCATGCTGTCGAAGTCATGTTGAAAGGCTAACGCCAAAATCTAACGTGACATCAATTTAATTATAGTCGTCCAATTTTTGCATAACAGAAAATCGGTCTGGTATCTTGCTCACTGATTCTGTTCAGCCTGGAAGAACATCGACGAGTTGGTAATTGGCACAGAGCCTGTCACAACCAACGTTCCTTGAGTATTTGTCACGGTGAGGAAAGCAACCCAGTTGACAAGATCCGTTGAGCTTTCAATGTCGTAAACGCCTCCAACCTCCGAATCGAGTTGGAATTGGAAGTTGCTATTTTGGTTCACAGCCGGCGCCGTGAGCGTAGGCGGCGGATAAACAATGCCCGCCAAGTCTACGCTGAAATTGGGCAACGGAAGTGTAAGGCTGCCGTTGGATGCAGTCGCCTGACTATTGCCAACAAGCGAACCCGTCGCTGGATCATACCATTTGGCATAATAGCTGCCGGCCGGCCAATTGGTCAGCGTGACCGCTTGTCCCTGCTGAAGTGGCAATGAGACATTCGTGGCACCAGTCGGCCAAGCCGCGTCGGCCGCGACCAAATAGATCAAGGACTGATGCGGACCGCTCAAGCCGATGGCCTTGGGTGATTGTTGGCCACCTTGGAAAATAATGTTCGTCCACAGGCCGGTTCCCCAGCCGGCGCGATTTAAAATTGTTCCGAGCGACGCATAAACGAAATAGTCGTTTTCGCTGTCAAGGTTCTGCCAAGACCAGGACATGGATGTGCCTACGGAACCGCCAAGCGCCCCGCCCCAAATGCCCTCACGGAAACCTCTTAAGTAAGGATCATTGTTATTGTACTCCCAACCCTGCCAACTGGTACCGAACTCCCCGATCATTATCGGTTTGCCGTAATTCGTGAGAAAGTATTGCGAGTCGCTGGCCAAGCTGGTAGCTGGACTTGATTCATTATAGGAATGCTCGGAACTGTAACTGATCTGGGGCCGGTTCCAGATTTCCGGGTGTTGGTTGGCGTAAGTAAGACTCGTCGTGGTGAGGTGGCCGAAGGGATCATTGGTGTGTAGCCAGTTGCCCATTAAAGCGTGCCACGCTGCCACATCGAGAGGATTGAGAGACTCAGAGGCGGGCAAACCGTTCACCGACGAATAATCGTTGTCAATCTCGTTAAAAAACTCCCAGGCGAGCAGTTTTTGGCTGTAGCCATAGCGGCCAACCAAGTAACGCAGGCGCTTCTGGTAAATTACTTTCGCCGTCGAGTTGGTGAAAAAGGCGTTTGGGATGATGCACGGTCCGCCATTTGTAATGTTATAGGGGTTCTGCGGCCAATAATTATTGCCGCCCCAATAATCCGGCTGCGTTGCGAACATGCCGTGATAATCAAGAGTAAGTTGCAGGTAGATGCCCTTCTGTTCGGCAAGTTGAAGCACGTAATCCAGTTGCCAGGCCGGGTCGAGCGCATAATTGTTGAGTGTGCCTGGCGCATCCTCAATCCCAAAACTCCACGGAGACATCCAAATCCGGGCAAAGTTTTCACCGGCACTCTGCATCGAGCCGAACCAATCGTCGTAATCATAAGTGCCGCGGCTCGAAGGCCAAGCAACATCCTCGCCATTTAGTGGCAATGCTTGGCCATCGCCAGTTTGAAAATACCGATTGCCGGGGGCAATGCCGACGCATCCAAAGCGGGACGGGGGCGAATTGGACACCACTGTGAAATTGGTAACGATGGTAGCAAAAGGTTGTCCATTAGTCTGAATGGCGAGAGAAAGCGAGCAAGCGCCCACTTCAGACGGAGTAAAGCGCAGCCACCATTGCGGCTGTCCCGTTACCGTGTCGTATTCGTTGTTGCCCGAAAGAGTGCGTTGGTACCCTTGATACCAAAATGCCGGCACCACCGCTGTTTTCCCGGAGGGCAGTGTGAACGCGGCGTCCAAACGAATGCTGTCCGGGTCGAAGGGGTTCGAAACACTTGGAACGTTGGTAATCTGAAAGTCCAGCCGCTGCCAGAGTTGAGCCGAATTCAATTGAATGATTTGCGGCGGGCCGGTGACTGTTGGCGTGGTGAAACCGCTAAAAATGATGTTATCAATCCAGAAAGTTGTTGTTCCGGTTAAGTTCGGTCCCGTTCTATATTGCTGCATCTTGATGCCCAAGCCCGTGACAGCGCTGAGATTGGTGTTGCTGGCAGCGCTGATCGGCAAACTCACGTGAATCCAGCCGTTGCCGTTCGCAACCGCCGAAGTAAAGATCGCAAGTGACGCTGATGGCCAACCGATACTTTGCGGCACACAGTCAACCTCCACCGCCCCATAGCTGCCCGCCCCATCCGTCGCGGAGTTGGTAGCAAACATGATGTCGAAGTTCACGCTTGAAAAATTGCTGAGGTTTAACACGCCGCCATTGTTAAATGCGCGCGTGACCTCAATCTGATCATTTGTAGTCGTCCATGGAATCACCCATTTGGAGGAGCCGGAACCGGCGTTATTAGGCCCCAAGGTGGTCGTCGCATTTGTCGTATCGTCCCAAGTGATGGTGGGAACGGCAGTTCCCCAATGCTGATTCACATATAAACCGGTCGTGTCGGTGTCGAACTGGTCAACGATGTAGTTGGTGGTCTGCCCCAGTGAGACAAACGCGAAAAACAAGCAATTCGTTCCCAAAACCAATTGGGGGAATACCCGTCGCTTAACGGGGCAAAACAATCGCAAACTCATAAAAACATGCTTCGGTCGTTGGTGTATTTTGTTGAACCTACCACTGTTACAGAATTATACTATCCCTCAAATAGCGTATTTTCAATTGTTAAGCCAGCACCGCAGTTGCGGCCATTCAGACCATTCAGATTTGGCATCAGTAAGGAGACTGGAATTATGAACCCGATACAAAAGGAATTGTTGGGTCATCACGAAAAGTCTGTTTTGAGGCAGAGTCAATGAACCGGGGCGCTGCCCCAGACCCCGCCCCACCTCCACCTCCTTGGCTTACGTTTCTTTGCGGGTTTCCCCAGGGGTTCCTGCACGGATGAAACAGACTTGAGTGCGGAACCGGACGGCGGTGCAATGGGGACATATCACAAAGCCTGCCTTACCATGCCTTCGGGATTCCCAAGACCTATTGTTATGACAAGACCGAGTATGTCTTGGGAGCCATCTGTTTTACGGTGCGACCGGAAGCGAAACCGGAACGCGGTCCTCATTGTCAGGCAAAGGACTTCGTCGGGCACGGGTAGCGGCAGCGGAAGGTGCGGATGGTGCCGATCGGGCTGAAGCCCGTGGAGATGAAGGTGGAGGTGCCCCGGTATCGGGGTAAGAGTTGCGGGCAGACTTGGGAGGTCTCCTCCCTTTGTCGGGCCGTATGAGCACCTCAGCCGACAGTTCCAACGCTACGTCATCGACCTGAGTCGGATGATGACGATAACAGGGCGGGCTTCCGCCAGTGTTATTATCGCGGCAGGCTTTTCTGATGAAGCCAGGAGTACTTTGCCAGGGTGGCATTGACACCTCTCTTTTCAGTCACTTCCCTGACGCCCGTTTCCGGTCACTTGGCCTCCTGGCCTTGACACATTTCTGTTTCCGGTTCGAACAATCTGGTACGGGCAGGTCGCATTGCCGCCAAATCACTTCACGTTCAATTCGCGCTGGATGCCGAATTTTTCAATGCGTTTGCGCAGCGTCGCGCGCGTGATGCCCAGCAGCTTCGCGGCGTGGACCTGGTTGTTGCTTGTTTCCTTGAGCGCCTGGATGACGAGCTCGCGCTCGACGGCCGGGATGACCTTCAATTTCGGATCACGTCTGGCCCACTGGAATAATTGCCGCGCCAGCGCGGCGGCGTCGGCGGCGGTCGCTTCGCCAACGGCGGCCGCAAGCGGCGGGGCGCCGCTGCCACCCCGTCCGGAAATTTCCGGCGGCAGATCGCTTTGCAGAATCGCGTCGCTTTTGGCCATGACGTGCGCGCGGCGGATGGCGTTCTCCAGTTCGCGCACGTTGCCCGGCCAATGATATTTTTCCAGCGCCTTGATGACATTGGCGGCAATGGATTTCGGCTTCCGCTGCTGTTCGCGCGCGATTTTTTCCAGGAAATAGTTCACCAGCAGCGGAACGTCGTCGAGCCGCTCGCGCAGCGGTGGAATGTGGATGCGCACGACGTTGAGCCGGTAAAACAAGTCCGCGCGGAACTGTTTCGCGGCCACGGCGGCTTCGAGCGGCTTGTTCGTCGCGGCGATGACGCGCACGTCCACCTGAATCGGCTGGTTGCCGCCGACGCGTTCGAAGGTGCCGTTTTGCAGCACGCGCAGGATTTTCGTCTGCGTCGCCGGCGTCATGTCGCCGATTTCATCGAGAAAAATCGTGCCCTTGTTGCATTGCTCGAATTTGCCGATGCGTTGCATTGTGGCGCCGGTGAACGCGCCGCGTTCATGACCGAAGAGTTCGCTCTCGAGCAATTGTTCGGGAATCGCGGCGCAATTGACCGTGAGAAACGGCTGCTGGCTGCGGTTGCTGTGATGATAAATCGCGCGGGCGACGAGTTCCTTGCCGGTGCCGCTTTCGCCGGTGATGAGCGCGGTGGCGTCGCTGACGGCCACCTGGCCGATGAGCTTGAAAACCTCCTGCATCAGCTCGCTGCGACCAACGATGCCGAGTTCATAATCCTCGGATTCGAGCAGAGGTTCGTAGGAGACGACCTGCTGCATGTCGCGCGCGGCCTTGAGTGCGTTGGCGACGATTTCCTTGAGCTTCAGCGCATCGAACGGCTTGAGCAGATAATCGTAGGCGCCGAGCTTCATCGCCTCAATGGCCGTCTGCGTCGTGCCGTAGGCGGTCATCAAAATGACGAGGAGCTTGGGGTTGGCGGCGCGGATCCGGCGGAGCGTTTCGAGTCCGTTCATGCCGCCCATGCGCACATCCATGAGCACGAGGTCGGGCTTGAATTTGGGAATGACCTTCAGCCCTTCCTCACCACTCGATGCCGTGGCCAGTTCAATTTCCGGCGAATCAAAAATCCGCTGGAACGAATACCGCACGTCCTCTTCGTCATCAATCAACAGCAGCTTGCTCATTTTTACCAGCGCGAACATAGCGGATTTGGACAAAAGAAATAGCGAATTTTCGCCGGTGATTTTTGTGTTGAATTGACGGGGCTGCGGATGCAACGTTCCGACCGTCCCCAATTCAACCAAAATCATTATGGAAAAAAATCTTTTGTTTGGCACAATGGCTTTGCTGGCCGGCTCACTCATGGCGGCGGACTACAGCCCGAAGGATGACGTCAAAAAGGCGGCGGCGGCGCTCGGCAGCCAGACCAACTATACCTGGCAGGCGACGGTGGAAGTCCCCGCCGATTCGCCGTTCAAGCCCGGCCCGACGGACGGGAAAACGGAGAAGGGCGGCTACACGACGCTGTCCTTCAGCTTCGGCGACAACTCGACCGAGGCCGTGACCCGGGGCACGAATGGCGCGGTCAAGACGGACGATGGCTGGAAGACGCTGGCCGAGGCGTTGAAAGACAACGGCGACGGCGGATTCAATCCGACGATGTTCATCGCGCGCGTGGTGCAAAATTACCGGGTTCCCGCGGTAGAAGCCGCGAGCCTGGCCGACGACGCGAAGGAATTGAAGAAGGACACCAATTCGATTTCCGGCGACCTGACCGAGGCCGGGGCGAAGGAATTCTTGACCTTCCGGCGGCGCGGAAACGGCGGCGACGGTCCGACCGTCACCAATGCCAAAGGCTCGGTGAAATTCTGGGTCAAGGACGGCAAGCTGGTGAAATATCAATATCACGTCCAAGGCACGGTCAATTTCAACGGCGACGACCACGATGTTGACCGCACGACCACGGTGGAAATCAAAGACGTCAACACGACAAAAATTGTCGTGGCCGACGACGTGAAGAAAAAATTGCAATAATTTAATGAACCGCGCCGGGCGGATTCCACGCGAGTCGCCCGGCTTTTCCATACCGGCTGGCCGGTTGGCCTGGGGTTGAGGTTTTTGCTTCGCTTGAAATACGCACATTCGTTATTTGACCTCGACCGAGTCATGGCCTATACTCACACCCTTTAATATGAAAATTGTCGTTTGTGATCCGGTTTCGCCGAAAGGCATCGCGCTGTTGCAGCAACGGCCTGAATTTCAAGTCGTCGTGCTGCCCAAACGGCTGACTGAGGCCGAACTGCTGCCCGTCGTCGCCGACGCGGTGGCGCTGGTCGTCCGCTCCGAGACCAAGGTCACGCGCAAAGTCATTGAGGCCGCGCCGAAATTGCGCGTGGTCGGCCGCGCGGGCGTGGGCGTGGATAATGTGGACATCGAAGCCGCCACGCAACACGGCACGGTGGTGATGAACACGCCCGGGGGCAACACGGTGACCACCGCCGAATTGAGCTTTGCCATGTTGCTCTCCCTCGCGCGCAAGGTGCCGCAGGCGCACGCCTCGATGGTCGCGGGCAAATGGGACCGCAAGCTTTTCCAGGGCGCCGAACTCATGGGCAAAACCCTCGGCGTGCTCGGCATGGGCCGCATCGGCACCGAAGTTGCCAAACGCGCCATCGCCTTCGGCATGCGCGTCATCGCCTACGACCCGTATCTCACCGAAGACCGCGCGAAGGCCATCGGCGCGGAATTTGCCGACAGCGTGGATGAAGTTTATCGCGTGGCGGATTTCATCACCGTGCACATGCCGGTGACGCCGGAAACCAAGCACATGTTGAACGCCGCAGCGTTCACCAAGATGAAACCCGGCGTGAAAATTGTGAATTGCGCCCGCGGCGAAATCATCGTCGAGGCGGATTTGATTGCGGCGCTGGAATCGAACAAGGTCGCCGGCGCGGCGCTGGACGTTTATGCCACCGAACCGCTGCCCGCTGACCATCCGTATCGCAAGCAGGCGAACCTGATTTTGACGCCGCACCTCGGCGCGAGCACGGAGGAGGCGCAGGAAAAATGCGGCATCGAGGTCGCTGAAGTCATCGCGGGTTATCTGCTCACGGGCGAGGTCCGCAACGCGGTGAATTTGCCGTATCTGGACGCGAAGACCTACGAGCAGGTGAAGCCCTACCTGCCGCTGGGCGAAGCACTGGGGAAATTGCTGGCGCAGCTCGCGCCGCCGGGCGCCGACCGCATTTACATCACCTACGGCGGCCACGCGCGGCAGTTGCCGAACACCGATCCGGTGACGCGCTCCATTTTGCGCGGCTTTTTGGAAAGCAGCGCGGTCAAGGACGTGAACAACGTCAACGTCCGCTCCGTCGCCGCGAGCATCGGCATCACCGTCGAGGAGAAAAAATCCGACGAACCGGTCACGTTCAACGAATGGGTGCACGTGCAGGTTTTCGGCAATGGAAAGAAACTGATCTCGGCGGGCGGAACGTTTTTCGGCTCGCCGAACAACCCCCGCATCGTGCGGCTGTTCAGCACGCCGGTGGAGATTCCCATCAGCGGCACCTTGCTGCTGCTCAACAACAAGGACCGGCCCGGCATCGTTGGCCACCTCGGCACCCTGCTCAGCAAACACAAGGTCAATATCGCCAACATGAGCCTGGCACGCGACACCGCCGGCGGGCTGGCGTTGACGGTTTTGAACCTCGACAGCGCGCCGCCGCCGGCCGTGCTCACCGAACTTCAGAAAGACCCTGACATCAGCAATGTGAAAGTGGTAAAATTGTAAAAGCCGTTAAACCGAAAGAAGACAAAAATGAAGAAACAAATAAAATTGATTTTCCCTGCCGCGTTCGCCGTGGCCTTGTTCGCGCTGCCGCGCGTTAATGCTGCTTCCGCCAACGCCGCCACCAACGCGCCTGCGTCCACCGCGACCAACGGCAACTCCCAAGCCGCGATGACCGCGTTGTTTGGCGACCCGGTCATTGCCCAGGGCAAGGGTTTTGAAATCAAACGCAGTGAATTGGACGAGGTGATGATGGGGATTAAATCCACCGCTGCCGCGCGCGGCCAGACCATTCCGCCCGGGCAGTTGACCCAGATCGAAGGCCAGTTGCTCGGCCAGCTCATCCAGGTCCAGCTTTTGTTGCAAAAGACCACGGATGCAGACAAATCCAACGGGGTCCAAAAAACCGATTTGCAGATGAAGGCGCTGCTCGAACGCTTCGGTTCGCAGGAAGTATTCGAACGGCAAATGAAAGCCGCCGGCATGACGATTGCCGACCTGCGTTCCAAAATCGTCCAAAAACTCACCGCTGAGGCCGTGTTGGTACGGGAGTTGAATGTCACCGTTACGGATGCTGAGGCGAAGCAATTTTACGACGACACCAATCATCTGGCGGACTTTGAGCAGCCGGAAATGGTTCACCTGTGCGACATTCTGCTGCTGACCATTGATCCGACCACGCGTGCGCCGTTGACGGCGGACCAGCAAAAGGCCAAGCGCAAGCGGATGGATGACTTGCTCAAGCGCGCGCGCAGCGGCGAGAGCTTTACAAATCTCGCCGTGCAGTATTCCGAGGACCCCGGCGTAAAGGATAATGGCGGTGAATTGCCGCCGGTTTCGCGGGATCAAATGAGTCCAGAATTGGCGGCGGCGGCGTTTTCACTCACCAACAATCAGGTCAGCGATATCATCGAAATGCCTTACGGCTACCATATCATCAAGTTGCTCAACAAAACTCCGGCCAAAAAACTGGCGTTGACCGACAAAGTGCCGTTGAGTAACGAGACGGTCGCCGCCAAAATCAAGGATTTCCTGATGCAACAAAAAACCGGAAAACTCGCCCCGGCATATTTGGAAAAGTTGAAGAATGCCGCGGATGTGCAAATTCTGGATGCGGATTTGAAAGCGGCGGCAGCGGCGGCGGCAGCCGCCGCCAACGCGCCTGATGCAACGCCCGAAAAGTAGCGCGGCGTTGAGGGGCGCTCGCCCGGGTTGTTCCGCCAAGCCATTTTGGAAAGCGTTATGAAGACAAAACTTGGAATTGTCCTTCTTGCCGTGGCCTGTGGCGGACTGGCAATTGCTTTGTTTGCGACGAAAAAAACGGCGGACGAACGGCTCAAAACGGACGCCTACGCAATTCTCGACTTTTCCAATCAATTGGTTGCCGCCACCGCCAACCTCGACGAACTCCGCCAGGTCAATCTGATGCTGACCAATGACCTTGCCGGCAGCCGCCAGGAAGCGCTGACTTTCAGCAACCAATTCACCGAAACCTCCGGCACGCTGGCCAGCACCAAAGCCTCGCTCCAAAGCGCCCAGGACCAGATTGCCAGTTTCAACAGCCAGATTGCCGGTTTGGAAACGCGTAATCAGGTGCTTGACCAGCGCGCTGCCGCGCTCACCAATGCCATTGCCAGCCTGAACGCGCAAATCGCCGACACGCAACAAAAACTCGCCGGTTCTGAAACCAACAACGCCTTTCTCGAAAAAGAATTGCAGCGGCAAACGGCCGCCAAAACCGAGTTGGAGAGCAAGTTCAACAACCTGTCAACGGTGCGCGCCCAGGTCAAAAAATTGAAGGACGATTTGCTCATCGCCCGCCGCTTGCAATGGATGCGCGAAGGCTCCGAACCCGGTTCACAGCAAAAAGGCGCGCAATTGCTGATGCAGCGCACGGCGTCCGCCCCCGCGCGCCCGCCGCACTACGATTTGAACGTCGAGGTCAGCTCCGATGGCTCCATCCACGTCATTCCATTGCCGGCCAACGCGCCCGCAACGACGACAAATTTGCCGCCGCAGTGACGCGCGCCGTTGGGATTTTCAATTTAATTTGCAGTCGGAGCGGGCCGTTCACGAACCACCATGCCGACTTACGAATACATTTGCGAAAAATGCGGGTGCGAATTTGAAGCCGCTCAATCCATCTCCGCCAAGCCGCTGCGGATTTGCCCGAAGGAACTTTGCGGCCGGAAAAAATGGGGCCGCGGTCGTGTAAAACGCAGAATCAGCACGGGTGGCGGCCTGCTTTTCAAGGGCAGCGGCTTTTACACCACCGATTACCGCAGCGAAGGCTACAAACAGGCCGCGAAAAAAGATGCTGCCACATCAAATTTGTCCGGGGGCAAAAGCAAACCGGAAAAAAGCGGGACCAAAGCCGCTCCGGTGAAAACGCCGGACAAGGCGGCCGGAAAATGATCCGGAAGTTACATGATCGCGTCGGCGCGCCGTTGCGTCGGTTTGATGATTTGACGGTTCAGCGGTTCAACGGTTTGACAGCTCAAAACCTTTTTATTCTTTGCGTGGTGGTTTTTCCGCTGTTCGCCCGCGCGCAGACTTCATTGCCGGACACGAGTTCGGCGCGCAGCGTTTCCGGCCAGTTCATCGTCACCGGTGTGCCGTCCCGCCCGGTGGGATCACGGCTGGCGGCCATGCCGGAAATCGCCACCAACACCGATTTTGTCCGGCTGGAACCCGCGCTGCTGGCCGTCTCCGCCGAGCGCATCAAGGTATTGCTGGGGCGCGAACTCAACCCTGAACTCCGGGGGCTGGATCTCCCCCCGCCGCCGCCTGGGAAAATTTTTCTCGCGTTGCACCCGGCGCAGTCAACGGATGAAGGAGTCACCATCGTCTCCCGGTGTTCCCCGGGCGGTTGGGATTATCAAGTCCGGCTGCCCGACGTTTTATCGCGCACCCGTTACCTGCGTGCGATGACCGGCGTGCTGCTGCTCGAATCAGCCAACCGCGACACCCGCGCGCGTTCCGCGGAGATTCCCGCCTGGCTCACGGACGGTTTGTCCCAGGAATTGCTCGCGACCGTCTGGCAGGAAATCATCCTGTCATCGCCGAACAAAGTGATGAACGGCCCGCCGGTCAGCCGCACCGTCAAAACCGCCCGCGGCATGGATTCGCTGGCCGGCGCGCGGCGGGTGTTGCGCGATCACGCCGCGCTGACGTTTGAACAATTGAGCTGGCCAACCGACGCGCAATTGGCCGGCGACGACGGTGGCGTCTATCGTGCCAGCGCGCAATTGTTCGTCAACGAATTGCTGGCATTGAAAAACGGCCCGGCACATTTGCGCGCGATGCTCGAAACCCTGCCGAAATTTTACAACTGGCAGATGGCGTTCCAAGCCGCGTTCCGTGAAAATTTTCCGCGGCCGCTCGACGTGGAAAAATGGTGGGCAGTGCAGGTCGTGAGCTTCGTTGCGCGCAACCCGGGCCCGGCTTGGACGCCCGCGGTCAGCCGCGACAAGCTTGACGAAATTCTCAGTGTGCCGGTGAAAATGCGCACCGCATCGAACGCCCTGCCCGCGCACGCGGGAATTTCACTCCAGGCCGTGATCCGCAACTTCGACCGGGCGCGGCAGGTTGCGATTCTCCAAACCAAATTGCGCGACCTTGAACTCTCGCAATTGCGCATGGCCGCGCCGTTCGCGGTTTTAACCGGCGAATATCGCCGCGCCATTGCAGATTATCTTGGTTCAGGCCAGCACACCTCGCCCGTGCTGCGATGGGTCAAACATCCATTTACTTCATCGTCAAAAACGATCATGAACGGCACGTTAAGAAAACTGGACGCGCTCGATGCGCAACGGCGGGCAATCGAATCGGCCATCAAGCCGGGCGGCAGGTCCCCATGATTTTCAACCGCGCTTGAACGCGGCGGACACGAAAGCAGTCAACTTGACAGGGGGCAATTACAACTTATAGTTCCCATTGAAAAAATGAAGGATGACAATTCACTGGCGAATGGCGGGGAGCCGCCATCAGACCACCGACTCCAATCTTTGAAGGGATTTCACTCCGCCGGCCGCGGCTTTTGGCGCGATGTTCCCGACGCTGATTGGAACGATTGGCATTGGCAGCTCAAACATCGCATCACCACGCCGGAGCAACTGCAGCGCTTCATGCCCACGCTCACGCCGGAAGAATTCGCCGGCGCGAAACTGGCGAACCACAAGCTGGCGCTGGCCATCACGCCGTATTTTTTCAACCTCATTGACCCAATGGACGAGCATTGCCCCATCCGCCAGCAGGTCATCCCGCGCATCGAGGAAACCCACACCGCATCGTGGGAAATGAGCGACCCGTGCGGCGAAGATTCCCATTCGCCCGTGCCCGGTCTCGTGCATCGTTATCCCGACCGCGTGCTGTTCCTCGTCACCGACCGTTGCGCCGCGTATTGCCGTTATTGCACACGCTCGCGGCTCGTCAGCAACGCCAGCGGCTACGATTTTCATCCCGAATTCGACAAGCAAATTGCCTACATCGCGCAGCACCCGGAAATCCGCGACGTGCTGTTGAGCGGTGGCGATCCCCTGCTCCTCAGCGATGAAAAGCTCGAACAGCTTTTGGGCCGGTTGCGGGCCATCCCGCACGTGGAATTCCTGCGCATCGGTTCGCGCATCCCGACGTTCCTGCCGCAACGCATCACGCCCGAACTCTGTGCGATGCTGAAAAAATTTCATCCGCTGTTCATGAGCATTCACTCGAACCACCCGCGCGAACTCACGACCGAAGTCCGCGACGCGCTGGGTCGCCTCGCCGACGCTGGCATTCCGCTCGGCAACCAGTCCGTGTTGCTCAAGCACGTCAATGATGATGTGACGGTGATGAAGGCGCATATCCAGAAGCTGCTCATATGCCGGGTGAAGCCTTATTATCTTTACCAGTGCGATCTGATTTCCGGCTCGGCACATTTGCGCGCCAGTGTCCGCCAGGGCATAGAAATCATGACCCAATTGCGCGGCCACACGACCGGCTACGCCGTGCCGCAATACGTCATTGACGCCCCCGGCGGCGGCGGCAAGGTGCCCATCAATCCGGACTATGTTTTGAGCCACAATGCCGACCGCGTGGTGCTGCGCAACTACGAAGGCAAAATCTTCGAGTATCCCGAAGCGCCCGACGGCACGCCATTGTCCAAGCCGCCGAAAGAAATCGAGGAGCCGGAGTTGGTTTGATTTTCCCCCAAGGGCAACCAACCCGGGGCCAAACTCAACCGGGGATTCTCAGTCCACATGGCGTGCCCGACCCATTGGTACTGAAACGATTGCCAGAAGAAATTTCTAGATCGAAATGTCCTACCCTCACCGGGCGCATCTTGCGGGCGTATTGTCCAAATCAATTTCCACTTCGGATGCAGGGCAGACATTCCTGTCCGCCGGTTCTGGGGACTTTCCCGTCCGGGCATGGAAAGGGAATCATTTTAGGGAGGTTCAGGGCTTGCAGCGGAAAACGCCGGCTGTAATCCTTGCTCCCGGAGTGGCGGCAGCCCCGTTGAAACGGGTTGGCGGTTGGTTGGGCCGCGGTTAAACTTGCGGTTCGCGTGGCGCCGAGGTTTGAATCAACAACATCATTAAGACTATCTATGCGAAATTCCGCGACTTCCCTCTATCGCTGGCGGTTCTTCCGTGCCGGTGGCTTCGACCAGGTCAAACTTGAAACCGGCGCCGACCTGATGAACCTGGACCAGCTCGACCAGAAGTTGTGGGTCGCGCTGGCCTGCCCCACCGCCGGGCTGGAGTTCGACGCCAAAACGCTGGCGTTGATTGACACGGACAAGGACGGCCGCATCCGCGCCCCCGAACTCATCGCCGCTGCCAAGTGGGCCGGCGGTCTGATGAAAAACCCGGACGATCTGCTCAAGGGCAGTCCAACCTTGCGGCCATCCGCGATCAATGACGCCACGCCGGAAGGCAAATTGATCGCCAATTTTGCCCGGCAGATTCTGGGCAAGGCAGACACGGAAGAGGTCACCTTTGACGAAGCCGCCGCCGCCGCCCAGACCTTCGCGGCGAAGCCTTTCAACGGCGACGGCATCGTGCCCGCAGATTCCACGAGCGACGACGCCACCAAGGCGGTCATGGCTGACATCATCAACTGTGTCGGTGCCGATACGGATGCCAGCGGCAAGCCCGGTGTGAGCCAGGCCAGGGTGGACCAATTTTTTGCCGCCGCCGCCGCTTACTCGGACTGGTGGAAAAAAGCTGAAGGCGACGCGTCTGTGCTGCCGCTGGGGTTGAACACCGAGATCGCCGCCGCCGCCGTCCGGGCCGTGAAATCCAAAGTGGACGACTACTTTGCGCGCGGCCGGCTGGCGGCTTTTGATCCCCGCTCCGTCAACGCCCTGAACCGCGACGAGAAGGAATACGTCGCATTGGGTGCCAAGGATCTCACCAGCAATCACGCTGACATTGCCAGCCTTCCGCTCGCGCAAGTCGGAGCCACGACTCCGCTGCCGCTGACCCAGGGCATCAATCCGGCCTGGGTCAATGCGATCGCTGCGTTGCAAACCCACGCCATCACGCCGCTGCTTGGTGCCAGGATGGTGTTGACCGAGGCGGATTGGAGCGCGCTGGTCGGGAAACTCGCAGCCTTTGATGCCTGGAACGCGGTCAAGACCGGTGGAGCGGTCGAAAAAATCGGATTGGCGCGCACCCGCGAAATCCTTGCCACCAAGGCCAAGGAAACCCTGACCGCGCTGATCGCCAAGGACAAAGCCGAGGAAGGCAATGCCGTTGCCGTCATCGGCCTGCATCGCCTGATTCATTATCATCGCGATCTGGCCAAGCTCTGCCGCAACTTCGTCAACTTCGGCGATTTTTATGGCCGGAAGGACAAGGCCATTTTCCAAGCGGGCACGCTTTATCTCGACCAGCGCAGTTGCGACCTGTGCCTCACCGTGGATGACGCCGGCAAGCACGCCGCCATGGCGGGCATGGCCGGCACCTACCTCGCGTATTGCGATTGCATGCGCAAGGGCAGCGGCGAGAAGTTGCAGATTGTCGCCGCGTTCACCGGCGGCGATTCGGACAACCTCATGGTAGGCCGCAACGGTATTTTCTACGACCGCAAAGGCCGCGATTGGGACGCCACCATCACCAAGATCGTGGACAACCCGATCAGCATCCGGCAGGCATTCTGGTCGCCCTATAAAAAGCTGGTTCGCATGATCGAAGAACGCGCCGCCAAGCAGGCCGCCGCTGCGGATGCCGATGCGAACGCGCAGTTGACCACGGCTGTCAATGCGCCCGTCGCACCGGCCAGCCCGGCGGCTCCGGCCGCGCCAGCCAAACCGGCGTTTGATCCGAGCGTCATCGCCTTGCTCAGTTTGGCATTGGGCACCTTGGCGGCGGCGTTCGCGGGCCTTCTGGGTTTCCTCGGCAAATTTGAAGCGTGGCAGATTCCGCTGGTGATCATCTGCATCATGCTGGTGATTTCCGCGCCGTCCATGGCCATCGCGTGGCTCAAGTTGCGCAAGCGCAACCTTGGCCCGATCCTCGACGCCAATGGCTGGGCGGTGAATGCCAAGGCCAAGATGAACGTGCCGTTCGGCAGTGCCTTGACGGGCGTGGCTGCGCTGCCGCCGGGAGCCACTTTTGGGGCGGCGGACAAATATGCCGAGAAACCTTCCGTCTGGCCCAAGCTCCTGCTCGTCGCGTTTGTGCTCTGGTTCGTCTGGGCGTTTCTCAATGACAGCCAAGGCCGGCTCTACCGTTGGACGGATGGCAAATACGGCAAGCCTGCCGTGGAAGTCCAAAAGCTGCTCGACCTGCAAAAGGCGCAGGGCAAAGCAGACAAGAAGACGGCTGCCGACCAGGCGGCCGCGAATACAACCGCCGCAGCCGCTGCTGCACCGTCCATGGTTTCCACGGCGACCAACGCCGTCCCGGCAAAATAGTTTTCGCCAAATATTCACCGCCCGGACGTTCGCGTCCGGGTTTTTTATTTGGAGCGCCGGGCCGGAGGCCGGGGTTCCGAATGCTTGCTGCATTTTGTCCGGCTGTTAATCTTCAAGCCGCCATGCCACGCGAAACGTCTGAAGCCAAAAAGACGCGCCTGAAAAAAATCATCGCCACGCTGGGCCGGACTTATCCGGGCGCGCACTGCGAGTTGAATCACAACGACCCGCTCCAGTTGCTCGTCGCCACGATACTTTCTGCGCAATGTACGGACAAACGCGTCAACATTGTCACGAAGGAATTATTCAAAAAATACCGTTCGGCGGCGGATTACGCGAATGCGCCACTCGCGGAACTGGAGCAGGCCATCAAGTCCACCGGTTTTTTCCGTAACAAGGCGAAGAACCTCCAGGCGTGCTGCCGCAAACTCATCGTCCGTCACGGCGGCCGGGTGCCGCGCACGATGGAGGAATTGACACAGCTCGATGGCGTCGGGCGCAAGACCGCCAACGTCGTTCTGGGCAATGCGTTCGGCATCAACGCCGGCGTCGTCGTGGACACCCACGTTTCGCGGCTGTCGCAGCGGCTGGGTCTGACAAAGCAGAAAACGCCGGAGAAAATCGAGCCGGAATTGATGGTGCTGGTGCCGCAAAAACAGTGGACGTTGTTCAGTCACTGGCTCATCTGGCACGGACGCCGCCGCTGCGACGCCCGTCGGCCGGATTGTGAAGGTTGTGAGATCAAGAAGTTGTGTCCCTCGGCGGGGAAAGTGTGAACCAGAAACATCCAACATCCAACTCCGATAAATCGCGAGCAGGCATTCAACATCCAACGCCCAAGTCTCCAGACGCGGGCGGACGAACATTGGATGTTGGGAGTGCGATGTTGGATGTTGGATGTTCACCCTGGTTGTTGCTCAACTCCGGTCCCCGCCCTCCCGCGTTCAACATGGCGCTGGACGAGGCGCTGCTCGAAGCCATGCCGCGTCTGGGCCGGCCAGTCCTGCGGTTTTACGGCTGGACAGAACCGGCGGCCACGTTCGGCTATTTCCAGAAATATGCCGAGGTCGAGCGCGCCACGCATTTGCGTCCGTTGATTCGACGTTCCACCGGCGGCGGCATCGTGCCGCACGACGCGGACTGGACCTACAGCCTCGCATTTCCGCCCGGTCATGAATGGCATTCGCTCCGGGCGGAAGAAAGCTACCGCCGCGTCCACGAATGGATTCAAGCGGCGTTCGCAAAGTTGCAGGTCGCCACCGAACTCGCGCCAACTCCGAACTCCGAATTCCGAACTCCGAACTCCACAATTGGCTGTTTCGTCGGTTACGAGAAATTCGATGTGCTCTGGAATGGACAAAAAATTGCCGGCGCGGCACAACGGCGCAACAGATTGGGCCTGCTGATTCAAGGCTCGGTGCAGTCCCGAGGCATCGGGATTTCAACCACCCGGGCCGGTTGGCAGAAGGCCATGGGTGATGTGGGTCGCGTTGAATTGGGGGCCGCGTGGTCGGACTTTGCGCCGGACAAGGCGCTGCGGGAGCGCGCGGAATTTCTGGCCAAACAGAAATATTCGCAACCGGCGTTTATACGGAAACGTTAAGGATTTACAATTTTGACCGGCATGAGATGATGAGTGCGGCGGGCAGATTGGACGGATTGTGCTGTCCGCTACATAAGCATTGTGAAAAAAGTTGTATTTTGCATCGCGACGTTTCTTCTTTTCGCCACTTTGTCAGGCGCGGCGCTGCTTCTGAATGATTCCTTCAGTTATCCCGATGGAGGGTGTTTCCAAATTCCAAAGGCGGAATTGTAAAAAATGGGCGGATTTGCGGATTTTGTAAAAACCGTGTTTCCCTTTAAAGGAGGTCAAGGTGCATTTGCCGGGGCGCAATTTGATAGAGCAA
>Ga0208820_1000353_pt1 | contig 37700 bp, 35 predicted proteins | sample June2015DPH_16_5_FD_184713 | JGI IMG/M metagenome (GOLD analysis project Ga0208820, IMG submission 184713) | Peatland microbial communities from SPRUCE experiment site at the Marcell Experimental Forest, Minnesota, USA - June2015DPH_16_40... | ecosystem: Environmental > Terrestrial > Soil >...
CAAAACATCAATAATGCTGAGATATAATTTTAAATACATGATTATACTAGTTATTTATCAACTACCGTCAAAAACATTCATCAATTAATATCCCTTTTTTGTCACTCTTTTTAAATGAAATATTAAAGCCGTTGAACGAAATGTGAAAGGGATATTAAAAAAAATGATCTTTAAGAAAATTAATAAAAATGAGAGAGATTTCAAAAGTTAGGAAAAAAAGCTATATGAATTGAACGGTGATATTGGAAACAAAAAAATAGTGTTGAACCTCACGGAAATCCCTGAAATACTGCAAAAACGAGTTATTTAATGCAAACACGGCGTACCTGCTTAAAATCGGTAAGGCCTTGAAAGGTCTTCAAAATACCATCTTGTAAAAGTGTCGTCATTCCTTCGCTCATGGCTTTATTCCGCATTGCTTCCACGGTTTCGTGTTTTTGTATCATTCTTTTTATGCCATCAGTGCCAATCAGGAGTTCATGAATACCCGTTCTGCCTTTATATCCGGTTTTATCGCATGCTTCACAACCCGTAGGCCGGTAAAGTTTAAAATCATTATTGTAAAAAAAATTTAATTTTGCAAACTCTTCTGTACCATAGCTCTCGACGATTTCGTCGTATTCTTCTTTTGACGGGTGATATTGCTCCTTACACTTTTTGCAGAGAGTACGCACAAGCCGTTGGGCCAGGATCCCCAATAACGCATCGGCAAAATTGAGTGGATCAATTCCCATGTCCAGTAAACGAACAATAGTTTCCGGGGCGCTGTTGGTATGCAAAGTGCTGAAAACCAAATGTCCGGTAAGGGAGGCTTCAATACCTGTTTTTGCGGTTTCAAAATCGCGCATTTCACCGACCATGATAATGTCAGGATCAGCGCGCAAAAAGGAGCGCATGGCCGCGGCAAAATCAAAGCCGATCTTTGGTTGCACCTGCACTTGGCGCAAGCCGTATTGAGTGATTTCCACAGGATCTTCTGCCGTCCATATTTTTCTATCCGGCCGGTTAATGTGATGCAAGGCCGCATGCAGCGTAGTTGTTTTTCCGGAACCGGTAGGGCCTACACATAAAATCATACCGTAAGGTTTGGAAATAATATTAATTAATTCTTTGTAATTGCGCGATAATAAAACCATATCTTCCAGCGGCATTGTTTCGCCCTTGGCCAATATGCGCATAACAACATCCTCCACTCCACCTTGAGTAGGAATTGAAGCTACGCGTAATTCAATCTCCTCTCCCATTGGACGCCTGAATTTAATTTTGCCGTCTTGGGGCAATCTTTTTACGGTGATATCCAAATTGGACATGATCTTTATGCGCGAAATAACAGCCGCGCGGTAACTGAAGGGGACTGTTTGATAGAGGACGCAATCTCCGTCAATGCGGAATCTTATTTCCACGTTTTTTCGGCTGATATTCGGCTCAATATGTATATCCGAAGCGCCGCGTCCATAAGCGTCGTTGATAATTTTATTAACGAGCTGCATAATGACACTGTCCGATTCCGTGATCATCTCTCCGCCTTCTTCATCTTCGATTATCGTATCCTCATCGTCCAGTCTTTCCAATATTTCCGTAAAAGAGTGTTCGTTATCAGAAGCGTGATAGAAAAGATTGATGAACTTAATAATGTCTTCAGCCAAGGCAATATCGTATTTTACCTGTTTAGTTTTTAAAAGGTTTTCGATGGTGTCTCTTTTGAGAATATTGTTCGGATCATCCACGATAACATGTATTTTTCCGTCTATCTTTTCCAGCGGCACCCAAAGTTCGCGCCGTAAGAAATCCCTTTTTAAATTTTTAATTAAATCTGCCGGAATAACGGTTTTATCGTTGTACTGAACAAAGCGACAGTGATAGAATTCTTCTAAGGCACGACCAATATCATCTTTAGTTATTTTGTATTTAAGCATGAGGAAATTTTCTATAGTTTCTTTCTTCTCTCTGGATTCCTCCCATGATTTGTCCAGCTCTTCTTCTTTGATTAGATCGTGGCTTATCAAATAATCAAACCGTGTTTTCCGGCGGCATTCAAAACGTTGTTGATTGAAAAAAGCAACGCCGAGAACTTCGGCAATTTCGAGCGCTAATCCTACTTCTTCCTCGGAAAAAGTTCCTGCATCAATCTTTTTATTGAGAATTTGGATTACACCAAGGAGCTGATTGTTATTGTAGATAGGAGCGGCGAGAATTTGCCTGGTTCGGAATCCTGATCTTTTGTCCCAATTCTGATCAAAACTTAATTCGGCGTCAATTAATTGCAATTCAGCTTGATTGTAGGCGTCGCTAATATTAACAACCTTGCCTGTATTGGCCACATATCCGGCAATACTTTTGTTGCTAATGGGAACTCTGATTTCTTTTAGTTGAGTACCGGTTAGAAACAGGGAATAAATTTCATTGCGTATTTTGTCCACAACATAAATAGTTATGGAATGAGCATCGAAAAGATTAAGAATGCCGTCTTTTAAATCAACGAGGATTTGCTTGATATTTTGAGCCGCGTGAATACGATTTGTTATTTCTTGTAGTGATTTTCGTATACGCAGTTTTTCATCAGCATTTTTTGAAAACTGCGCTTTGGTCGGACCGTTCATTTAGCAATCCTCTCCAACAATGTTATGGAACTAAAAAGTGAGTAATTCTAACAAGGCTTTATATGAATGTCAATGTGACTAATGAGATGACTAAATTATAAAGCGGCTAATAAGAAAATCAGCCCGCAGTAACAATTTTGGAAAAATCAGCAATTTTATGAAAAAGTAATGATATTTCCGCCAGAAGTGATAAGCGGTTAAACTGTATTTTTCTATCTTTATCCATAACCATGACGCTGTCAAAAAAAGCGTCTACCGGCGGGCGTAAGCAGGCAAGTTGTGTAAGGGCGAAATCATAATCACCCTTCTTAATCCCGGTTTCCACTTGGGCTTTGATTTTTTTAAAAGAAGAGAACAGGTTTTTCTCTGCTGCGGAAGAAAAAAGAGAGGTGTCCACTTGGGGATTGCGGAAATCTTTTAAAATGTTATCCACGCGTTTGAAAGCAATAGAGATTGGTTCAAATTCGGGATTGGCGCGGAAGGTCTGTAACGCTATGACTTTTTCTAGTGTCAAAACAACATCGGTAGAGTCGACAGCCAATACAGCCTCAATCGTATCATAAGCGTATCCCTGCGCGATGAGCTGATTTTGCAGACGTCCCCGAAGGAAATCCAAAACATCTTTTTTAATTTCGGCTGACGATTTTTTTAGTATACCCTTGAACAAGGTGATACTTTCGCCGACAAGAAAGTCGAGTGTTATTGGATAGCGCTTGGCCAAAATAATATTGATTATGCCCAAAGCCTGACGGCGCAGCGCGTAAGGATCGGCCGTGCCGGTGGGAGGCAAACCGACACCGAAAAAGCCGACAATAGTATCAATCTTATCGGCAATGCCGACAATGGCTCCTTCGTCCGTTTCCGGCAGTTCGCCTCCGGCGACGATAGGCAGATAATGCTCATAAATAGCCTGAGTTACAACCGCTTTTTCTCCTGATAAAAGAGCATATTCGCGGCCCATAATGCCCTGCAGTTCGGAAAATTCACCGACCATAAGCGATTCTAAATCAGCCTTGGCCAGAAGTGCCGCCCGGTCGACATTTTTTTTGATTGCCGGATTTATTTTTTGAGCGATCTTTAGCGCCAGTTTGCGGAAGCGCATAACTTTTTCATAAGAAGTGCCCAGAAGAGTGTGGAAGACAACTTTTTTTAAAGATTCGACACGGCGCTCCAGAGGAATTTTAAGGTCTTCTTCAAAGAAGAATTGAGCGTCGGCGAGCCTGGCCCGGAGGACTTTTTCATTGCCGCGTGCCACAACTTCCATGTCACGTGCTTTTGTATTGCTTACCGCGATAAAGTAAGGCAAAAGTTTTCCCTCGTTATCAATAATAGGGAAGTATTTCTGGTGGGCGATCATTGTTGTGGTAAGAACTTCTTTGGGTATTTTTAAATAATCTTTATCGAAGCTGCCGCATACGATTACCGGATATTCGACAATAAAAGTCAGCGTGTCGAGCAGGTCATCGGTATAAAATATTTTTCCGCCGATCTCGTCTGCCGCTTTTTGCGCCTGGGCCAGAATTGATTTTTTCCTTTCCACCGGATCGGCAATAACATAGTTTTGCCTGGCTTTGGTCAGATAATCATTAAAATTAGAAACAGCAAAAGGAGCAGGGCTCATAAACCGGTGACCGCAGGAAGTATTGCCGCTTTCGATATTTTCAATTTTAAGCGGTATAACAGAGCCGCCATATAGGGCCAGCAGCCAGTGAATCGGTCGGGCGAAACGCAAATCATAACTAGACCAGCGCATGGATTTTCTGAAAGGTATGGTCAGAAGAAAATTGGTCAGAATTTCGGGTAAGAGGACTTCCGTGGATTGCCCGGTAATTGTTTTACGGGCACCCAGATATTCACCTTTTTCGGTGACAATTGTTTCCAACTCTGATATTTCCAGCCCCTGTCCCTTGGCAAAGCCCAACGCTGCTTTTGTCGGATTGCCGTTTTCGTCAAAGGCAGCTTTTTTTGCCGGCCCCATTTTTTCTATGGTCTGGTCTTCCTGTTTTTCCCCGACATCGGCAATATAGAGAACCAGACGGCGCGGTGTGGCCATGCATTCTACTCCATCAAAAGCAATCCTCTTTTCCATAAGGGATTTACGGATAATTTCTTTCATGTCAGTCATAGCTTTGGATAAAAATCCGGCGGGAATTTCCTCGGTGCCGATTTCAAAAAGCAGTTCCTTACTCATTTTTTCTCCAGATCATTAGTTGTTCTTTAAGAGTGGATATCCCATTTCTTCACGTTGTTTCAAATAAAGTTCAGCGCTGATGCGCGCCAGATTTCTGACCCGCCCGATATAACTGGTTCGTTCGGCAACGCTGATGGCGCCGCGGGCATTGAGTAAATTGAATGTATGAGAACATTTTAAACAGTAATCATAGGCCGGCAGTACCAAATTTTTTTCGGCGGTGCGCAGAGCTTCTTGCTCATAAATATCAAAAAGTTTTCGCAGCATGGGTATATCAGCGATTTCGAAGTTATAAGTGGAAAATTCCACTTCGCCCCGATGATGCACATCACCGTATTTGACTTTATCGTTCCACTGTAAATCATAGACGTTATTGATTCCCTGAATGTACATGGCGATACGTTCGATTCCATAAGTCAATTCCGCGCAAACCGGACGAAGATCGAAACCGCCGATTTGCTGGAAATAGGTAAATTGGGTGATTTCCATGCTGTCGAGCCACACTTCCCAGCCCAGGCCCCAAGCACCCAATGTCGGAGATTCCCAGTCATCCTCGACGAAGCGGATGTCATGATCGAGAGGATCAATGCCGAAGCTTTTGAGTGAATCAAGATAAAGCTCTTGAATGTTAACCGGCGATGGTTTCATGATTACCTGATATTGGTAGTAATGTTGGAGGCGGTTGGGATTTTCGCCGTAGCGGCCGTCAGTCGGACGACGTGAGGGCTGAACATAAGCCACGTTCCAGGGTTCCGGTCCCAACGCGCGCAGGCAGGTGGCGGGGTGGAATGTGCCGGCGCCGACTTCCATATCGTAGGGTTGTTGAATTATACAGCCTTGAGAATGCCAGTATTTTTCGAGGGCAAAAATTAATTCCTGAAAAGTCACAACTTCCTCCTTGCAGATTTAAACCAAGAATAGGCAGGTATTATCAACCTTAATCTTTAATTATTACAGCGGCTAACTAACATGTCCAAGGGGATAGTGTCAATATGAAAGGATAAAAGGTAGCGACCCTCCCTACCGGTGGTTCGTAAATGAACAGTGGAGCGGTAATCACGCATCATTCATTTCCAGTTCCTTCAAAATATTTCCTAAAAAATATCTTAGCAAAAAAAATGACCTTGCACAAATAAAGGTCAGGTCTCAGTATGTTGCTTGCAGGTGAAACAAATAATCGACTTCTTCCTGCAATGTTGTTTTTCCTATTTTCCCAATTCACACGACATTTCAATTGGAAATAATCAAAAACCTGCTGAACTTTAACTTAATATGTGGTACAAGTATCAGAGGCAGATCAAGCAAGGAGGATATATGAAAAAAATATTAATTATTCTTTTGATATTCTTAGCCGGATGTGCGGGATCAAGAAATTATCAGCCTGTTTTCGATCATACGATAATTAAACAGATCAATATAAAAAATCCTTCATTTACATTAATCGTTGAAAACGATCAAAAAAATTATTACATTAACCAACTTGAGGATGCCTTTATTAAAAATAATATCGCTCTTTATTCAGACGAATCTCAAATAGTTACTTCTTCGTCAGAAGGAAAATCAGGCGGTGTTATGGTTAATAGGGGTTTGTTAGGAGTTGGCGTTGGAAAAAGTAAAAGTGTAAGTACAGATAAGACGATAAACATAGATAAAACAAACGCGACCTGTATTTTTATTTTGGATGGTTACACCTGGACATTTAAAGTTATACTGGCCGATACTAGAGAATTATTAATGAAAGGGCGCATTAAATATGATTTTGACCAGGAGGTTTCAAAAATGTATCGGGAATTGATTGGTCAATAATTACCTTCCTTATGTATATCTCCTTTTTAGGAATGAGAACGATTGCATGATAAAGTATCCCAATAAAATACCTCTACTTGATAAAGCTGGTCTTGTTTACCATTACACATCACATACGGTTTTGGAACACATTTTTTATAAAAGTCAGATTGAATTTGGTAGAATGTGTAATACCAACGACCCCTATGAGCGCACAGTTTGGAGCATTGATATTAACAGAGGAGAATGGACTAGCACTGACGATGATATCGATAAAGAAATAAAAGTCGATCATATATTAAACACCATTCATAGCAGGTGCCACTTATTTTGCACGACACTAGATAGTTATAGAAATAATGATGAATGCCTTGGCCGTGGTTTTTCAATTCCACCTCTTTGGGCTCATTATGCTGCCAATCAGAAGGGCGTTTGCTTAATATTTGATCAATCTAAATTGACTGAGGCTGTGCTAAATACTGCTGAAAAAATTAATGCTCGTTGTTTTTATGAAAAAATTGAGTATGGTAATCCTCCAGATATTGACCATCCTGCATTTAAGAATCTTACAACAATGAATGAAGATTCAATCGATAATATAGTTGTGAAACATATTATACATCATTATAAGACCTTATTTTTTACAAAAGATATAACTTGGGATCATGAGAATGAATTCAGGTTTTTGGTTATTGGTAAGGATAATGAGCCATTTAAAATTGATATTTCAGGTGTTCTTGAGGGGGTGGTGTTAGGAGAATATTTTCCGGAATCCTGTTTACCTTTAATTGAAAATGCAAAAAACGAATATCAATACAAGTCATTTCAACTTGGATGGGAAAATGGCTTCCCTTTTCTATACTAGCATCTTTGATTTGGTTTAGGGAAGCTTGGAGGGGACGCTAGTAAGTTATATAACTCATTGAGTGAGAAATACAAATTTCAACAAACGGCTAAACCAGACCCAGAAACACGGGTCAGCCGCCAGTCGTTACTCTCTTCGAATAGTAATTCTTAATTTTGATAACTGTCCACTACTGAAGCTTTGCAGGTGTAATAACATTTCTGAACCAAAGATGATATTGAGGCGGCTAGGCGGAGGCGACGAGGCGTATTGTGTTGTACATACGTTAAGGAAGCCGACAACGACGCCAACAAAAATAGCGCTTTGATTTAGAATTGGTATAAGTATTATGTGCAGAGCTTCCTTACCTGTTCCATAACTTTCAATGATTTTACTTCCCGTCCCAGAACATGCGAAATGAAACCAATGAGGATGTTGCGGGATTCCATTGCTAAACTATCGGATAAAGCTATCAGCTTAATTTTATCAATGTCCATGTCCTTGCCTAAAAGCAATGTCCGCACGGTACCCGCGGAGATGGACTGATCGTATCTTTCGGGCTGGGCACAAGCCGCGCATTTGATTCCACCATCCCGCGGATAAAAGTAATATGAACTGCCGTTGGCAACAGGAGTTTTACATCTGATGCAGTGGTCAAGCGCCGGTTCAAAACCGGCCAATTTCAGCAGGCGCATTTCAAAAAAACGCATGGTCGCGTCGGAGGTCTTTTCCCTGTCTATCATATAGAGAAAGTCCTGCAAAAGTTGAAACACTTTTTCATTTCTTTTCCCTTCAGGGCTAAAGTGATCTGTAAGATCGATAAAGTAAGAGGCGATTAGCGTTTTTTCCAAATCCTGACGGATGTCATTGTAGTGTTCGATGATCTCGCAGGATTCAATAAACGCCAGCACATCGCGATTTTTGCGGGAAAAGATTATATTCGTCAGCGAAAAAGGCTCAAAAACATTGACAAACCGCTTTTTACTTCTTTTAGCGCCTTTGGCAATTCCTGTAAGCTTACCAAAATCGTTGCTGTAAAAGGTTATAATTAAATCCGATTCCCCGTAGTTGAGGCAACGTAAAACAAATCCCGTGGTTTTTTGGCTTTCTCTACTGCTCATACTTTTAAAGAGGGTAGGACATATTTTATTTCCCCCCCGACGATCGTAAGAATGGCTTTGCCTTGCATTTTCCGGCCATGAAAGGGAGAGTTCTTGCCGCGGGAGCGAAAAGTTTTTACGTCAACAGTCCATTTAAGCTGCGGATCAATTACGGTGATATCGGCGTCCGCGCCGACTTGGAGCGTTCCCTTCGACAGGTTCAGGATACGTGCCGGGTTGGGACTCATTTTGGCTATCAGCTCCGGCCACGAAAGAACTTCTTCTTTGATAAGATTTAAACTCAAGGCCAACGAAGTTTCCAAACCGCTGATACCGTTATCCGCATATTCAAACTCCAGTTCTTTATCCGTCCGTCCGTGGGGAGCATGATCGCAGGCGATAACATCGAGCGTTCCATCAGCAAGACCTTCTTTAATTGCCGCTACGTCCTGAGTGCTTCTTAAAGGGGGATTGACTTTTAAATTTGTATCATAGCCTTGTAGATATTCATCGGTTAACGTGAAATAGTGGGGGGCGGTTTCCGCCGTTACCCTCAAGCCTCTTTTTTTGGCTTCGCGAACCAAGCGGACGGAACCTTCCGTACTGACATGCGCGATGTGGACGCAAGTCTTGGTAAATTCGGCAATCAAAATATCGCGCGCTACCATTGCTTCCTCCGCTATGCTGGGGATACCGCCAAGCCCCAGAATTGTGGAATAATAGCCTTCATTCATCAAACCGCCGCCGGAAAGATTTATATCTTCACAATGCGAAATAATCGGCAATTCCAGTGAAAAAGCGTATTCCATCGCGCGGCGCATCAAAGCGGCATCCATTACCGGCTTTCCATCATCGGAAAGAGCAACCACACCCGCATCTTTCAAATCCCAAAATTCCGTCAATTGGGAGCCTTCTGAATTTTTGCTGATTGCGCCGATTGGGTAAACGTTGGCTAGATCAGCCTCAGCAGCTTTCCTTCTGATAAATTCGGTAATAGAACGGTTATCATTAATGGGAGATGTGTTGGGCATACAGGCAATAGAGGTGAAACCTCCGGCAACGGCCGCCGCGGCTCCTGAGGCAACCGTTTCTTTGTATTCAAAACCCGGTTCGCGCAAATGGGTGTGCATATCGATTAAGCCCGGCGTAAGAACCATTCCGGCCAGTTCAATAATTTTTACTTTTTCCGAATCTTTGGATTTTACTGATTTTAAAAGATCTGAGCCGATTTTGACAATCTTTCCATTTTCCAGCAAAACATCCATATCGGCATCTATTTTTTGGGCGGGGTCGATTATCTTCGCGCCGGTTAGCAATATTTTCATTCATTACCTCCGGTCAGCAGGTAAAGCAGCGCCATTCTTACTGCCACACCTTTATTTACCTGATCGAGAATGACTGAGTAGGATGGATCATCGGCGATGTCCGGTGATATTTCCACGCCGCGATTGATTGGACCCGGATGCATGACGATAACGTCTTTTTTAGCCCGCTTAATGTTGCTGCGGTTAAGGCAGTAATGCTGGGAATATTCGCGCAGTGAAGGAAAGATGTTTTGCTTTTGCCTTTCCAGTTGAATACGCAACATCATTACTACATCCGCACCGACAATGGCGTCCTCCAGCTTGTTGTAAACTTTTACACCCATTTGTTCGATGTTCCGGGGAAGCATCGTAGCGGGACCGGCCAGAAATACTTGAGCACCCATTTTGGATAAACCGTAAATATTCGATCGGGCAACCCGACTGTGGGTTATGTCACCCACGATTGCTACTTTTAATCCGGATATTTTGCCCTTTTTTTCTTTAATGGTCATCATATCCAGAAGCGCCTGTGTGGGGTGCTCATGTGCGCCATCGCCGGCGTTGATAATGGATTGTTTAACCAGTGATGCCAGTAAGTGCGGAGCACCGGCAGCACTGTGGCGAATGACGATTACATCGGGATTCATAGCTTCCAAATTGCGTGCCGTGTCAATGAGTGTTTCTCCTTTGATTACAGAACTGGTTGAAGCGGAAATGTTGACTGTATCGGCACTGAGCCTTTTACCGGCAATTTCAAAGGATGTTCTCGTGCGTGTGCTGGCTTCGTAAAATAAGTTGATGATTGTTTTGCCGCGCAGTGTCGGCACTTTCTTAATTTCGCGGGTGGAAATTTCCAGAAAAGATTCGGCTGTTTCCAGGATGAGATTAATCTCCTCGACTGTAAGATCTTTCATTCCGAGGATATCTTTTTTTTCTAATTTCATAATCAGGTTCTAAAATTTAATGTTTAAGTTCCTTCTTCAATAACTACTTCATCAATCCCGTTTTTTTCCACAAGATTAACGCTGACGGCTTCCCAAAGGGAAGAGGGCAGATTTTTTCCCACAAAATCAGCTCTGATCGGAAGTTCGCGATGACCGCGGTCAATTAAAACGGCAAGCTGAATCATTTTTGGTCGACCAAAATCGATCAAAGCATCCATTGCCGCACGAATGGTCCGACCGGTAAAGAGAACGTCGTCAACCAAGACAACTTTTTTATTGTCCAGAGAAAAGGTGATCTTTGTTTTCCCCAGACGGGGCTTTTTATTGGAGGTGGAAATATCATCGCGGTAAAGAGTTATATCCAGGATACCAAGGGGAATTTTACCAGCTTCAATGCCGGATATTTTTTTCTGCAACCTCTCAGCCAGATATACTCCGCCGGTACGAATACCGACAAGAACAAGATTTTCCTTGCCTTTATTTTTTTCCAAAATTTCATAAGCAATACGGGTGAGGCATCGGTCGATTCCGTCACTGTCCATCACTATTTTAATATTTCTATTTTCTGTCATGTTGCTTGTCCCTTATAAAGAATCAATTCATGTCAAGCCCTAGCGCTCGCGGGTCCCTTCTAAATCACATAATAAAAAAGCCTTCCCCCTTGCGGAGAAAGGCTCTATACTCTTAGGATGTTTTCTTTCATCATCAGTTCCTTTTTCAATCTCGCTGGATTAAATTAAAAGGGCTAAATTTTTCATTCTTATACAACTAAGAAGCATGTGTGTCAAGGCGAAAAGGAATATTCGCCAAAAATATTTTGATCAAAAGTATACCTTGTAAATTGAGTTATTTTTTAAGTAAAAATCCTTATAAATTTAACCACAATTAATATTAATAAAAAAATTAGATAGAATCGTAAGAGATACAAAGCAATTTTTGTTGTTTTATTTAACTGTATTCGCGGCATGATCAAATCCTTAAAGTTTAACTCTGGTTTCAATGCCTTTCATAATGTCATTGTAGTGAATAACACCGAGAATATGATCCCTGGCGTCGACAACGGGAATCATTTCGTAATGATACTTGGCAAAAATTTCTGCTAAGTCATCTTGGACATCATCATCTTCTGCAGTGATTACCGGCGATACCATTATTTCACCTAATGTTTTATTATCTGCGGTCAGAAGCATTTCCCGCAGATCGACTACCCCTAAAAGAGTTTGATCGTCTTCATTAATAACATAGATATAAGAAATGTTATGCGGCTCTAATTCGGAATGCCTGATTTTTTCGATTACTTTAGCAACGGTAACTTCTTTTGGTACGGTAATGAAATCATGGGACATAATGCTGTTTGCCGTTGCTTCTCGCTTGGAAAGAATAGATTGGACACGTTTGTATTGATCTTTATCCAGCAACTGCATGAACTGAGTTACGTTATCATGCGGGAGTACTGCAAATAGACCGGCAAGTTGTGGTATTGACATTTCCGAAAAGATATTGCGAGCCCGCTCTTTGCGGAGATTGGCAATAATCTGACGCTGTGCTCTTGGTTCTGCTTCCGCCAATGTTTCGGCAGCTTTTTCGGAATCCAGCGCAGAAAAGAGCGCCTGTTGCTCGTCGCCGGGTAACTCTTCCAGGATATCGGCTAAGTCTTCACTGGGGAGTTCCACCATATCTTTGCGTGTAACGGAAAGAGAAACTTTGTCCGTCGCAATTACATCTTCGACCGATAAAGGTTGGACGTACTTCCATGATATAAAATCATCCTTTATAAGATGGAATTTTCCCAAACCTATTCTACGTAAGAAACCGTTAAAGGATATATCGACATGAACGAGCAGCAATTTATTTCTAACTTCTATTAGGTGAATATCATTGACAACCTCGACCCGGCGATCGTCTATATCAACGATTGTGCGGCCCATTAAATGTTTATCCAGAAGAATCCACCCGGTTTGATCGACAAAAGGCGGATAAACTTCACCATTTCCCGGAGGCTGAACAAAGAGAGCATCATCTTCTATTTTAATGACTCGTTCCCAGGGAATAAAAACTGTTGGCTTACCCCAACCATATTCAATGTAAATGCCGACGGCTTCCGGATAAGGGTCCTTTACCGAAAAGACAATATCAGTGAGCTTACCGATCCTGTTTTTAATCTTTCCAACACAGATTGGCCGTTTGACCAGTTCGGAAAAATAAATGAACCTGTATTTAGAGCCGTTTCCAGACTGGGTAGATGATTTTGCCTTATTATTTATATCCATTAGTCCTGGTCCTCTCACAAGGATCATTTAAAAAGATCAGGGAAAAGAGTGCCTATTCCCATCAATGATGACATTATAACAACAAAAATAACAATTGACCAGTTCATTATGTTTTGTGAACCTGTATTAACCCTGTCACCCATGACTGATTTGTCATTGAGTAAAAGAATCAAAAAAACGAGTGATGAAGGTAACAAAGTAACGGCTACGATTTGCACAAACATGGTGATTGTAACCAAAGGCGCTCCGGGAATCAAAACAACAAGACCTGATGTCAATAGCATCATAAAGTAAATGCCATAAAACCAGGGAGCTTCTCTAACTTTTTGATTCAGAGAGTGTGACCAGCCGAAGACTTCACCAACCGCCCATGATGTGGATAGGGAAATGCATAAGGCGCCAAGGAAGCCAGCATCAAAAAGGCCGATAGCGAAAAGTGTTCGAGCGATGTCGCCATAACCCGCGGATAAAAGGGGGACGATAGCTTCGGCCGTTTGCGCGGCATCTTCAATGACTATAGGCGGTTGATGATAAAAGAAGACAGCGCCCGTTGCAATTATAATGAATACAGCCACGAGGCAAGTAAAAAAAGATCCAACAAATGTTTCAATCTTTCCAAAAGTGATATCATGAATATCAAGTCCTTTATCTACAACGGCACTTTGTTGAAAGAATATCATCCAAGGAGCGATAGTTGTTCCAATGTTGGCTAGAGGAGAATGAATATCAAGTCCATATTGAAGCCACTGAGATTTGGCTCGTAAAATCCCCGGAAAACTTCACCCCAGATGGGAGCAGTTGGTGTGGCCATTGCCCAAAATGCTGCCGGTATATAGACAAAATTGAATAAACAAAAGAAAAGAGTTAGTCTTTCAAATGTCCAGTATTTGCCGGTAAGAACAATGGCAAACAAAATGAGCGTAACACCAATGATAGTTATCCATGGAGGTATGCCAAAAAGGCTCATTGCCGCCGTCATTCCAATATATTCTGTAACTAATGTCAACCAATCAGTAATTGCCAGATCAACGATAGAAAACCAACCCCAGAAAGGACCGAAACCATCGAAAATTGCTTCCGCATGGCCACGTTTAGTTACTGCCCCCAGCCGAACCGTCATTTCTTGAACAAAGTAAGCCATAGGTATAAGAAGAATAAATATCCAAAGTAACTTAAAGCCGTATTTGGAACCTGTTACTGCATAGGTGGATATGCCGCCCGCGTCATTGTCGGCAATCATAACGATTATGCCTGGCCCGAGAACGGACAAAAAAACAATGAGCTGACGCCGGAAGCGATTGAGCTTATGGATGCTTTTGCTTATCCAATACATAACAGCGTACCTCAGAAATATCTGTTACACCCTGTAAATCAAGGAACGTTGTCGACACAAAAAACAAAAGGATGGACAGAGTTCGTGGAAGAGAGATTGTCTTACAGCAAATGTTTCCGGTTCTTAATCTATCCGGAAAATGCCATTTAACGGTGGGTCTATGATATTTTCGGGATACACATTATTTTAAGATTAAGCCGGAACCAAGTGCTTAACGTTCCGCTACTACTAGGAGGTTCCATATCTTTCTATCTCCGAAAATGCAATTTTCCATCCGCCATAAAAGAATAGTGTCAGGCGAAAATTAGTTTTCGTTATACATGAAAAGAAATGTCAGTCAAGAATATTTTGCAGCTAATTAATTTTTTGATGATCGAGAGAGCAACTTTAAATCCTGACTCTGTAAAGGTAGGGTTATTGTGAACAAAAAGTAGTCATACTTTTAAAAACAAACGCATGAATAATTGGCTGTAAATTATCGCACCGCTTTAATGCAGTAGACTCCCCAGACGCCGCCAGCGGAGATTATTATCTTCACGGTTCCATGACCAATAAATGATAAAAGCTTTTCCTTCAACGTCTTTTATATCAACAAATCCCCAATAACGGCTGTCCGAGCTTTCATCGCGGTTATCACCCATGACGAAAAGTGAATTCTGCGGAACAGTCACCGGGCCAAAATTATCGCGGGGCTGAATTACGCCTGGATAAATTAAATTATCACTATAAACGCCGTAAGAGTCGGAATACTCTTTATCGTTAATAAATATCCTTTTATTCTTAATTTCGATTTTATCTCCGGCTATGCCGATAACCCGTTTGATAAAATCTTTGGAACGATCATTGGGATAAATAAAAACAACGATATCGCCCTTTTCCGGATTGGTGACAGGGATGATCGTTTTTCTTAAATAAGGTATCTTTACGCCGTAAATAAATTTATTGACTAATATCTGATCTCCGATAAGTAATGTCGGCACCATAGAGCGGGAAGGTATTTTAAATGCCTGGATGACAAATGTCCGAATAACAAGAGCGATCAGTATCGCAATAATAATTGCTTCAATGTATTCTTGAACTTTTGATTTTCTTTTTTCTTTTTTTGATTTATTATCTTCTAGCATATTGACTAAACCTCTATGAGTAAATATTGGATAAAGAAAGGGCGACCATAAACAAAGCGACGAATCCTTTAACTATTTTTCTGCCAGCCATGGCGATTATGGTTCGATTAGATGCTCGATAAAGAGATTTTAATTTCGATTGCCGGGCCACTTCCAACGTTATGATTCCGGTAAATCCTCCTAAAAAAAATCCTACCCATGCACCTGGTCCCCAAAAAAAAGGCGTAAGAATAAACGCTCCTACAATAGCACTTATCGCCGCGGTCCAAAAAACTCTTTTTGTGGCCACCGGTTGGAGCGCGCCAGTCATAACTAAAAAGAAATCAATTGTTTCCACAATTATGGAAATAAGAAGGAGAAACAAAATAATTTTCCCGTTGACTCGATCAAAGCCGGTGAAAAGGGCATAAAGAAAGACATCTATAAAGATGATCACCGTTCCGAGCAAGTCAAACAATGTTAAATAAATGCCCGCAAAAAGTATCAAAATAAAAGCGGCGAAAGCTAGAGAGGCAAGGGAAGGCAATTATTTCTTCCTTTTCACTTTGGAAAGTTGCATGTTTTCAAAAAACAGCACTATTGGGCAAGAAATAAAGACGGAAGAATAAGTGCCGAATACGACGCCAACTAGTAGCGAAAATGCCAAATCATGTATTACTGGTCCACCCCAGATATATAGAGCGATAACGGTAAGAAACACTGTAAAGGAAGTCAATATTGTTCTGCTCAGTGTCTGGTTTATGCTCAAATTGATTGTATCGGCAAGCTTGTGTCTGGGATTTAACTTCACGTTTTCTCTGATTCTATCCAAAACAACAATCGTATCATTGATAGAGTAACCAATAATGAAGAATATTGCCGCCAAAATGTTGATGGTAAATTCCATCTTTAGAAGGGAAATGGTACCGATAATAATCACAACATCATGAACAAGAGCAATAATGCCGCCTAATCCGTAACGGAATTCAAAACGCCAGGCAATATAGACGAGCATGGCCAGCCAGGAAAGAATTACGGCGAAAATGGCTTTTCTCTGGAAATCCATGCCGACTTTCGAGCCGACGACTTCCACACGTCTGATTTCGTAATCTTTATTGAACGCAGTGGTCAGTGGCGTCTCCAAGTTTTCTGCTAGAAGTTTTTGATCATGAAAGGATTCCGCGGTGCGGATCAAAAACTCGTTGACACCGAACTGTTGGATAATGCTGTTTTCTAGCCGAGTTGATTTAAGGGCTTCTCTGATCTTATCTGCCGACATCTCTTTTTGAAATTTTACTTGAATTATAGATCCACCGGCGAAATCAATACCGAGATTTAAACCGCCATGGATAATGACGGAGGCGATGCTGATCATTGTCAAGATAACCGAGAAAATTATCGCGTATTTCATTTTCCCGACAAAATCAATTTTTAGTCCAGGTTTAATAAACTCCATACTATATCTCTCCTAAGTACTAACGGAATTGTTTAAATACTCAATTTTTTAATATTAAAATTCAGGGTAAAGTAATCGAAAATAATCCTAGTAACGAAAACAGCCGTAAAAAGGCTGGCCAGAAGTCCGATGATTAATGTAACCGCAAATCCCTTAATCGGACCGGTGCCGAAGATAACCAGGAAAATAGCGGAAACAATGCCGGTTACATGGGTATCAATAATGGTAATAAAGGCTCTTTTATAACCGGTATCCAGTGACAAGCGAATCGTTTTTCCCGTTCGCAGCTCCTCTCGAATTCGTTCAAAAATAAGTACGTTGGCATCGACAGCCATACCGACAGTGAGCAGTAAACCGGCGATGCCGGGCAAAGTCAGCGTGCCCTTGAAAGCAGCCAATGTACCCAAAACCAGAACGATATTGATAATGAGAGCCAAATCCGCTACTGTTCCCGAAAGCCGGTAATAAAACATCATGAACAAAATTACTAAAATAGAGCCGATTATTGTGGCCATAATACCCTGTCTGATCGAGTCGCCTCCGAGCGATGGTCCTACTGTTCTTTCCTCTAAAATATTTACTGGAGCGGGCAGCGCTCCCGCGCGCAGGACGATGGCGAGATCACGAGCCTCATCCATCGTGAAATTTCCGGTAATTTGCGCCTGTCCACCCGATATCCTTTCCTGAATGACGGGCGCTGAATGGACCACACCGTCCAAAACAATAGCCAGACGCCTGCGGACATTCTCCGCGGTGATCCGGTCGAAATCGGCAGCTCCCTGGGAATTAAATTTTAAGGAAACATTCGGCTCGCTGAAACGATTAGAAATTTGCACGTTGGCGGTTTCCAATGAAGCGCCGGTGAGAAGAGCTTTGTTTTTAAGTAAATATGGCATTGAGTTTCGCTGGCCGGTTGATCTGTCTTCTCTTAAACCATAAGCAATTATATCTCCCTCCGGGATATTTCCGCGGAGAGCCTCTTCCAGAGAGTGCTCATCATCAACTATTTTGAATTCCAGAAGAGCGGTTTTCCCAATGAGGTTCTTTGCTCTTTCCGGGTCTTTGATTCCCGGCAATTGAATCATGATACGATTATCGCCTTCGGGGACAATTTCCGGCTCGGCGATGCCAAACTGATCAACCCTGTTCCGAATTGTTTCGAGACTATGTTCAACAGTAAGCTTTTTTAGATCAACAGCTCTTTTATCATTTATTTTTAAACTGATTATTTGTCCGCTTTCACGCACGTTGGATGAGGCTATTTCCAAATCAGGATAATGGTCATGCAGCAGTTTATCCAGAATTGTTCTTCCGGAAGAATCGGTAAGTTCCAATGAAATCGTTGCGCCTTTTGTCTTTTCCACTTTACGGAAGCGCACCTTATTTTCCATCATTGATTCTTTGAGATCATTGGCCGTTCTTTCCATCATTGATTCCAAAGCTTTTTCCGTATCAATTTCTAAAACAAGATGCATTCCTCCCTGCAAGTCCAGTCCCAAATGGATTTTTTCTTTGGGAAAATATTCATTCCAGGGAGAGGGAATCTGGGTGATGAATGTCGGGATCAAAAAATACAAAGCAGCGAGGCAGACAATTGCAGTGATTGATATCCTGATTTTTAAAGATTTGAACATGAATTGCCCCTTTCTATACTATTCCTTTGGTGCGGTCGTTCCCGCTTTTTGAATGATGGACGCCACTGCGCTGCGGGAGATTTTAATTCTTACTTTATCGGCAATTTCCAGAGTAACCACTGTGTCGGCTAAACCGGTTATTTTGCCGTGAATCCCGCCGGTGGTCATGATCGTATCGCCGTAGGCAAGGTTATTCAGCAAGGCTTTGAGTTCTTTTTGCTTCTTTTGCTGGGGGCGAATTAATAAAAAGTAGAAAATCACGAAAATTACTACCATGGTGATGATGAAACCCCAATCGCCGCCACCGGCCGATCCACCACCCGGGGCACCGCCCATTGCGTATGCTAAAGATGTCAATTTAAGCTCCTCCTTTTTTTGTCAAAAATTCATTTTTAAATTGTAAAAAATTTCCTTCGTTTAAAGCCGTTCTAATTTTCTCCATGAGACGCATATAATAGCGTATATTGTGAATAGTATTCAATATCATAGCCAGTATTTCGCCAGCAATAAAAAGATGCCGCAAATACGCCCGTGAATAATTTTTGCAAGTATAACAATCGCATGTTTCGTCGAGCGGATAATTATTTTCCCGCCAGCGGGAGTTCTTAATAACAATCTTTTCTGAATTTGTAAACAATAATCCGTGACGGGCTGAACGGGTGGGTATGACGCAGTCAAACAGGTCGATTCCGCAGGATACTCCGTAAACAATATCCTGAGGCGTGCCCACGCCCATAAGATAACGCGGGTTATCTTCAGGCAATAGAGGAGTAATTGTATCGGCGATTGCCTGCATGATTTCTTTAGGCTCACCCACACTCACGCCGCCTAAGGCATAACCATCAAAACCAATGGAGACGATTTCTTCTACAGCCTGCCTGCGCAGATCCATGTAAGTGCCGCCCTGAATAATACCGAAGAGTGCCTGATCATTATTTGTTTTTGCCTCGCTGCATAGTTTTGCCCATTTAACCGTTAAAGCGAGAGATTTTTTGGTTTGCGGCAATGTAGCAGGGTAAGGCGTGCAATCATCGAGGCACATCATTATATCGGAGTCGAGCGCTTCCTGGATTTCGATGGCTTTTTGCGGGCTTAAAAAATGTCTGGAGCCGTCAATGTGGGAACTAAACAATACTCCGTCGGAGGTTATCTTTCTCAAAGCCCCTAAACTGAAAACCTGAAATCCGCCGCTGTCGGTTAGCAGTGGATAAGGCCAATGCATGAACTTATGAAGGCCTCCGAGCTTTTTTATGGTTTCGTGGCCTGGACGCAAGTAAAGATGGTAAGTATTGGCTAAAATAATTTCAGCACCGCAATTTTTTATTTCTTCGGGGAGCATTGATTTGACAGTGCCTTGCGTGCCTACCGGCATAAAAGCCGGAGTATTCACCATGCCGTGAGGCGTAATCATCCTTCCCAAACGGGCAGAAGTGGAAATATCTTTCTTGATCAGGTCGAATTGAAAGGGCATTTGTTTCTATCCTAACCCCGATAAACGGGATAAGTGCTAACTTACTAAAGAATCAGCATGCAGTCGCCGTAACTGTAAAAATTATAACGTTTTTGCACTGCATGCTTATAGGCTCTTTTAATAAACGCCGTGTCGGCAAAAGCGCAGACAAGCAAAAATAAAGATGATTGCGGCAGATGAAAATTGGTTAGAAGTCCATTAACTTTTTTGAACCTGTAACCGGGATAAATAAATAGACTGGTTTCGCCCGATTGCGGCCGGATATATCCGTCTTCATCTGCGGAGCTCTCGATTGTTCTCGTAGAAGTTGTTCCGACTGCAATTACCCTGCGAGCGTTATTAATTATTCGGCTTGCCTCCGGGCTAATTTCATAATGTTCTGATTCCATAACATGTGTTTCAATTTCGTTTGCCTCGATAGGTAAAAAAGTTCCCAAGCCAACGTGTAAAGTTATGGATGCGATTTGCACACCTTTTGCTTCAAGCGATTGCAGAACATCTGCCGAAAAATGAAGGCCGGCAGTCGGAGCGGCAACGGAACCGGGATTTTTTGCGTAAATTGTTTGATATCGTTCCAAATCTCCGGTATTTTGCGCATCATTTTTTTTGCGCTTGATATAAGGTGGCAGGGGAGCGCGTCCAAAGTGGTTTAAATAATTTTCAAAACCATCCAATGCAGAAAATTCAAGCAGCCATTTTTTGTCTGATATTCTGGTTATTATTTTTGCTTCGCAGTTTTTCCCCATGATAATTATATCATTTTTATGCAGTCTCTTGGCTGGTTTCACAAGTACTTCCCAAGTTTGGGAATCTTTTTTGTTTTCTTTCTTAACCAAGAGCAATATTTCCACAATACCCCCTGTCTGTTTTTTGCCGAAGAGCCGAGCAGGTATTACCTTGGAATCATTAATAACCAAAACATCGCCATGATTTAAAAAATCAGGTAATTGGAAAAAATGACCGTCGACAATTGTTTCTTCATTTCTGTCCACAAACAGCATGCGTGAACGATCTCTTTGCCGGCACGGCTGCTGGGCGATAAGGTCTTCCGGCAGAAAATATGAAAAATCTTTTAATTCCATGTCTTTTATGTGAAAATTTAAAAAATTTGTGGCAAGTAAGCAGAATATTTTCCCGCTGTCAATGAAATTGCGTCAGCTTCTTCCAACATAAAGTAGGATCAAACCAATAATCATAGCGGAGATACCCAGAAAACGTAAAGTAGATTCAGGAATTGTTGTTATTTTAGCCAAGTAAATTTTTAGCTTTCCCGGAAAAATAAAGTAAGGAAGCCCCTCAATGATAAAAACCATGCCTAAAACGCAAAGAAAGTATTTCATTCGTCATTATCCCTAATTTTTGCTTCATTCCAAAGAGCATCAATTTCAGTCAAATCTGCTTTTTCCAGAGTTACTCCGCGGGCGGAAAGTTGCCCGGTAATGTAAGAAAAGCGACGTAAAAACTTATTTGTTGTTTTAGATAACGCCGTCTCGGCATCGACTTGAACAAAGCGGCTTATATTTACCAGCGTAAATAAAATATCGCCTAGCTCTTCTTCTGTTTTATTCTGGTCACCTTTTTTCACGGCCAAGTCGAATTCTTTTAACTCTTCTTTAAGTTTCTTCAGCACTTCCTTAATCTTGGACCAGTCAAAGCCATAAGTAGCGGCTATAGCGGTAATTTTTTGCGCCCGTTTTAAGGCTGGTAGTGAACGCGGCACATTGGCGAATATATCCTGCTGACTATTTTTATTATCGCGTTCCTTCTTTTTGATTTGTTGCCAGTTTTCCTTGACTTCTTGCACTGAATTTACTTTTTTATCGCCAAAAACATGGGGGTGCCGCCGGATCATTTTTTTTCTAATTTCTTCCAGAACGTCACCTAGAGAAAATAAACCGGCATCTTCGCTGATTTCGGCCACGAATAATATTTGGAATAGCAAGTCACCCAGTTCTTCCTTCAGGGCTTGGGAGCTTTTTTCTTCAAGAGAATCGAAGACTTCATAAGCTTCTTCCAGAATATACTTGCCTATATCTTCTTTCTTTTGTTTTCTGTCCCAAGGGCAGCCGTCCGGTGACCGCAGCTTTTTTATAAGCTTAATTAATTCTTTTATAGAGTTGTCATCTTTTTCCAATTAAGCGGATATCCTAATAAAAAATTTAATCCTTTTTAATTAAAATAATAATAAGCGTAGCATATAAAAGAGGCGCTGACAACAGATGGCCATGTTTTTAATAACAATTATTTCCAAGTGTGGATGGTATTATTTTACATCAACAATTGTTAAATTTGTCCTTGACAAGGCAAAAAAAAGGCGTATTCTCTCCCCTCAAAAGTTGGGGTATAAAAGCCCAAAGATTGCGAAATTAACTGAAAGGAGGACAGACGTTAATGAAGAAGGTATTTGCTATTATTATTTCAGTGCTTTTCGTTGCTTCTTTTGCAGTACTAGGCTGTAAAAAAGAAGAGCCGAAACCGGCAGAGGCTCCCAAAGTTGAAGCGCCCGCTGCTCAACCAGCGCCCGCAGCTACTGCTGTACCGGCACCGGAACCTGCAAAGAAATAATTATTTCTAATTCATAAGCAGGACAAATCAACCGGACATCCACTTAATGTGAGTGTCCGGTTTTTTTGTTAAGCGTAGCTTATTTAATAAAAATGTGTTATATTATTAAATATAATGTTGATTGTATTACAGATTTTTCGATATTATGATTATAAATATGTTGTATAATTGTTAAATGACAATAATTGTCGGAGGTGCTTTATGGCGGAAAGAAATGGTCATTTCTTCAAAGGTTTATTCATTGGCGGGTTAATCGGGGCCGTTATCGGGATTTTGTACGCGCCTAAAAGCGGCAAGGAAACGCGAGAAAATCTTGCCCGCCACGCGGATGAAATTATAGCCAAGGCTAAAGAAGACTTTGAAAAAAACAAAGAAACTAATGAAAAAGAACTCAAAAGACTTAAAAATATGGAATCATCAGTAAGAGATAAGGCGTCAGAAGTAGGAAACAAAATAAACGAATTTACTCATCAAAGCGCCGAGGCCGTTCAGAACAGTAAAAAAAGATTGAAGAAGGCAATTCACGCCGGAGTTGAGGCCTATCGCGAGAAAAAGAAAAAGAAATTGTTTTAACCATTGAGGATAAGTCCATGAACCTAGAAATATATTGGTTAATATTAGGCATTGCCTTCTTTCTGCTGATAATTTTTTGCATTCCCATTCTTTTACAAATATGGCTCACTACGAAGAATATTACGCTAACTTTGGATACTCTTAATCGAAGTTTACCCATTATATTGAAAAATCTGGAAGAGATTACGACGAACATCAATAATTCTACCACTGCTGTGGATCGGGAAATTCAAACCATTTCTGATACAGTAAGGCGGTTCCATTCAGCGATAGATGGAATTATTGGTGATGTCCAAAACCTCGTTCCGAAAGCCGCGAATTTCCCCTTATTCCGAATGATTAAAAATGCTACGGCGATTATAAAAGGTGTACGCGTTTTTCTGAACGTATTTCTGAATAAAAGATAAGTCTGTTTGAAGAAGAAATGAAATGGCAAAAGTAACATTTTCCAACAAGTGGGGCCGCGTAAAAGTTCAAAAAAAAGTAATTTCCACAGGAGATAAGACTAAAACACTGCAAGATTCAGTGCGGGGTATTAAAAAAAATCAAAGACCTCCTGCAGGCGAGGACTACCGCGAGAAATCACTGAATATTCACGGGCTTGTATGTGCCCGTTGCAGCCGTGAATTTGATGAATCCAGACGGCATCTTTTAACAGTCCACCATAAAGACGGTAATCATCACAATAATCCCGCTGATGGCAGCAATTGGGAAAATCTTTGTGTTTATTGTCATGAAGATGTTCATAGCCGCGGAGTATTGGCGGACTATTTAGAAGGCGAAGCATCTGGTCGGGAATTCGGTGTCGTTTATGAAGATTTATCGTCTGCGGGCAACTCCGGCTTATTCGCCGAAAAGTTAAAAAAAGCGTTGCAGAAAAATAAATAACGAGAATACTTTTAATTTAAAATTACGTTTAAGTTACCCTTTTCTTTGACCAGTTTGTCGCCGACTGAAGTTCCACAATAAACACAACTATAATCATATTTTTCTCCTTCCGGCAGGATTAGCAGAAGCCTTTTTCTTACGGGAACAGCCTTTTTGCATCGAGGGCAGAATAACTCTGTGGCATCAAAGTCTTTATATGATTGTCGCATTATCAATCATCACTATCCGGAATTTTCTCCCAGTTTTTAAGCCAGACTTCGGCTTCACTGTCACTGGGAGCTCGGTAATCACTGCGCGGTGAAAGTGATCCGCCGGAACCTACTTTGGGTCCGTTGGGGACGCAGGAGCGTTTATACTGCGAAGTTTTGAAAAATCTATATAGATAAATGTAAAGCCATTTTTTTATTTCCTTTAAGTTATAAGCGTTTCTCTTTTCAGGGGGGATATCGGGCCAGAGCCCTTTTTTCTTATCCTTCCACGCGCAATAGGCCAGAAATGCCACTTTTTTGGGTAAATAGCCAAAACGCGTTATGTAGAAGTTATTAAAATCCTGCAGTTCATAGGGACCGATAACCTCTTCGGTTTTCTGGCGTGGTTGATTGTTAATTTCTCCGGGAATAAGTTCGGGCGATATTTCGGTTTCCAGTACATCAATAAGAGTTTTGGATACTTCCGGCGAGAATTGATTGGTGTGCGCAATCCAGCGGATCAAATGCTGGATTAGTGTTTTAGGAACGCTGGTATTGACATTATAATGCGACATGTGATCGCCTATACCGTAAGTGCTCCAGCCTAAGGCCAGTTCACTTAAGTCTCCTGTACCCACAACCAACGCGTTTTTCGCATTAGCCAAGCGAAAGAGGTGCGCGGTACGCTGACCGGCTTGGACATTTTCGAAAGTAATATCGTAAACTTTTTTACCGCGCGCGAAAGGATGCTTGATATCCTTGAGCACCTGCAGGCAAGCGGGCTTGATATCGATTTCATTTGCTTCCACTCCCAACGCTTTCATCAGTTTAAACGCATTGTTATATGTTTTTGAAGTTGTCCCAAAACCGGGCATGGTGTAGGCTTTAACATTAGAACGCGGCAAGCCCAAAAGATCCGTTGTTTTGGCGGCGACAATAAGAGCCTGAGTAGAATCAAGGCCGCCGGAAACGCCGATAACCAAATTGACAATACTTGAAGCTTTTAATCGTTTAGCCAAGCCTTGAACTTGAATATTATAAGCCTCATAGCAGCGCTGATCGCGTTGGGAAGGATCGGCGGGAATGTAGGGATAGCGCGAATATTCTCTGTTTAAAAGAATTTTTCCTTGGAAAGCGTCAACATTGAATTCTATCCTACGAAAAGATAAAAGCTTTTGTTTGTGGGTGGCAGAGTTCTGGCCAAAAGAGCTAAGGCGCATTCGGTCTTGCGCCAGACGATCCAAATCGATATCGCTGTATATTATCTGTGCTTTTTGCAAAAAGCGGGCAGATTCGGCAAGCAGGTTGCCATTTTCATAAATCATAGCGTGTCCATCCCAGGCCAGGTCGGTAGTCGATTCACCGGCACCGGCGGCGGCGTAAAGATATGCAGCAACTAAGCGAGCCGATTGGTTGGCGGCCAATTGGTGGCGATACTCCGATTTGCCGATGGTGATATTGGAAGCGGATAAATTTCCAATGATAGTAGCCCCGGCCATGGCGGCGAAGCTTGATGGCGGAATGGGAACCCACAAATCTTCGCAAATTTCGAGGAAAAAATTAAAATTATTAATATTGGCTATTTTAAAGATTATATCGGCGCCGAAAGGAATTTCTTTTTGTCCAGCTAACTCTATTTTTGATGAAAGAGCGGTTTCGGCTGGGGTAAATTGCCTTCCTTCGTAAAATTCACGGTAGTTGGGGAGATATGATTTAACCGCGACACCAAGAATTTTACCGCGGTAAAATACAACCGCGCAGTTAAAAAGCCGGCAATCAATCTGCAGCGGCGCGCCTACAGCCATAATCAAGTTAATCTTTTCAGAAGCTTTTGCAATTGTCGAAAGCGCTTCCTTCACACTGAACAAAAGCGCATCCTGATGGAACAAATCTTCATTAGAATAAGCGGATAAGCCCAATTCCGGAAAAATGGCCAATATTGCTTTTTGGGAAGCCGCCTCTCGCGCGAGTTCAATAGTTTTTTGAACGTTGAAAAAAGTATCGGCAACTCTAAGTTCGGGAATGCAAACCGCCGCGCGGATAAAGCCATGATTATACAGATTAAAAAACTGATCAGGTTTTTTTGGAGGCATGAATTTATCCTTTCTCTAAATAGGCGTATGCGCTGTGGTTATGAATGCTTTCAAAGTTCTCGGCTTCAATGCTATACCAGATAAAATTTTCATCTTTATCTAGTTTTACGGCCACACTGCGGACGACATCTTCCACGAATTTCGGATTTTCATAAGCTTTTTCCGTAACATATTTTTCATCCACGCGCTTTAAAAGAGAGTATACCTCACCACTGGCCGAATCTTCCACTATTTTTATAATATCTTCAATCCAGAAAAATTTCTGAAAGCGCACCTTTACCGTAACGATACTGCGCTGATTATGCGCGCCGAATTGGCTAATTTCTTTGGAGCATGGGCAGACTGTGGTCACAGGCACGATGACTCCCACCAGAAAATCAGTTTGGATGGCGCTGTTTTCGCCCGCAAAAAGACACCGGTATTCCATGAGGCTTTTGGCTTTGGAAACAGGCGCTGTTTTTTCCAGAAAATAGGGGAATTCAATTTCCATATGCGCCGAATGGGCGTGCAGCTTTTGCCGTGTCTTCTCCAGAACTGTTTGGAAAGTTTTAATGCTGATTTGGCCTTTGAATTCATTGAGCACTTCCACAAAGCGGCTCATGTGTGTGCCCTTGAAATGGCGCGGCAGATTGACGTACATATTTATTGTGGCATTTACCGGCTGGGTGCCGCGGGCACGATCAAGGACTATAATCGGATATTTGATGTTTTTGACGCCGACTTTTTTAATATCGATATTGCGGAAATCTTTTTGATTTTGGATATCAATCATAAATAAATGATTTTTTATAAAGTGCTCAATTATTGTCAGATATATAAGTAACTGCCGCGTTTTCGGATTCCCAAACTTTAACCTTGATGACTTTAACGGAAGCCTTTTTTGCCTCTGATTCCATTTTTTCACTAATATATTTGGCGATATTTTCCGCTGAAGGATTTATACCGGCAAAGGAAGGGAGGGTGTTGAGATACTTATGATCAATATCTTCAAGAATTTCGGCAAGCCATTTTTTTACTACACGAAAGTCGATTAACAATCCGGCTGAATTTAACTTTAGATCCGCCACAGTCAGCTCAACTTTGAAATTATGGCCGTGTAATTCTTCACATTTACCTCCTATTTCCGCAAGAACATGCGCGGCGGAAAAAGATTTAATTATCGTAACTTCATACATCTTAATTTTTCCTCAAGAATTAATCTATAATTAATACCACATTTTAATGTAAGGAGAAATAACAAAAAACTATGACAGAGATGGAGTTAGGTGAAACAATAATTAAGCCCGATAGAGAACGTATTAGGATATGGTAAAGAGCCTACTGCTGGTAGCTGTCCTTATTTTGGATTCAGGGATCTCCCTTGGATTTAATGCCATTTATTAACTATAAAATAGAATTTTTCCAGTAACTTTTCCGAGAACAGTGAAATCTACATTATTTTGGTGAAAATCACCAGTTTTCGAGTCTGTAGGATTATCAAATTTACTGCCATGAAGATGTTGAGGAAATGTTTATTCTTGAATTTAAACGCTAATTTCAGGTATTTTTATGGAGAGGAGTATTTTTATGGCATTTGGCATATCAATTGCTAGAAAATTAAGTCGTAAACTTAAAGGGGATTTGAAAGAAGCAAAAAAAAATGAGGAGGTGATGGGACAAAATTAACGGGCAGACAAATTTGATGAAATAGTTCATTTAATAACAAATAAAACGCAAAAATTAAAATGCTATTATAGAAGGAGGAACGTTATATGTTAAAGATTTTCCGTAAAAAAGGACAAAAAGGTTTTACCTTGATAGAATTGATGATCGTTATCGCGATTATCGGTATTTTGGCTGCCATCGCCGTACCTCAGTTCATACAATATAGAATCAGAGGCTGGAATACTGCGGCCAAAGCGGATACAAAAAATTCTTACACGGCGGCAATGGGTTTCTTCAGTGACAGCCCATCAGGAGTTGCAACCACTACGATATTAACTACATATGGATACCGACCAACTAACAATGTAGTAGTTACTATTACTGGAACAACTGCAAACAGCTATGCCGCGAACGGGACGCATACTGCTGGCGGTACCTCAACTTATTATGTAGATTATAGCGGTAATATTACACCGTAAGAAGTGAATATTCAATGAAGTACCAAAAAGGGGTGGGAGTAGATCTTTCGCCCCTTTTTTTTAGGCAGAAAAGTCATGAAAATCGGCGATCAAGATTTTAACCTGGAATTTCAAAGAAATTACAAGCTATTACTGCGGTATTTATTTGTTGTCGCTGCTCTGCTGGTTATATTACTTTTATCTTACAGCAATAGTTTTAATTGCTCCTGGCATTTTGATGATCACATCAACATAGTAAAAAACGTAAATATTCAAATTAAACAATTTACCTGGGAAAATGTAAAAAAAATTTTCTATGGTATTGAAGGTATTGAAAATACCGGCAGAATAGCCCGGCCGGTTTCATATTTGAGTTTTGCGCTTAATTATTATTTTGGCGGATTGAATATTTTTGGCTACCATCTAATTAATTTTCTAATTCATTTTTTTTCTTCATTATTTCTGTTTTTGTTTATAATTAATACTCTGCGCTTGCCTTTGCTCAAAGAGCGATATGAAAAGCATGCCTATTCGATTGCGCTTCTGGCTACTGTGTTTTGGGCAATCAATCCAGTTCACGTAACTTCTATTACCTATATTGTACAGCGCATGACCAGCATGGCTGCCCTCTTTTACATTATGTCTATGTATTTTTACCTTAAATTTCGAACTTCTGGAGAGAAGTATAAATCCTTTCTTTTTATTCTTTTGTGTTTACTTTTTTCACTTCTGGCGCTCGGCACAAAGGAAAACACGGCCATGCTGCCGGCCAGTATTTTTTTGTATGATTTGTTTTTAATTCAGGGTTTGACTAAAGGTAATATCAAGAAAAATTTAAAGATAATAATAGTACCGTTAATTATTTTAATTACAGCCGGTTTATTATTTTATGATTTTTCCTCGATTTTCAAAGACTATGAATTACGGCCATTTACAATGAAAGAAAGGCTTTTAACCGAGCCGAGAGTCATCCTGTTTTATATTTCTTTGCTTTTTTATCCGCTCACGTCTCGCCTGACATTGATTCACGATATACAAATATCTAAGGGACTATTTGATCCGTGGACGACATTTGCGGCAATTATTATTATTCTGATAATAATAATTTTAGCTTTAGTTAAAGCGAGAAGATGGCCTCTGCTTTCCTATTGTGTTTTATTCTTTTTTTTAAATCATGTTATCGAAGGTTCATTTCTGCCCTTGGAACTAATATATGAACATAGGAATTATCTGCCGTCTATGTTGATATTTGTTCCGGTAGTTATTTTATTAATTAATAGTCTGAAGTATTTTTCGCAGCGAAAAATTATGTTTTATTTTTTAGCGGCGGCAGTTTCCTTAATTATCATTATTCAAGGAGTTGCTGTTTACATACAAAATGATGTGATGAAAGATGAAATTTCTCTCTGGAGCGACAATGTTGAGAAATCTCCCCGTGTGCACCATTCTCGCCAATGTTTAGCCGTTGCGCTTCTTGTTGCGGGTCGCTTACCGGAAGCGTTGAAAGAATTAGAAGAGGCGAAAAAATCATACCTTTCGGCAAATATTGCGAAAAGAAGCATAACCTATGGAGCACTAGGAGAATATTATTATATCACCAGAAATGATAAAAAAGCTTTTGAGTATTTCGATAAATCCATTAAATTATATCCTTCTCATCCGCAAATGCCTCTTAGTTATGATCGGATGGCAATCCTTTTAATGTGGAAAGGCCAGCTGGATAAAGCGGAAGAAATGGCGCGCAAGGCTATCTCTCTGCAGCCCTATGTGGCAGAATATTATTTAACATACAGCGCAATATTAATTAAAAAGCGACAGCCGAAAGCGGCGATAAAAAACGCGAATAAAGCTTTGATGTTAGATCCTGATTTAACCAATGCATACAATTTTATAGCGGATGCCTTTAAATTGGAAAAAAATAAAAAAGCGGAACTTCATTTTCGTAAGCTTGGCGCAGCTAAAAGTTCTAAATGCCCTTAAAATGAAATTAGAGTGCAACATTAAAGGTATGGAGAACAACTCATGGAAGTTTGGTGGTTGGTGGTGTTAAGGCATTTAATTGGTCGATTATTCATTTTATCTTCATTTCAAAGAGTGTGAATTCCGCTTCAATTATCAGAATCAAAATATTTGCCAGCTTATTCTAAAAATGTTGAGAAAATATACCCTCAGTTAGTCTAAACCATAAGATAATATTACAACACAAAATAGGTGAAGTAAGATCCAATAGCCCAACAAAAAATAATACCATAAATTATCGCTCTGATCGCACGATTATTAATCATCCCTCTGAAACCTTCTACGCATAAAATCGCAATACATGGAGTAAGCCCAAGAGCAAAAGTAGCTTTCGCTGCACTGAGAATTGGACATGTAAGAAAAAAATAAAATATAGCCCCAATGAAAACAAAAACGCATGATAATGCAAAAAGAATTCCTCGTTTTAGAGATTGTACTGGTCTTAACAATACAGTTACTATACCGATAAGAATTGAGATAGAAAGAAAAAGAGAAAGCCATGCGCTGGAAAGCATAAGATCATAATTCCATGGTGGCCAGTAAAATGCACTGAGAAACCCATCCATCCATAAAGTTGAATAAAGTGAATCCCAAAACCCTGCAACAGAACAATAAATCGGGTAGTATAAGGAAATACCGAATGAAAATATTTGTTCCAATGTTCTATATCCGGGATCTTGCCACCAAGAAATATTGCTCGATATAAACACAATGAATTTTCCTATTGTGAACCAGTTCCGTAGGAAATACCAACCGCACACAATAAAAGCTATGCCAAATAGCCAGAGCATTCTTTTTAAAATTTGTTGGTTTATTTTCTTCTTCGGATCACCATTTCCTAAATACAAATTCAAAGGAATAAAAACCCCCAACGGCAATATTAAAAGAAGAGCAGTAATTTTTGTAATAATAGCAAGGCCAAGCGAAATTCCAGTTATTAGGCAAATGCGGAGTGTAGGTAAGTGAGTAGGTTTCAATATTTGGATAGTGAAATAAATAGTAGTGCTTATAAAAAAAGCTGCCAGAGGCTCGTTCCCTACAACTTGAGACATATAAAGGTTCATGGGTAAAAATCCACCAATTAATGTTCCAAGAATTTGAAGATCTAAACTATCTGGATAAATTAGTTTCATTGTGCGGTAGCAGATTTCTACCTGCGCTATTCCGCAAAATAAAGGAATAACACGAAGAAGAATCAGTGAATCGTTTTGCGGTAAAAAAAGCAGTAAGACTTTGTATAATATTGCCGCTATTATGTAGAATAATGGAGCATGAAACATCTCCCATCCTTCAGAAGCTAAAGGCAATCGTAAATTTGATTCTATATAGCGTATATATTCCAAGTGTTCATGAATATCCATGCCAGTATTTATAGGAATTTTCCCAATATTGTTTATTGCTAGAAATAGCATAGCAAACAAAAAAATCCATCTAACTCTTGAGGGAATAAATAGTATGGACAATTGTTTCAATATTGTCACATGTTGCTCTTTATAAAAGTAAGTGATTATGAAAAATAGCATAAAAATTGGTATAAAAAATAACAGCTGTGAGAGGAATGCCCTGTCTGCTCTCATGAAGTGATATGTAATGGGATGAAATATTGTTTGATTGACGGGTAATGCGGCTGTCCATGTTTTATTGTCATTGCTGGCTAACCAATGTTCCCCGGTATATAAACCAATCGATTTTGAGTAGACTAAAAGTGCCGGGTGAGAATTTTGGCTGAAAACCATTATTTTAAGTTCATGCCTTCCGGTATTGAACCCAAAGTTAATATTAAATCTATATTCATTCCTCCATTTTGAAGGATTGGAGTCTGTCATGAATATTTTTTTGCCGTCAACATATATTTCAGCGTATTTCATTGCCTGAATTGCGAGGATTACATCATCAGAAGACTTTTTTGCATTGAAATGCGTTAAAAATATTGTTTTATACTGTTGTTTTGGTCTTATCTTCAATATTGTCGGTTCACGTAATCTTATCCACTGGGCATTCTCTGCGGGAATGAGTAAAGGTATATTAGGATTGGTCGTAATCTCATAATAGCCAAATATAAAAAAACCTAATATAATGGAGGTGCTTCCAATTAACAGCCATGTATTTTTTTTAAACAAAGAACCCTTGAAAAAAGACAATATATAATTCATTTTGTTTCCTCTTTAGTAATTTTAAAATAAAAAAAGGATACTCATTATCCCCCACATAGAAGCATAACAGGGATTAACGTAAAATTGATCTTATTGATAGTTGCTTTCTTCAATTTGCTTTTGAATGTGTAATGTTTTGGATAGATTTTCTTTTGCATATTTATGGTCTGGGTCTATACGGATCGCATCAAGAAACCTGAGAATCGCTTCGCTATAATTGCCTTTCATTGATAATGCGATGCCCATGTTGTTATAAGCTTTGGCATTGTTTGGTCTATATTTAATAGCTTCTTGGAATTGGTTAATAGATTCATCATACTTTTTTTGGAGCAAATAGATAATGCCCAGATTATTATGGGTTTCCGAATATGCCGGATTGATCGTAATAGCCTGAAGAAAATGGACTTTAGCTTCTTCGTATTGTCCTCTATCCATATATACTTTTCCAATACCAGAGTGTGCCATATAATTATCTTTTGTCACCTCCATCGCATGCATAAAAAGGACCTCACTATTTTCCCAATATTTGATCTGGTGCCATGACAATGCTGACAAAGTTAGAATGATAGTTATAGATGACACATAAATGTAATTCTTACTTCGATAAAAGGCGCGCTTCAGTAAAGCAGTTCCACCCCACACAATTATTATAAATAATCCGATTAATGGTATATAAGCATAGCGATCTGCCATTGCTTGATACCCGACCTGCACAAGACCAACAGCAGGAAGAAGAACTATTAGATACCAAAACCAACCTACCAATAAATAGCGATAACGTCTTGCATATATAATACTTATGGCGGTCATCCCGGTAATAAAAATGACAGCGCCAATCACTTGCCATAAAAGAAAAGTTTTAGAATAGGGATAAAAACAGGTCAGATTAAAGGGATAAACCATTTTTATTATGTATTTGGCATAAGAAATAATGGCGTTAACGAAACGACCTTCCCAGGCAAATATATCAATTGATTTTATGGCTCCCCCCTGTTTAGCTGCATATAAAGTAATAATGCTTGATACTGCAGATAACAGAAAAAGAGGAGTTTTTTCCAAAAGAAAATACATTCTATTTGGCTTGCTTTTTTGCAGTTTACATAATTGAAGCTTTTTGCCTAAGATATTTTGTAATGAATATTTATGTGCCCGAGATTTCTGAAAAGATGATTCTGATATTGGTTGATTTGAATTCAAAACGGTTATATTTGCCATCCTTTGCAGCGGCCAGTAATCCAAAAGCAGAAAAGTTAAAGGCAGAGCTACAAGAATAGGCTTAACCATTAATCCTGCAACAAAAAGGGAAATCATTAAACAATATCTGCAAAGAGTTTGGGTTTTTACATAATAAGAGTACGCTCCCGTAGCCGATATCCAAAATAATGCGCTTAGGACATTCTTCCGTTCAGAAATCCATGCAACTGATTCTACATTTAATGGATGCACTGCAAATAACAATGCAACTAAAGCGCTTTTTGCAGTTTCTTTAGTGATCCATTTGAGTAATAGAAATAGAAGTATTGCATTGACCAAATGAATAAAAACATTTGTCAGGTGATATCCACCGGCTTTTATACCAAATAGTTTGTAATCCAAAATCAGCGAAATCCAAGTTAATGGATGCCAGTTAGCGGCATATGTCGTTTTAAATACAGCTATAATATTTTCTAAAGTAAATCCTTTAGATATAAACGGATTATCAAAGACATAAACACTATCATCAAGATCAACAAACTTATAATCGTGAACTTGCCAGTAGAGCGTGATGGTTATTGTTACTAACAAAAGGCAAAAAAATAAAACTTTATAGAAACTCTTTTTTTTATTTATTATTGTTCGAATTATTTTATTAAGATTTATCATAGTTTACATTAATTTATCGCTCATTAATCTGGGTTAATTATTAATCGTTTAATAAAACTGCGTAACACTAAATCAAAAATTACCTTTAGAGATAATAATAAGTGGTCGTATCATCACGATTTTCTGACCACTGAGAGAGGCTTATTAAATATATTGAAAAAATAAATAGAGTCAAGAAAAATAGGCAAAGAAAAGGTTTTAATTTATCGAAAATTGAAGCGTAAGAGTCTCAGGAGATTAATCCTATAAAGGCCAAAAAACTCTTAAAGATATTAGTTAATTTAAATATTGCCATATAAATAGTATATGTAGTATTCAGCGAACAATTAAATGAAATTATTAGCAGGATCAAGATACATAAGGTGAGTGATAGCCAAATTATTTGACAATTTTGATAAAAACAATGCTTTTTTAAAAAGATATCTCCAGAAGAGATAAAATTTCGGAAAAGAATTTTAGATAAAAGTGTAATGGGCTAGACTAGTTTAGCAGCATTAAGTATGCTACAAAAGTTAGCCATTACTATAACTAATAAGCGCATAAAACGTTCAAAAATTTCTGCGGCCAAATTTATATAGTTAGTGAGGTATTTTTCTGCGATGGCATGGTTCACGCGAAAATCGTGCCCGATTGCGTCCGGAAGACCTTGCAGGCCATTATCCGCGGCAAAGTGAAGCCGGAAAGCGTTATTCATTCCGACTCCTGGCGTGGTTACAATGGCCTAGTTGACTTGGGATACAAAAAGCATTATCATGTTCATCATAGAAAGAATGAGTTTACCAATGGAAAGAAACATATTAATGACATTGAGTCATTCTGATCCTATGCAAAAAGGAAACTTATGAAGTTTCACGGCATCTCTCAACCTTTAATTTTCATTTCAAAGAATGTGAATTACGATTCAATTATCGGAACAGAAATATTTACCAACCAGTCTTTCATCAGTAACTTTATTTAAGCTATTTGCAATATTAAACAGTATTCAAAGAATAAACTGGAAGGCCTATTATATAGAAATGATTACAATATTATGAATAAGCATAAATCTGCAAACCAAAATAGATTGATCATTAGCATATCTGTTATTGCAATTATCTTGGCGAGCTATTGGCAGGTGCAAAATTATGGATTTATCAGCTATGACGATCAACTTTATATTGTAGATAATTACCGCATTCATTCAGGTTTTACCTTTAAAAGTATAGTGGACGCGCTTACCAATGTCCATACCGGTCACTGGCATCCCTTGACGATAATGTCGCACATGCTGGACTGGAATTTATTTGGAGATAACGCCGGCGGACATCATTGGACCAGCGTAATTATTCATATTCTCAACGCGGTTTTACTTTTTTTATTTTTTCAATATCTTACCGGAGCTATATGGAAAAGCGCATTTATCGCGGCACTATTTGCTATTCACCCGATCAATGTAGAGTCTGTGGCTTGGATAGCGGAGAGGAAGAATGTACTGAGCACTTTTTTCTGGATACTGACTATGTTTTTATATGTTTGGTATGTAAGGTCACCTTCTTGGAAAAGGTATTTGCCGATGTTTCTTTGTTTTGCTTTAGGGCTTATGGCTAAGCCGATGCTGGTGACGCTTCCCTTTGTTCTTTTACTTTTAGATTACTGGCCGCTAAATCGCACGATAATCAATCAGCAAAATAAAAATCAGGCAGAAATACCTGAACCAATTAGCTTGAAAAAATATAAAATTACTTCGCTGATCTGGGAAAAAGTTCCTCTATTATTTTTAACAGCTATTTCGATTTGTCTGACCTTCTATGCCGCGAAATCTGTAGGAACTATAGTTGGTTTGGGGAATATGCCTCTAACAAAACGTATTGGTAACACTATTTTTTATTATGCTTTATATCTGAAGAAATTATTTTGGCCAATTGATTTAGCCGTTTTTTATCCGCTTTATTCAGAAATACCTATATGGCAAATTGCTATCGCAGTTTTATTATTAGGCGGAATATCAATTCTTGTGTTTTTGTATTCTCGTCAACATCCCTATTTACTAGTCGGCTGGTTTTGGTATCTTGGCACTTTAGTTCCCGTTATTGGGCTGGTTCAGGTGGGGAATCAATCTATAGCGGATCGTTATGCTTATGTTCCGTTTATCGGGCTTTTTATTATAATCGCGTGGGGAGGTTATCAAGTTTTATCTAAAATACGCTACGCAAAAGTATTAACTGCATTGGTCGCTACCTTTATTGTAATGATGTTTGCAGCCGCCACTTACAGCCAGGTAAAAGTATGGAAGAATAGCGTCACCCTGTTTGAAGATACTTTGAAAAGTAATCCCGACAATTATCTGGCCTATAATGTATTGGGTCTTGAAGCGGTAAATAGGGGCGAGCATGAGTTGGCATTATCTTATTATTATATGGCTTTGAAGATAAATCCAAGATTTGATCCGGCGTATAATAACACCGGTAATCTTTTGATAAAGATGGGCAGGCCATATGATGCTATAAGAAATTATGAAAAGGCGTTGAAGATAAATAAAATGTCAGTTGAGGCACATTACAACCTTGGGGTAGCTTTGCTGCAGGAAAATTATCTCGAAGGGGCTATTGCACATTTTAGAGAAGCTGTTGAATTAAGACGTGACTATGTTGAAGCCCATAATAACTGGGGAGTTGCCCTAATGAAAATGGGCAATATTCAAAAAGCTGTTGCGCATTTTAAGGAAGCCCTTCGCTTGAATCCCCGTCATCCGGAAGCCCTAAAAAATATAAAAACCGCTATCTCTATGCAGAAAAAGATTAACGAAAATATTTCTCCTCAATAATTGTCAGGAGATTAATCATCTATGGCTATTGATTTCAAATTACAGCGTCAGCAGTCATTGGTTCTAATTATACTAATACTGCTAATTTTAATTCTTGCCGTCTACTGGCAGGTTCAAGAGCATAATTTTATAGACTATGACGATCATCTTTATGTTACATCCAATTACCGAATCCAGACTGAAATTAGTTTTAAGAGCATAATAGCTACCTTTACCAATGTCCATACCGGCCATTGGCACCCTCTCGTCATGATGTCGCACATGCTGGACTGGAATTTATTTGGAGATAATGCCGGCGGACATCATTGGACCAGCGTAATTATTCATATTCTCAACGCGGTTTTACTTTTTTTATTTTTTCAATATCTTACCGGAGCTATATGGAAAAGCGCATTTATCGCGGCACTATTTGCTATTC
>Ga0208820_1000356_pt1 | contig 37248 bp, 31 predicted proteins | sample June2015DPH_16_5_FD_184713 | JGI IMG/M metagenome (GOLD analysis project Ga0208820, IMG submission 184713) | Peatland microbial communities from SPRUCE experiment site at the Marcell Experimental Forest, Minnesota, USA - June2015DPH_16_40... | ecosystem: Environmental > Terrestrial > Soil >...
TGGGTCACGGGGTTTCTCCTCGTGACCCACGATAGTTCCGTCAGCTCATCGCCGCACTCACCACTCAATCGGCGCCAGTTCTTGCAACGCGAAGCGTCTGCCGCCTCAGGCGGCTTCGTTCAACCCGCCTTACCGGCAGTCATGCCCATGATGCTGCGAGCTCTCGGCATGACGGCCGAACCTCAGCAATTAACAAGAACTGACAAACGACTACGCATCTGCGTGCTCCGACGGTGACACCGCGGGAGGTCAGTCCGCGCTACCTGTATAAGTAGGTTTGGGCCAGAACCAGGGCGCCCCACAGCACGCTGTCGTCTCCTAAAGCTGCAGGCACCACATCCACACGGGCCCTCGACCACGGTGTAATCTGGCGCCCGAGTTCCTCGCGCAGCGGACCGAAGAGTTTTGGCCCGGCCTTGCTGATTCCGCCTCCGATCACGATCCTTGCGGGATTGACGAACATGATACAAGTCTTGAGTCCCTGGGCCAGGAGCCTCACGTAGCGGCGGACGAATACGGGATCGTCCAGCAACTCGTGCGCGGGCTTGCCATAATCCCGTTCCAGCCACAAGCCTGAGCAAAGGCGTTCGAGGCATCCACGGGCGCCGCATAGACATTCCGGCCCATCCGGCTGAACCGTATGGTGGCCGATCTCGCAGGAAAACGAATCGGCGCCATGGAAAAGCCCGGAGTCGAGCAGCAGGCCGCCGCCGATTCCGGTAGACAGCGTGACATAAAACACGGGCCGTGAGCCCACGCCTGCTCCGTGAAAGCCCTCGCCGAGCGCCCCGGCCATGGTGTCCCGGTCAACCACGGCGGGCACACCGAGCCTCTGCCGCACGGCGCCTACAATGTCGAAATCGCGCCAACCCTCGACGTGGGTGGAGCAGACGACGCGCTGCGCTGCGAAATCGACGGGGCCGCCAAAGCCGATGCCGCAGCCGTCCACGCGGTGGTCCTCCAACCACACAGCGGCGATCTTCTCGATCTGATCAAGCATCCAGACTGGGCCACCGCTTCGGTCCGTTGTACAACTGCGCCGTTCGATCAGAACCTCATCCATGAATAGTGCGGCGGTGAGCTTGGTTCCTCCAATGTCAATCGCAAGTGTGCGCATGATGTGGACCACCTGACATCATTGTCCGCGAAGTAGCGAAGGTACGCATCGCGCATTGCTTTACCCGTTTGGGAGCTACAGATTCAGCGAAGGCTCTTCTGCATCTCGATCACGAAGGGATGCTCCGCGAAGTAACTGCCGTAGGCGAGCGCGGCTGCGTGCAGGCCACGGCGGGCGGCCTCGGCGGCCTCCTTCTCTCTTCCCGAGGCGCGCCACAATTCCATCAGGCGCACGCAAATCTCGACGGCAATATCCGGCTGGCGGCTCATCTCCTTTTCCTGCGTGGCGAGCGCGGAGAGAAAGTGCCGTTCGGCCGCGGCCTTCGACCCGCAACGGGCCTCGACAATCCCGGCGTACAGGCCGCGCCGGATCTGGTCCACCGGCGCAACCGGCTGGGCTGGCAGACGCCCCTCGACCTCGCGCAAACGGGCAAGCGCTCCCGGGTTTCCCGCCAGAGCCTCATACGCGGCCAGTTGCAGCGCCAGATTATCCGGTTCCATGAACGAAACCCGGCGGCGGGTGACAAGGTCCAGCGCCTCGCTCATGAGCCGGACAGCCTCCGGGTAGCGGCCGCGCACGTCTTCGGCAAATGCGCGCCCGTAGAGCACGGGGACGATTTCGATCAACGGTTCGCCGTGACCGCGCAGCGCCGGCTCGGCGTCCCGCAGCAGGCGCTCGCCCCCCTCGAGATCGCCCTGGCGAAGGTGGAGCATCCCCAGCCGGGAGTACGCGATTGCCAAAAGCGCGGCCCGGTCGGAGCCGGGGAACCGCAGCGCCTCGCGGTACGTTCTTTCGGCGTCCGGGAGTGGCTCGCCGGCGTTGACCGCCACAAAGGCGGTGTCGTGCAGCACGCCACCGAGGCGGTCGCGGTCGCTGACGCGACAAAGTGCCACGCACTGGCGGCATGCGAGCAAGGCCTCGGCGTAGCGGCGTTGGAAGTTCAGGCTATTGCATAGGAGATGGTAGAGCATGGGCGCAATCAGGGGCGAGGCGTTGCGAGCGCGGTGCAGCGCTTGGATCCCCAGCCGAATCTGCCGTTCCCCTTTCTCCGGCTCTCCGAGTATGCCGAACGTGCCACCCAGCGTGCCGCGGAGCTTGATCTCGGTTTCCGGATCGTCGCGAAACTCGCTGCCGAGCCGCTCGGCGGCGTTGTCCAAAACGTCGGTAAACTGGATCGCATCGCGTTTGCCACGCAGAGGGCTGTTCCAGAACGAACTGGCGGAAATGAACGTGTATTCCACGAACTTGCTGACCCGCTGGGCGCGTACGGCCTGCGCGCGCGCCTGCGCGGACTCGTAGACACTGACGACGGTCAGGCTGGCCAGCGCCACAACCGACAAGCATGTTGCCGATACCGCAAGCCAGTGGCGGGCTGTGAACTTGCGGGCGGCGTACCAGGCCGAATGCGGACGCGCGTGAACCGGGCGGCCCTGGCGGAAGCGTTCCAGATCCTCTTTCACTTCCCGCACGCTTCCGTACCGGTGGGCCGGCTCGCTCTCCAGCATCTTGAGAACGATGGTGGACAGGTCCCCCTCGATCTGGCGGCGCAGACGCTCGCGGCTGGCCGATCTCTCCGCCGCGGCGTCCTCCGACACCGCTTGCGCCGGCGCACCAGGCTCGCGTCCATGCAACACGCGATCCACTCCGTCCGCGGTCGACTTGGGATCGCCGAACGGCCAGGCTCCGGTGAGCATCTCGTAGAGGATCACGCCCAAGGAGAAAACATCGCTCACGGTGTTCACGAGCTCGCCGCGAATCTGCTCCGGGCTCGCATAACGGGGAGTCAGCAGGGCGAACTGGGTGACTTGTCCTTCGGGATTGCGCAGCAGTTTGGCGGTGCCGAAATCGAGCAGCTTCACCGTGCCGTCGGCGGTAACCAGGATGTTGGCGGGCTTCAGATCGCCGTGAACAATCAGGTTCCGGTGCGCAAACTCGACGGCCTCGCACACCTGAAGGAACAGGCGGATGCGCGCGTCCACGGGCAGTTTGCGATCGGCGCAGTAGCGGTCCAGCGGCTCGCCCTCGATGTACTCCATCGCCAGGTATGGGTCGCCGTTCGCCGCCACGCCGCCATCGAGCAGCCGTGTGATATGGGGATGGGCGAGGGCGGCCAGCAACTGCCGCTCGTTGCGAAAGCTGCGTACGAATTCCTCGCCGGCAAGGTTCGCGGCCATCACTTTCAGTGCGACTACCTGATCGAACTGCCCGTCGGCCCGCCGCGCCAGATAGACCGCGCCCATGCCGCCGCAGCCCAGCAGCCGCTCCGTGCGATAGGGACCGAAACGCCGCCCGGTCTCCGCCGGCGCCGCCTCACCGCCGTCTCCGTTGCCGGACTCCGGCCCGGCGGCGCAGCTTCGCGCGTTGAGCTCCACATTCCTGCGTTCCGCCGCGAGCAGGGACCGCACCTCCGCCCGCACCGCCGGATCGAATCCGGTCTGCGCGGCGAGCCAGGTTTCCCGCCCGGATTCCGGTTGTTCGAGCGCGGAATGAAATAGCTCCTCCACGCGCTGCCAGAGTGGATCCATGTGTGTGCCTCCCATCGGTGGGGTTCGCTACCCCGGCGCGCCAGCGCTACTCTTCGGGCCGGAGCTCGCGGCAAAGCCAGGCGCAAGCTAGTGCCATATCGCGATCCACGGTAGCCTTGGACAGATTGAGGATGTCGGCGGTTTCTTTCGCCGTGCAGCCCAGGTAGATGCGCAGCTCGAGAACCCTTGCTTTGCGGGAATCGACTTCCTCGAGGCGCGACAGCGCCCGGTCGAGATCGAAGGCGTCTTCCTCCCGCTCGCCGAGCCAGCGGATGTCTTCCGTAAGCGGCAGCAGCAGGTCGCCCCGGCGCTTCCCTCTGGCGCGCGCTCTGGCATGGTCGGTGAGGATCCAGCGCATGGCTCGCGCGCAAAAACTGTAGAAATGTTCCCGGTCTTTCCAGTTCGCCAGCTTCGCTCCGGCAAGGCGCAGATACAGTTCCCCGACCAGAGCGGTCGGCTGGAGAGTGTGATCCGGCCGCTCACAACGCATGCGGGCGCTGGCCATTTGCCGCAGGCGGTTGTAGGCAAGCGCCAGCAGTTCGCGAAAAGCTTCGTCGCGCCCGTCGCTCCACTGGCGCAACAGCAGCGTAATGTCGCCGTCGGCGGCAGGCGCGGCTTCCATGCCGTGGTCCATTTCAGCCGGTGAGTATACGTTAGCATATTAGGTGGGGAATGCCAGAAGCACCTGCAATACCAGCCAACTTGCGCAGAAAACGGCATCTGGCAAACGAGGCCATTTTGCATCTTCCAGAAAACACGAAAACGGTATTCCTGCAGTCGCCGGTCTCTGCGTAATCCGAGCGCTATTCCGTGCAAGTTGAGTAATCCTGCAAGTCCGTCTGAAGCATGCCCAGCCGACTTGTTTTCCAAACGCGTAATGCGGGCTGCTCGATGGCGGCCGGGGCGAAACATTTCGAAGCCGCTCAGCGGCAGCGCCGCCGCAACAGGCCAATACCCGCCAAAACGATGCCGAACAAGGCAAACGTGGCGGGCTCGGGCGCCGATGCAAGCGGCGCGCCCTCATCAACCTGCAGCGCCGACAATGCGATGTCATTGACCCGACCGCCCGTCCATGGATCCGTGATGGTCATGCTCGTGAGGTTGTAACCCGCCCAGGAGGCGGGCAAGGTGAAGGTCTGCGCATCCAGGCGTTGATAGTTGACCGAAGGATCGCAAGCGGTTGGGATGGCGCAGTTATTCCACCAATTCACCGCCGTAACCCCTGGATCGGATCCAGACAGACCGTTGGAATGGTCATCCGACGTGTTGTTGTTATAGTCGCGGATCGTATCGTTGCCGTACAGGTCGAATGTTATGGTATCGCCGTTGTTGTCGCCAAAACTTATGATGGCATCCTCCGACCCGTCCACACCATATACCAGATTCATCAGCGCGTTGACGGTGGTGTTGTCATTTATTGCCAACGAATCCGCTGCGAGATTGAGTGTAATACTCTGATCCCCCCCACTCGGACCGTCCGGACCAACAAAGACATATTGGCCGTTCCAATCGCCAAAGGTCAGGCCGCTGGCCGTGTTTCCGGCGGTCGGGGCCGCGGCGATCTGCGAGCCATTAATCCAGCTAGTCCAGGACCCGTTAAAGTACGACGCGAGGCTCACGTCCGTTATGGTGCTGGCGCACGCGGTGGGAGCGGTCAGGGCCGCCAAGGCGGCCGTCATGAGAATTAGGGTCGGGGCGACTCGCGCCGCCCACCTGCTGGCACTATTCGATGTAGTCAATGTCATCCTCCTGGTATTGTCAAAGCGCTCGCTGCGCCCCGATGGCACGGGGCGCGGCGTAGGCCGTCGTCCTTGAATATCCGTTGCCGCCGGGCGCATTCCCGCCCCCGGCGTGGCCTCATAGAGTGAAGCGACAACGCTCGCCGGAATGCATCAAAAAAGACCGATATTTTCTTTTGGCCCGAATTGGGCCGAGCCGGACATGTCCGGCCCCTACCGGTGGCGCGAACTCTCACTCGATCGGAACCGTCACCGTCAGCCCGGCGCGGCCGCCTTGCGAGAGCACCAGCGGCGATTGTTGTGACGCCGCGATGCCGGCGGGAATCGTGGCGTTCACTTGATACAGTCCGCTGAATCCCGGAGCGGCGCCGGAAAAGAACGGCACCACGCTGACGCCGCCGATGGTGAGCGTGACGGCGTCGATCACGTACGAAAGCGGCGAAGGCGGAGCCGGGTATCCGGCCACCAGCCGCGGCGAAACGTCGCCCAAGCCGGTGCAGAAAATCTCCAGCGCATCGCCGGCCTTGGCCGAGTTGCCGTTGCCGGCGACCACCCACGATTGATCGGGATGAATGATCAGAATCGCTCCGATCCCCTGGCCGGTTTGCGCCTGCGTGAACACGCCCGGCTGCGACGAAACCAGGTTCACCGGTTGCGGCGCGGAGACGGCGCCGTTGCGGGTCACCACGACTTGCAGGCTGGTATCTACCGCCAGATCGAAGGGCAGGATCGCGTTGATCTGGCCGGCGGTCACGAAGTAGAGCGGCAACGGCTCGCCGCCGATGGTGACCGACGTTCCGCCCAGCGCGTTGAGCCACGGGAAGGCCGGCGCGATGATGGCGCTGGTCGAATCGGTAAAGCCGGAGCCGAAAATGGAGACGAACGTTCCCGGCGCGACGGGCGCGGTGTAACTGGCGGCGTTCACCACGCCACCGGCGAAGACCACCGGCGGAGCCTCGCCCGCCGTCGCGACCGTCAATCTCACGGTGAGCAACTGGATCTGGCTGACCGCGTTCGGCGAGGTGACTTCAATCTGCCCGTAGTAATCGCCGGCCGCGAGACCGGAGGGATTGGCGGTGACCGTCACCGTGGTTCCGGTCTGCCCGGCGAGGACGGATCCGGTAGAGGGCGAAACAGACAGCCACGCGCCGCCGGAAGTGGTAGTTGCAGAAGCGGCCCAGTTTAGCGTGCCTTCGCCGCCGTTGGTGAGCACGAAGGTCTGGGTGGTAGGCGTGGAACCGGTGGCCGTCAGGCTGAAGGTCACGGACGTTGACGATAGGGCGATCGCCGGGCTGGCCGCGGGCTGCACCAGGCGGATGCGGCGATTCACCAGGTCGACGATATAAAGGTTGTTTCCAGAATCCAGCGCCAGGCCGGAGACCACTGCCAGCGATGCGGCCGTGGCGGGTCCGCCATCGCCAGAGAAGCCCCATCCGCCACCCGCGTAAGGGCCGATGATGCCGCTGGGCGTGACTTTTCTAACGCTGGCGGCCTCTCCGATGTAAAGATCTCCTGCCGCGTCGACTGCGAGCGCCCCTGGACCGTTCACGCCCGCCGATGCGGCCGCGCCTCCGTTGCCCGAATCGGTGTCCTGACCGTTACCGGCTACCGTATTGATGGTGGCTCCGGCCGGATCTACCTTCCTGACCCGGTTGTTGTTGGTATCCGCTATATACAGACTGCCGTCGTTACCGGCCGCGATATTGATGTTGGAGCCGAACTGGGCTTGGAGCGGCGCCCCGCCGTCGCCACTGAATCCGGGTACTGTGCTGCCTCCCGCCCAGGTGTTGATCTTCCCGTCGGTGGAAACCCGGCGCACGGAGTAGGCGGTAGGGGTGGTGCTGGAATACACCGCATCGATGATGTACACGTTTCCCGCCCCATCCACCGCCACTTGCAACGGGAAGTTGAAGTTGGCGGCGGTAGCCAGGCCGCCGTCTCCGCCGGTCCCAGGTCCGGTGTAGCGGTCGCTGCCGCCGCCGGCGAACGTCGTGATGATTCCCGTGGCCGCATTCACGCGGCGGATCCTACCGTTGCCTGCGTCGTCGATATATACGTTTCCGGAGGAGTCCACCGCCACGCCGTTGGGAGTGTTCAGAATCGCCGCCGAGCTTGGGCCGTTATCGCCAGCGTATCCCGCTTGGCCGCTTCCCGCCAGCGTCGTGATAGTGCCCGACGGAGTCACTTTGCGGACCCTGTTGGCGGTCGGATCGGCGATGTACAGGTTAGCCGAGGAATCCACGGCGGCAGACGAGGGCCTGTCCAGGCGCGACTGGATGGAGGGTCCGCCGTCGCCAACGGAGGTCACCGTTCCGGCGAATGTCGTTATGTCGCCGCCCACCACGAACCGGCGAACGCGGCCGTTATTGAGGTCGGCCACAGAGACAGCGCCGGAGGCGTCAACCACCACCCCGACCGGATTGCCGAAGGCAGCGCCAGTAGCCAACGAGCCGTCGCCGCCGAAGCCGGTCGTGCCGGTTCCGGCGATGGTGGTGATGATGCCGCTCGGGTTGACGAGCCGGATGCGCTGGTTGGACGTATCGGCGATATACAGGTTTCCGGACGCATCGAGCGTCACGCCTTGCGGCGCCGCGAGCTCTGCCTTGGTGGCCGGACCGTTGTCGCCGCCGTACCCTCCCTGATTGCTGCCGGCAACCGTGCTGATCATCCCGCTGGTCGAGATCTTGCGGATGACGTGGTTGTATGTGTCGGCAATGTACAGGTTGCCGGATGAATCGACCGCGATGCCCGTAGGAAACCAGAATGTGGCGTTGGTGGCTGGTCCGCCATCGCCGGCGAAACCAGTGGTGTTGCTACCCGCGATGGTGGTGATAATCCCCGTACTCGCCGTAACCTTCCGGATACGATTGTTGCCATAGTCCGCGATATAGAGGTTGCCGGACTTGTCCACCGCGATTCCATGGGGGCCGTTGAGCAAGGCTTGCGTTGCCGGCCCTCCGTCTCCCGCAAAGCCGCCCCCTCCCGCGCCGACGACCGTGGTGATGATCCCGTTCGTGTCCACCTTCCGGATATCCTGGGCGTCGCGCTCCGCTATATAGAGATTGCCCGACGAATCGAACGCCAAACCCTGCGGATACCCCAGCGACGCGCCGACGGCCAGCCCGCCATCGCCACCGCCGTTGCTCAGGCCGTTGCCGGCGACGACGGAAATCACGCCAGTGGCCGCCGAGACCTTGAAGACCATGGCAAAGCCGCTGTCGGAAAAGTACAGGTCGCCCTGCGCGTCGAAGGCGATGTAGGTCGGATTGACCAACTGGGCGGCAGTGGCCGGTTGGCCGGCGCCCGCAAACAAGGCATCGCTGCCAGCATAGGTGTTGATGGTGCCCGCAGTTCCGGTTTGGCCAGGCAGAGCCTGCCGGCAGAGCAACGCTGACAGCAGGAGCAGATATTTTGAGGCGTGTCGAATCGTCATAATGAGGCCTTCATATAGCGAAGCGGCGCCCGAAGGAAAAATGCCTCACGCCTGCCCGAAACTTTTCGAGGCGTTGCCGCGACTGCACACGGAACGTGGCCAGCTCCGGCCAAGTCCAGGTGGGGCCGCGGCGCCGTTCAACGCAGAAGCAGGTGGAACGCACGGCAGACTGCCGAATGCCGGCCCGAGCGACAAACCGGGTCCCGGCTTCGGCAGAGGATCGCAGCCGTCAAAGCTCGCAAGCCAGTGGCACCGCCGGCGCCAGACGACTTCGATGAGTGGCGTTACACGTCCTTCCTCTTGAAAACGCTCCTCATTGACAGGTTCGATCAGAGTGCCGACTGGGCGGCATGAGTTCGAAACGTGTCCAGACTGGGGAGCCATCTAAAGCCCGTTTTTCAGTGCATTTTGCGAGCGGTCCCAGTCGTGTACTCGAACGGCCCGGGAACTTTTGCGGGCGCTCCTTCGTATGTTCCTTTCCAATCGGAGGTAAGTGTGTCCAGACGCGCTCGGTTGTCCCTGTTGACAGCGGTTGTGCTGAGTTTTTCCTCAAACGCAGGCGCTCAAACGGCTCCTGCACCCACCAAACTCAAAGACGAAATGCGGATGCCGTGGCAGGGCGGCGAGCGAAACTTCCTCCGCCTCTGGCTGGTGGCCGGGCCATTCGCGTGTGGGCTGGAAACCGACTGCCTCAGCGGTCAAGGCGGGGAAGCCGGCGTTCGGCCCACCGACGGCCTGGAACTAAAGCGCGCCGATGGCACCAGTGTCAAATGGCATTCCCAGAAGAGCTGGGGCGATGTCACGACCTTCGACGATCTGACCGGCCCCAAAGATGGCGCGGTGGCGTACGCGTTCACCGAGGTTTCCCGTTCCAAAGCGGGGAAAGCCTTGCTGATGGTGGGAAGCGAAAATGGCATCCGTGTGTGGCTGAACGGGAAGCTGGTGCTGAGTGGGGATGGCCTCAGGTCCTTGACTCCCGATGAAGACCAGGTCGAAGTGGACATGAACGCAGGAGAGAACGCCCTGCTGGTCAAGCTGTCCGCGTCGAAGTCATTCAGCGCAAGGGTGCTCGAGGCGGGGACCGTGGTGGCTCGGAAGGCCGAAATCGGCCCCTCAATCGTCGAGCTTGTCCCCGATGGATTCACTCTCAAAACCGATATCGGCGCGGAACGACCGGAACTGGAGGCCGTAAAGATTGAGGTCATTCAGCCCGGTGGCAAGGCGGTGTTCAACACCGTGGCCCCGCGCGGCGCAACCGTGGCAATCGATGCCAAGAGCTGGCCGGATGGCCCTTACGAGGTCCGTTGCAGCGCCCACACCTTCACTGGCCTTCTCTACCTCGCCCACCTGCCCTGGTACAAGGGCGATTCGCTGGCAAAGGCCCGCGAGCTAGCTGCCACGGCCGCCAAGGCCAATGCCTCGCAGCCGGAGGGCTTCACGCTCAAGATGCTGGCCGAAATGGTGGAGGACCGCCTGGGATCGAAACTCAGCGAGGCCAAAGGCAACCCATGGCTGAAGATCCATTCTCCGCTGATGGAATACGACGAGATGATGTTGGAGCGGAAAGGCCAAACCGGCCGCATCCGCCCCGACGGCTTCGTGCGCCTGGCCTACCGGGACGAAGTGGATGGCTCACCGCAATACTGCCGCGCCTACTTGCCGGCGAACTACGACCCAGCCAAGAAGTGGCCGCTGGTGATCCAGATGCACGGCTACAACCCCGCCAATCCGGTCTACGTGCGATGGTGGGCCGCCGATAGCCGCTATGCGGGCATCGACACCGAGTTTTCCAATCACCAACAGGTGATCTACATGGAACCCCACGGCCGCGGGAATGCGTCGTACTTGGGGCTGGGAGACAGCGACGTGGTGCATGCCATCGCCGAGGCGAAGCGGCTCTTCAGCGTGGATGACGATCGCGTGTACCTCACCGGCGACTCGATGGGCGGGTGGGGCACCTGGGAAATCGCCAACCGTCATCCGGATTTGTTCGCCGCCATCGCGCCCGTGTTCGGAGGCTCGGACTACCACTCACGGATGACAGAGGAAGAACTGGCCAAGCTCAGCCCGCTGGATCGCTTCTTCAACGAAAAGGAGAGCACCTGGGCCATGGCCGACGGGCTGCTCAACCTGCCGATCTTTGTCCACCACGGCGACGCGGATCAATCCGTGAATGTGGAGTATTCCCGATGGGCCGTGCGGTTGCTCCAGCGCTGGGGCTACGACGTGCGCTATCAGGAGTTCCCCGGCCGCAGCCACGAAGCCCTGGAGAGCCAGAACGGGAACATGAGCATCGAGTGGTTCCTCGAGCACCGGCGCAACCCCAATCCGCGTCACGTGCGAATCCGCTCCGCCGAACTGCGCAACGCGTCAGCCTACTGGGCGCACGCGCTGCAGGGCGCCAGCCCTCTGGCCTTCATGGTGGTGGACGCCGAGGTGGTGGATCGCAACGTGATCCGCTTGGACACCGAGAACGTCCTCGACATCGCGCTGTCCCCTTCGGCGGTTCTGGTGGATCCGGCCAAACCCGTGAAAGTCGTCTGGAATGGCTCTGCCCAGGAGATGCATTTGAAGAACGGGGAGCTGCGGCTGACCGCGGCTGGATACAAGCCCGCTCCCGTTCACAAGAACCAGCGCCTGCCCGGCTCTATGTCGGATTTCACGGTGACGCCTTTCGCGATCGTGATCGGCACCATCTCGAAGGATCCCGAAATGGTGGCGTTGTGCCGCAAGAAAGCCGAGTCGGCAATCGACGCATGGCGCGATTGGCAAAAGCAGGAACCGCGCGTCTTTGAGGACGCCAACATGACGGACGCGGATATGGCGAAGTACTCGCTCCTTCTCGTCGGCGGGCCGGACGCCAATCGTGTGACGGCGCAGCTCGCCGCCAAACTGCCGCTCCGGATTGCAGCGGATCGAATCACCATCGATGGCAAGGATTTCACGGCCAGCGACGCCGCTCTGCAAATGATCTACCCGAATCCACTGAACCCTGAACGCTATGTGTGGATCGCCGCCGGCACATCCACGGACGGCATGTATTTCAGCGACCCGAACCCGCAGAGGCCCCCCGATTGGGAGTACCTCATCATGGACGGGCACATCCCCGCCTACAAGCAATCGGCTTCATCCCTCGAAACCAGGGTTGTGTCGGGGATCTTCGACTACAATTGGCGCTTCAGCGACGCTCTGGTTCATCCCGGAGACGCCGAGATCCGAGCCAAGGGACGCCAGCTCCACCGCCCGAAAGCGAATCTCACCGTGGATCCAAAGGTGTCGGCAGCCTATGTGGGCCGCTATCAGATCGAGCATGGCCCGCTACTCGAAGTGTTCCAGGACGGCAAGCGCCTGATGGTGAAACAGCAAGGCCAAGGCGACGCCGATGAGCTGCTGCCCGAATCCGAAACGGATTACGACGTTCCCAAGTACGGCGTCTGGATCAGCTTCCTCCGCGACGCGTCCGGCAAGGTGACGGGCTTGACCGGATATCAAGAGGGCAATTTCGAAGCCAAGAAACTCAACTGATAGGGAGAAGGCCGTTGCGTGCTGGAGATCTTGCGCGGCGTTTACCGCAGCGACGCTCTCTAAGATTCGGCGAACCCATGGAACCCTGCCATTCTGACTGGGGTCTAAGGTTGGGTAGGTCCTTATATGCGAGTAACGTCTGCCTCGGTCACCGCTGGCTTGGTTTGCCTGTTCGCGGTCCCGGCTGCCGTCGCCCAGCGGAATGCAGGCGCGATTTGGAATGACCTGCGGGCAAAGAACCCTCCTGGAATCGAGCTGTCGCTGCGATTGATCGATCCACACAGCTATCGCGAGGGTGAGCTGATCCGCGCCGAGATCAAGCTGCCCGGGGGGAGTCTTGCGCCTACACCACACCCGCCGCCGGAGATGTGGCAATTCGCCGGGCTGCTGCTCGATCCCCCTGCAAATTGTGGCTCGCTGGCCTCGCCTTGTCTTTATTCGATGCCTCAGGGGCACTTCATCACAGGCAATATTGGTTTGCTCAACGGCAACCCTTTTGCGGTTTCCCTGAATAACTACTTTCCTCAGTTGCGGCCGGCGCACTACAGCGCGGCGGTGCTGGTGCGCAAGCTGGTGGCGTCCAAGATCGTCTCCACCACCTACGGGTACGCCGACCCGCCGCAATATGCCGTCTCAAACACGGTGGAGTTCGAAGTGGTCGCCGCAACCGAAGAGTGGGTGAATCGGGCTATCGCGGCCAGCGCCGCCATGCTGAGCGCCCCCAACGGAAACACGTCCGGGAGCTACGCGCAGCGGAGGGCCGCCGCGGAACAACTCCGATTTCTGGACGTGCCCGCGGCCTGGCGCGCCTCTCTGACGCTGCTGTCCGCGGAGGAAGGCACGCTGCTCGAAGGGCTCGACGCGACGCGCGAGCCCATGCGCGTTTGTAAGTTGATGCAGGCGGCAGTTCCGGAGCCAACCCAGGTCGTATCGTCTTACTATTTGAATGCCTTGGCCCAAATTTGTGCGCGAGCGAATCTGCCACCGGCTCCTTCTTATACTCCGCCGCCGCCGGGTGAGAAGCCGCCGGAGCCCTCTCCAGAACAATTGCAGTATTGGAGCCGGCATCGCGAGTATGAGCAACGCGTGACCGGGGAAGCAGCCGCCTCGCTGGCGGCGAACCTGGGCAGAAAACAGGGCGATGCGAAAGCCATTGCGTTGCAGGCGCTGCTGGAAAATGCGCGGCAAATCCGCGAGAACGAGCCTGGGCGACCATTCCCCCCGTGGGTTCCGGTTGTGAAGGAGGAATTCGCGAGATCATTCGCCAAGATCGAGGGCTGGCGGCGGCGTCAGTTGCTTTCGCTGTATGCGAGCACGTTGCGAACGCCGGACGTGATTCCGCTGCTGGAATCGGTGCTGGACGCGTGGAAACCCGGTGACTACTACGAAGCCTCGCGCGAAGCGCTGCAGAGCTTGTATGCCATCGATCCGGCCCGGGCGCAAGCGCGCATCGTGGCGGAACTGGCGAAAGAGCGGACGTGGCTGGATGCGCCTCAACTGGAACTGCTGCCGGTGAGTGTTGCGCGGTTCACCGACGACACGTTGATCGAGGCGCTTGCCGCTGCGCAGCGTGGCGCTGGTTGGAATATACCGCTCAGGATGATGGCCCTGGCGAAGTATGCCAGCCGCGATGCTCTACCGCGCATCCAGGCCATTTACGAGTCCCAGGGGGACCGGTGCCAGCCCGAACTGATGGCCTATTTCGTGCGCTTCGACCCGGTATACGCCGATCGCGTGTTTCACAGCCACGCGTGGAACATCCACGTAGAGCCGCCTAAGTGCACGCTGGAATATTTCGAGCGCACCCCGCAAGTCGCCATGGGGCCGCCGTTGGAGCGGTATATGGCGGCGTACCTGATGCAAGGCCAGGTGCCCCTAAAAAGAACCGCTGCGCAGTCGCTGGGGCGGTTCGGATCACCCGCCGCAGTCGGGCCGCTGTGGGACGCGTTCCGCTATTTCCATGACTACTGGAAAGGGAAGCCGGAGGAATTGGATCGGAATGGCGCAGGGGTTCCGTTGGAGGTCGACCTGCGGAATGCGATCGCGCGTGGGACGCATTGGTTGGCCACGGAGGCCGACCTGCGGACCATCGAATCTTTATGCATCTCCCAACGGTGCCTGGACGAGACCCGGCAGGATCTGCTCGCCTGGCAAAGGCCGCTGAAAATCGAAGTGGACGGTGAGTTTGGCGGGATTCGAGCAGCGGTGGCGCAGTACTACGGGATCACATCGATAGACGCTCTCGAGGAGAAGCTGGGCCAATTCCCGAAGGAGACTCAGTTTCTATTCGCCGCCCGCGGCGCTGACGCCGACGCGGCGGCCGCCCGCATTCGCGAATACGCTGCCGCCCACGGTCTGATTTTCGTTTCGCATTGATCGGATAACCGAACGCGGCCATTCTACGATCTGCCGGCCACAACGGACCCGCGGGCGCGGCCCCTACGCAGCGTCGGCCATCAGTTCGCCCTTTTCCAGGTGATGGACCCGCGTCGCGAATTGCGCGGCGTGCGGGTCGTGGGTGACCATCACGATGGTCTTGCCGAACTCTTTGTTGAGCCTGGAGAGAATGGTGAGCACTTCCTGCGCGGAGCCGGCATCCAGGTTGCCGGTTGGCTCGTCGGCGAGGATCAAGGCTGGGTCGGTGACGATGGCGCGCGCGATGGCCACGCGCTGCTCCTGGCCGCCGGAAAGCTGGCGCGGAAAATGGCGGAGGCGGTCTCCCAGGCCGACCAGCGTAAGCGCAGTCGTGGCGTGCTCCAGCCGCTCGGCCTTCTTGAGATGGGTCAGCATGAGCGGCAGTTCCACGTTTTCGATCGCGGTGAGCACCGGGATCAGGTTGAATTGCTGGAAGACGAACCCCACGTGCTCATTGCGCCAATGGGCGATTTCCCGGTCGTTCAATTCGCGCAGGTTATGGCCCAGCACGCGGATCTCGCCCGAGGTGGGCCGGTCCATCGCGGCAATCAGATGCAGCAGAGTGGACTTGCCCGAGCCGGACGGTCCCATTAAGGTCACGAATTCGCCCTTGGGAATCTCGAGGGTCACGTCCTTCAGCGCTATGACGTGAAACTCGTCGCGCAGGAATTCTTTAGTCAGGTCGCGGGTTTCGATGATTGGTTCGCTCATGGTTGGATTACACTCTGGCCACGTCCGTCGGCAGGATTTGGCTCATGCTTTCCGCCGCACTTTCTCACCGTCCTTGAGATCGGCCGGCGGATTAGCGATGAGATCCTCGCCGCCGATCAGTCCTTGTTCGATACGCACGCCTCCGCTCGAGGCCGCACCGACCTTCACCGGCCGCCGCACGGCTTTGCCATCCAACAGCACGAAGACCGCGTTGTCGCGGACGGCGGCCGCCGGCACCATCACCACGGGCTTGGCCGCGGCGCTCGAAGCCGCTTCCGGCTTAGCGTCGGAGAGAAATGCCACGCTAGCGTTCATCTCCGGCCGCAGAAATTCGTCCGGCTTGGTTACCTTGACCTTGATCTGCACGGTGGCCTTCTGGCGATTGGCCTCGGGCGAGATCTCCTTGATGAAACCGTCATACTTGCGGTCCGGGAAGGCGTCGGTAGTGACGGTTCCGTGCTGGCCGGAATGCAGCTTAGCGAAATCGTTCTGCGCGATGTCCAGCTCCACTTCCAGATCGTTCAAATCCGCCAGCGAGACCACGTAGCCCTTGGCGCCGCGGTCGCCCACGAAACTGGTGGTGACGAATTCGCCTTTCTCTACTTCCCGTTCGAGAATCGTGCCCGTGACCGGCGCGCGGATGATGGTGTTGGCGAGGGTGGTTTCGGCATAAGCCACCGAACCTCTGGCCTGCTCGACCTGCCCGCGCAAGGAGTCGATTTCCTCCTGACGCGGCCCCAGTTTGACCAGTTCGAAAGTCTTCTGCAGCGAATTCACGCGGTGCACGGCGCCGTCGTATCGGGTCTGCGCGTCATCCACGGATTGCTGCGGCGTCAGCCCTTCCTTGCGCAGTTTCACGGCGCGGTCGATGCTCAGCTTGGCATCGTCCATATCGGCCCTGGCGGATTCCAGATTGGCCTGCGCCTGCGCCACTTCTTCCGGGCGCGATCCGTGCATTGCCTCAGCCAGCTTGGCTTCGAGATTGGCCATCTGCCCCCTGGCCTGCTGCAATTGCGCCTGGTATTCGTCGTCTTCCAGGCGCACGATCACCTGGCCTTCCTGCACGCGGTCGCCCTTGTCGACGCCGATCCATTTCACCTTGCCGATGACTTTGGCGGCCACTTCGATGCGGTGCGCCGCCACGATGTAACCGGCCGCGTTTAGCACGATGCCTTCCGGCGCGCTGGCCGCGCTGATGGCGCGGACCCGCTCGACGTCAACTACCGGCGCGGCATTGAGCTTATCCGAGAAGAACAAGAACCACGCTCCGCCGAGAAGGAGCAAAACCAGGATTCCGGCGATGATCCAGCCCTTGGCCAAGCTCGACGGCTGGCTGGAGCTGCGCTGGCCGCGATCGATTTGCAGGCTCTTCAGTTCCGCATCCATACTTATTAGACTTCCCGTAGCGCGGAAAGAATCTCCTTTTTGGCGGCCGCCGCGGCCGGGAAAAGGCCGCCCACGCTGCCCAATGCGACCGCGAAAACCACGCCGGCCACCATGCTCCCTGGCGTGATGTGAAACGCGAAGGCCAATTGCGAGAAATTGGCTCCAACTTCGGTGGTGACGCCGTTCAGCGGCAACACCAGCAGGCAGCCGATCACCCCGCCCAGCCCGGCGAGCAGCACCGATTCGATCCAGAAGCTGGTCAGGATGCTGAGCTTCGAAAATCCCAGCACGCGCAGCGTCCCAATTTCACGCGCCCGCCGCGCCACCGCCGCATACATGGTGTTCATGGCGGCGAAAGAGCTGCCGATCGCCATAATGATGGCGACAAAGATGCCCGTGAATTCGATCGGCTCGGCCGATTGGGTTTGCAGGGCGAAGTAATCCGTTTCGAGCTGCGCCCCTAGATCGAGGCGCGTGTCGTCGCCGATACTGTTCACCAGCGCCTTCGCCGTGGCGGCGTCGGGGGCCTCCACCAGCGCCGAGCTCATATACAAGACGCGGTTCCAGTCCGCGGCCACCTGGTTGACGTCGCCCCAGATCTCGCTTTGCTGCGCGCCGCCCGCGGCGTCCATCACGCCGACGATTTCCCAATCGCTACGGCCCATCCGCAACTTCTTTCCAATCCGCGCGGCCGGGTACTGATCAGACAAGCTCTTGCCCACCACCGCTTCGTTCACGCCCTGCCGGAACCAGCGGCCCGCGATCAGCTTGAGGTTGTGCCGCATGGCGATCCCGGCGGGCATCACACCGCGGATGGTTACGTTATCGCCCGTGTCGCTGCCCTCGGCTTGCAGGCTGATGATGGTGATCAGCTCGAGCGAGGCCAGCGGCTGCCCGTCGCTCCCTGTGGCGATTCCCGGTTTGAACTTCAGATCCTGAAACTGCTCGCGCGTCACCAGGCTGGTCAGCTCGGAAGTGCCGCCCTTGCGCATCACAATCACGTGGCGCGGGTCGCCCGAAGTCTCGAGCGTGACGCGCAGCCCGTTCACCAGCGCCAACACCGCCAGCAGTACGGCCACGGTGAGCGCGATGCCCAGCGCGGTCATCAGCGTGGTGGTGCGGCGAACCACCAGGTTGCGGAGATTGTAAGAGAGAGGAATAGCCATCGGCGTCAGTCCGTGCTCCGCAGCGCCTCGACAATGGGAGCGCGCGACGCTCCCAAGGCGGGAACGAGTGAGCTGACCAGCCCGATCAAAGCGGCCAGCAGGATGCACACCGAGGCTACAGCCGGATCGAATACTCGCAGCGCCGGCAGAAAACCGCCCATCGGGCTGCGCTCCACGCCCTTCATCAATAACGTGGAAATGGCGTATCCGATGGCCCCTCCGGCGATCGAAATCGCCGTTGCCTCGCCCAGAATCAGCCACAGAATCGTGCCTGGAGTGAATCCGAGCGTCTTCAACACTCCCACTTCCCGCACCCGCTCGCGCACCGACATGGCCATGGTGTTCGCCGAAACCAGCAGAATGGTAAACATCACGGCAGCGGAAATCCACACCAGGAACATGCGCACGTTGCCGAGCAGCGAGAGGAACCCCACCACGAACGCCTGCTCGGACTCGGTCTTGGTCTGCGCGGTGGAATTGTGGAATTGAGCGTCGATCGCGTTGGCGATTTGCGAAGAATGCTGCGGGTCGTCGATCAGAACGTAGAACGTGTCCACCTGGCCGCGGCGCCGTTCGGGCAACGTCTGGTCGATGTACTCCTTGTTGAAGTACATCACGGTGCTGGCGGAGGGAGCGTCGAAAATGCCGCGCACTATGAATTCGAAATTGCCGGGGAAAATATCGCCCTGGATGGGAATGCGGTCGCCCAGGTGAAAGTGGAACGCGTTAGCCAGATCGCGGCCGATCACGCACGCCGTCCGCTCATGGATGAACGCTTGCTTCTGGTCCTCCGGAATGGTCCATTCTGCAAACAGTGGGAACAGCTTTTCCGGCTCTACGGAAAAGCGCGGAAAGTTATTGCGGGCTTCTCGCGCGTCCTTGTAGGTTCCCCCAAACCAGGTATCGATCATCGCCATCCGCACGCCGGGGATCTTCTCGATCTGCTGCTGATAGGCCAGCGGCAGGAATACTGCCAGCGAGACGCGGTTGCGCACCACCAGCCGCAGCGCCTGGTTGTCCTTCGGCTTGGCCAGCCAAAACGCGCTATACATGGCGATCATCACGCCCAGCAGGCACATGGAAACGCCGATGCTGGCGATGGTGAGCAGCGTTCGCCGGCGGTTGCGCCACGAGTTTCTCAGAATCAAAGGGAGGAATCTCATGCCTGGTCTAGGGTCTTTCCACTATAGCAATTGCCTTGGTAGGGCATGCTTTAGCTTGCCAACGCCCGCTTGCGGGCGGGGTTTTTTTTCGCAACTCCTCACCGCCCCGACGACCCAAACCCCCCAGCCCCGCGCTCCGATTCCGGCAGTTCCCCAGCATCCCACTCCACCGCTTCGTATCTCGCCACAATCATCTGCGCGATGCGGTCCCCGGCGTGCACCGTATACGGCTCGGCACCAGAGTTCAACAAAACTACGCGGATTTCGCCGCGATATCCCGGGTCGATAGTGCCAGGCGAGTTGGGCATGGTGATCGAATGGCGCAGCGCCAGCCCGCTGCGCGGCCGCACCTGTGCCTCGTATCCCGGCGGCAGCGCGATGGTCAGGCCAGTCGCGACCAGCCGCGGCACACCGGGCGCCAGCACGGCATCTTCCACCGCGCGCAAGTCCATGCCGGCGTCTTCCTCCGGACCATGTGCGTACTCGGGCAGCACCGCATTGGGGTGAATGGGTTGGATTCGTATGCGCATTCCCCGCTATCATAACGTCTTGAACCACTCCAAACGAGTTGTCACGGTGGCGCCCATGCCGCCCGAAAAGTCGGCCTTCGCGCTGGCCCGCTACAGCCGGTCGCCGGATTCCATTCGCGACTCTATGGAATGGGTACGCACGCACAGCTCGGAGAAGTTCCTGGAAAGCTTCTACTTCCAGTATGGCCACGCCTCGATTGCCGATCTCGGCCACACCGTCGTGTGCTTCGAAGGCGTCTCCGAGCTGGCCGCCACCGAAATCGAAGCCGAGCCGCTGTGGGATGGCCAGGCGAAGTCGTCGCGCTACCAGGATTTTTCCAGCTCCGGCTTCATCACGCCGACGGAACTCGAAGCCGCCGATGCCGCCCGCTACCAGGCCGCCGGCGCGGCGCTGCTGGCCGCGTACGGCCAAGTGAACCGGCTGGCGTTCGACTGCCTCTCCGCCCGCCTGCCGCGCCCCGAAGAGATGAAGCCCGAAGCCTACCGGCGCAATCTGGCGGCGCGTGCCTTCGACGTGGCGCGCTATCTGCTCTTCTGGGGCGTGCCCACCAACGTCGGCCAGGTGGCCAGCATCCGCACCGTCGAGAAACAGATCCGGCGGCTCAAGGCGTCCGAATACGCCGAGCTGCGGAGCTTGGGTGAAGAGATCGCCGAGGCCTGCGCGCGCGAGCCCGATTGCCGATGGGATGAGAACGCCGCGTCAGAACCGCTGGCGCCGACTCTGGCGCGCCACGCCGAGCCGGACGAGCACGCGATCCGTTCGCGTGACGATCTGCGCCAGTGGGCCGCCCAGAATCTGCCGCCGCGCGCCCAGGCCGCCGAGCCGCCGCGCGTCGATCTGGTCCGCCCGGCGCAGGTGGCCGCCGATATCGTGGCGACGCTGCTCTATCCGGTTACCGACCGCCCCTTCCGCGAGCTCTACGAAATGGCGCGCGCCTGGAGCGAACCGCGCCGCGCCGAAGTCATCGATGTCGCACTCCAGTCCCGCACCCGCCGCGATGAAATCCTCAGCGGCTTCCGCGGCGGCCTCTACGCATACGACTTCGTCATCGATATCGGCGCTTACCGCGATATGCAGCGCCATCGCCGCTGCCAGAAATTCCGCCAGGAATACGCGGGCGCGCTGGGCTACGAAACTCCGGCGCTGATCGCCGAAGCCGGCGCGAGCGAGATTTACGAGCGTGCGATGAACGCCGCGTTCACCGCCATGCGCGGCCTGCCCGCGCCCGGCGCGCATTACCTGCTCCCTTTCGGCGCGCGCTCGCGCTTCCTCTTCAAGATGGATTTCGCCGAAGCCGAATACATCTCCAAGCTCCGCAGCGGCGTCAAAGGCCATTTCAGCTACCGCCAGATCGCCTGGGACATGAAAACAGCCATGGAGGCGCTGGAGCCGGAGCTAGGCCGCCTAATAGAAGCGACACCACCGTGGGTGGAAGATCCGCTGAAGCGGTGAAGGGCAAATGCATGGTAACTTGGCGGCGAGGGACTATTCGGCCCATTCCCCAGTGCTGGCAGCATTTACGAGATCCCGTACAGTGACAGGAACGACTCTGGCTGTAACGACCTTGTTCCCGCACCAAATTAGCGAGGGAACAAGTGGGATGCACCAAGCCCAGGTAGGGACCGCTGGGACGGCTTTGTGCAGAAGGGTCGCAGCGCCTACGGCCAGGCCGATGACGGCCAACAAGATCGGACCGCCGCCGATTTCTGGCCCAAAGTGCTGCGCCCAATGATTCGACAGCGGGGTCACGTCAACGTGAAATCGCTTGCTGAACTCCTCGAAGAACTCCACAGCGTCGTCGCCGTCCATTCCCAGATCGTGCAGAAGCCTCGAATCCAACCGAATTCTCCCGCGCTTCACGCCAATTTCGTCTGCGGTAAACGCGATGATCCGCTCTTCGAGACTCGACATCGCCTCAGAGTTCGGCGCGCAGTTCATCCACCCTCATAATAACGCCTGCACAAAGCGGTCGGCTGGAATCAAAGACCTTGCCAGACGACGCCCCTCCGCGATGCGGAGGTCTATCTGCCAGCACTGGTAGTGTCACGGACTGCGTTGCTAACCTAAACAGCAAGCGCTTCTCGTGATACTCTTGGGACGTGATAAACCGCGTGGAACTCCGTGGTCTTCGAAATCAGATCGAGGAAGCCCGGATCATTCTCGCCACCACGCTGCTTCCAACCGACCGCGCCAAACACGCTAGGGAACTAGTGGAATCTGCTGTCAAGCAAGCCGATGCCATGTTGTCCCGCCCTACAGCCTGGATGCTCGCAGCCAAAGGACACTCCAAGATTTCCATCAAAAGGTAAACTCGATGCCAAAACGTCAAGACCTCCGCGCACTCCGAAACATGATTCATGAAGCCAAACGGCTGCTGGAAACCTGCCCCGAGCTTCCCGAAGGCCGTTCTAGACGTGCCCTGGAGCTTCTCGGGGATGCGGTTATCCTGTCCGATTATCTACTCACAATCGAGCCCGCGATGGTCCTGGGAGCGCTCGGCGGGAAGGCCACAGCCAAGAAGGGGCCGGAGTACTTCCGCAAGATCGCTGGGATGCGGAAGACAAAGGCGGGCGGAAGGCCACGCAAAGAACAATAGGGTCTTTCCTTCTTTTTCGCGCTGTTATCCGAATGTGATCCACATTCGCAATCCAGGTGATTGCAGCCCGTTTGACACTACAATCACGCCCGTGGTATCTTGGAAACTGGGCAGGTGATCGTAATGGATCGGATAGAGCTTGAATCGAATCCCGAAGGGCGCGACCCACGGACACAGATTTACGACGATATCGTTAAGGACGCAATCAGGGCCGCTAGACAGGCTGAGGAGCTTAAGGGGGTTGCAATCCAGAATCTCTTGCGCCTGCGAGAGCGGATTGATGCAGATCTGATTACGCTGGGCTATGACCCGCAGTCCGCTGCTGCTTCATCCGGCCATAACGGAAGTGCGCCGCGAGCAGCGATCAATCCTAGCAGGGAACCGGAACCGAAGCGATCTGCTGGAGCGAAACCATTCAGGGATCTGGACCTGGCTTCCGTTGGAAGAATCATCTTGCGCGAGCACGGCGGGGGTCCGCTCCACGGCAAGGAGATTGAGAAACTTGCGAAGGCGGGCGGCTACGAGCATGGCGGTGCACACTGGCAAGGGTATTTAGCAATCGCACTCAAGCGGGCGGGTGGAATTGAAAATATCGGTCTGAATCGGTGGAAGCTGAACGATCAAATCGCGCCGATACCAATCGGGAGAAAAAAATCATGAGGTAGAAAAGATTCAACAGGTTTCTGCGGTAAAACGCAGAAAACCCGCCGTCGTTCTCGGCCCTGAGAAGCTCGAACGGCGGCGGGTCATTCCAATAAAAAGGAGGGTCCCATGCTTCATTGGACTCTCTCTATCACTGCCATTCCGGCCAGCCAAACGGTTGTAATTCTGGTCGGAATTCTCATGAACCCCGCCCTGTTTGGAGGCGGGGGCTCACTACACCAGTATACCCCCACAAGCCGTTGAAAGTAAAGAGAAAAATCTCCATAGAAATATCGATGCACCCATTGACAAACAGCAGCTAGCTGCTGTAATATAAAAGTATGGAAACGAAAGAAAACACGGCCGCTTCAATGACTTGCCCGAAGTGCGGCAACGCATCAAAGCGCTTTGGCCATCATCGTAATGGCCTTCGCCGCTTTCGTTGCCTGTCCTGCCGGAAGACCTTCACCGAACCCCACAAGCCGGCTTTCACGGTTGAAGATTACCTGCAAGATCCTCGCGGCCAGATGGCGATTCGGATGTTGGTTGAAGGATGCTCCGTTCGCACGGTTGAGCGCTTGACCGGAATTCGCCGGGATACCATCATTGACCTGTTGCTGATCGCCGGGAAACGCTGCGAGAAACTCATGGATTCCCTGCATGATGTTCCGGCCACAGATATTCAGATGGACGAAGCGTGGAATTTCATCTACTGCAAAGAGAAGAACAAAGGCCCGGAAGAGGCCCACAATAATGACATCGGCGACTGCTACAACTGGGTTGCCATCGACCGCCCAACGAAGATGGTCCTGGCCTTTGTGGTTGGGCGCCGCACGTCCGCCAATGCCCTGGAGCTTTGCCGCAAGGTCCGCCGCGCAACTTCGGCAGCCGTTCGGTTCCAGCTCACCACGGATGCCCTCAAAGCCTACATCGCAGCCGTGGATGAAATACTCCTAGATCGTTGCGACTTCGCTCAGCTCATCAAAGTATATGCGGCTCCGCGCGAAGGCGAACAGCGTTACTCGCCTGCGGATGTCGTGGAGGCTGTACCAGTCGTGATTAGTGGAAACCCGGACCCGGCAAAGATCTGCACTTCGCACGTGGAACGGCAAAACCTCACGATGAGAATGCAGATTCGAAGGATGACCAGGCTAACGAATGGCTTTTCAAAAAAGCTGGAGAACCATCGCGCGGCTGTTGCGCTTCATTTCGGGTTCTACAATTTTTGCCAACTTCACGGCTCTCTTCGCGTGACGCCGGCCATGGAAGCGGGAATCACCGATCACGTTTGGAGTGCGACGGAGTTACTAGCGTGAGGCCGACACGGAATCTAGTCGAACTGCTTCCACCACCCGATTACCGAATCACTTCTGAAGCTACCGACCTTCTCATCTTTTGCATTCTTGAAGATCAATCTACCTTCGGTAGTGTTCTGCATACCCAGCTCTTCGATCTTCTCAGCTTCGATTTTGCAGGGCTGCGGGTTGTTCCCAATCTGAACATAAAACATCATAGGCATACCGAAATTGTACTCGACACTACGGTAAGATTTTGAAAAATCGTGCGTCGTGCTGAACATGTTGATTCCCTCCAACTAAACCACTGATTTCATGAGCTGAATAATCATTCACTGGCGCCCAGCAACGCATCGCGTGACACTACCCCAGCACTGTAGTCGTTGACACTTCCGCCTAAATGTGTAATCATTCATTATAGTGAATAAACATTCATTGGAGGTCGCCCCCGTGCCGGCGGTCAAACTGAAACGGAATGAACGGCTTGCGAGGCCGGGACGGCGCGCCATGGCCGTCGTGCCACGGGCGAGCGAAGCCGGGTCGAAGCCTCCGGCTCGGGAAGAACAGCCGCGGCGGATTCGGAAGCTGGCGGCGAGCGATTTCCTCCGCGACCAGGATGTCACGGGCGATGAACTGCTCTCGCTGCTCGATCTCGCCGATGAAGTGAAACGGCATCCGGGCGACTACGCGCAGGCGCTGGCGGGCAAATCGATCGCGCTGCTGTTCGAGAAACCGTCGCTGCGGACGCGGCTCACTTTCGAGGTCGCCATGAAGCAGATGGGCGGCGGGTCGGTCTTCGTGGATGGACCGATCGGCGTGCGCGAGCCGCTGAAAGACGTGGCGCGCAACCTGGACCGCTGGGTGGAAGGCATCGTGGCGCGCGTGTTCGCGCAGACAACCGTGGAAGGGCTGGCCGAATGGTCGCGCGTGCCGGTGATCAACGCGCTCAGCGACTCGTATCATCCCTGCCAAGCGCTGGCCGACGTGCAAACCATCCGCGAACATTTCGGGCGGATCCACGGATTGAAACTGGCGTTTATCGGCGACGGCAACAACGTGGCGCATTCGCTGATGCTGACCGGGCTGCGCCTGGGGATGGATTTTGCCATCGGCTGCCCGGATGGGTACGATCCGAATCCGGACATCGTCGCGCTGGCCGTGAGCCTGGCCGCGGAAACCGGCGGGCGGTTGCAAATCACCCACGATACGGGCGAGGCGCTGGCCGGAGCGCACGTGGTGTATACGGATGTGTGGGCGTCCATGGGACAGGAACAGGAAGCGGTGAAACGCAAGAAAGCGTTTCGCGCGTTCCAGGTGAGCGACGCGCTGTTCGCGCTGGCGCGGCCGGACGCGGTCTTCATGCATTGCCTGCCGGCCCGGCGCGGCGAAGAGGTGAGCGACGGCGTGATGGAATCACCGCGCTCGGTGATTTTCGATCAGGCCGAAAACCGCCTGCATGCGCAGAAAGCGCTGCTGCTGATGTTGCTGAGCTAGGTAGGACAGACGATCGGTTTTTGTCGTCTGTCAGCTCCCGCCCTTTGACGACGGATGACAGACCACGAAAAGCGATGGTCTGTCCTACCTACAGGCTCGACAGCCGCGAAGCGGCCGATATACTTTAGGATGACAAGTTATGAGCAAACCCAAGAAAGTGGCGCTGGCATATTCGGGCGGGTTGGATACATCCGTCATCATTCCGTGGCTGAAGGAAAACTACGGCTGCGAGGTCGTCGCGGTATGCGGCGATATTGGCCAGGGCGGCGATGAGCTGACCGGCCTGGAAGAGAAGGCGCGCAAGACTGGCGCTTCGGAAGTTTACGTCGAAGACATGCGCGAGGAGTTCGTCAGCCAGTACCTGTGGAAGTTGGTGCGGTCGGGCGGCGTCTACGAGCACAAGTACCTGCTGGGAACCTCGATCGCGCGGCCGCTGCTGGCCAAGAAGCAGGTGGAAGTGGCGCTGGCGCACGGCTGCGACGCGCTCGCCCACGGCTGCACCGGCAAGGGCAACGACCAGGTGCGGTTCGAGCTCACCTACAAGGCGCTGGCGCCGCAGTTGCCGGTGATCGCTCCGTGGCGCGAGTGGACCATCGTTTCGCGCGAGGATGCGATCGAATACGCGCGCGCGCATAACGTGCCGATTTCGGCCTCCACCACCAAGATCTACAGCCGCGACCGCAACATCTGGCACATTTCGCACGAAGGCGGCGCGCTCGAAGACCCGGCTAATGCGGCTCCCGACGAAATCTGGATGCTGACCAAGAGCCCCGCCCAGGCACCCGACACGCCCGGCGAGGTGACCATCGGCTTCGAAAAGGGCGTGCCGGTTTCGGTGGATGGCAAAAGCATGAAGGCGTTCGAACTGCTCGAAACGCTGAACGCGATCGGCGCCGAGCACGCGATCGGCCGCATCGATTTGGTGGAGAACCGTTTCGTGGGGATGAAATCGCGCGGCTGCTACGAAACTCCCGGCGGCACGCTCATCATGTTCGCGGTGCGCGAACTGGAGGCGCTGACGCTCGACCGGAACACTCTGCACTACAAGCAGAAGCTCGCGCTCGACTACGCCGAGATGGTGTACAACGGCCTGTGGTTCACGCCGCTGCGCGAGGCGCTCGACGCATTTTTCGAAAAGGTCTCGGAGAGTGCCACCGGCGAGATCAAGCTGCGGCTCTACAAGGGCAACCTCGAACCGATGTCGCGGCGCTCGCCCAATTCGCTCTATTCGCTCGATATCGCCAGCTTCACCATGGGCGACAGCTACGACCAGAAGGACGCGCTCGGCTTCATCAATCTGACCGGCCTGCCGATCAAAGTGCGGGCGCTGGCCAAGAAGGCGAAGTGAGCATGAAGCTCTGGGGCGGGCGTTTCGAGACCGGGCCTTCGGAAGTCTTCGAGCGTTTTTCCGGCTCGCTCGATTTCGACCGGCGGCTGATCGATGCCGATATCCGCGGCTCGCAGGCCTTCGCGCGGGCGCTGGAGCGGGTCGGCATCCTCACCGCGGACGAACGCGCGCGGATCGCCGCCGCCTTCGATCAAATCCGCGCGGAGGCGGCGCAGCCCGCGTTTTATGAGGGCGCCACCGACGAGGACGTCCACACGCTGGTGATCCGCAAGTTGAAAGAGAAGGCCGGCGCTGTCGCGGACAAGATCCACACCGGCCGCAGCCGCAACGAACAGGTCTCGCTCGACACGCGCCTTTGGCTGCGCGACGAGTGCGACCGCGCGCGCGGCCTGCTCGCCGGCCTGCTGCGCGCGCTGCTCGATCTGGCCGGCCGCTACCCTGACGCGGTGATTCCGGGTTACACGCACATGCGCCGCGCGCAGGCGGTGCTGTGGCCGCATTATCTGCTAGCGTATTTCGAAATGTTCGCGCGCGATTTCGAGCGCTTCGGCGAAGCGCGCCGCCGCGCCAACGTGCTGCCGCTCGGTTCCGGCGCGCTGGCCGGCAGCGGTTTCCCCTTCGATCGCGAAGCCATGGCGCGCGATCTGGATTTCGACTCTATCACGCGCAATTCGATGGACGTTTCCGGCGACCGCGATTTCGCACTCGATTTCGTATACGCCGCCACCGTAACCATGATTCACCTGAGCCGGCTGGCCGAAGACTGGATTCTGTATTCGTCCGAGGAATTCGGCTGGCTCGAACTGGGCGACGGCGTCACCAGCGGCTCCAGCCTGATGCCGCAGAAGAAGAACCCCGATTCGCTGGAACTGATTCGCGGCAAGGCCGGCCGCGTGATGGGCTGCCTCACTTCGCTGCTGGTGACCATGAAGGGGCTGCCGATGACCTACAATCGCGACATGCAGGAAGACAAGCTGCCGCTGTTCCAGGCTGCCGATGAAGTGGCGGGCTCGCTCGAGATGGCGCGCGCAGTGGTGGAATCGGCGGTGCTGAAGCCGTGCGTGCCGGCGGCCGCGGCCGAGCAGAGCTGGGTGGTCGCCACCGACCTGGCGGAGGCGCTGGCGCGCGCCGGCACGCCGTTCCACCAGGCGCACCAGATCGTCGGCCGCTTCGTGCTCGAGAGCGTACGCCAGTCGAAGCAACCCTCCGCATGGACGGCGGAAGAAATGCACGCATTCGCGCCCGAGTTCAGCGCCGAAATGGCGGCGCTCCTCGATCCGCGGCGCGGCCTCGAAACGCGCGAGATTTCCGGTGGCACCGGACCCAAGGCGGTAGCCGCGGCGTTGGCCGAGGCCAGCCAGCGGCTGAAAGAGATGGCATCATGACCAAGACATACCGGCAAGGGCAGATTCTGAAGCTGGTCCGCGGCAAGCGGATCAACACCCAGGAAGAGCTGGCGCAGGAGCTGAAGAGCCAGGGAATCGCCGCCACGCAGGTGACGCTCTCGCGCGATATCCGCGACCTGCGCCTGGTGAAGACCCGCGAGGGCTACAAGGAAATCGCCGATGAGGAGCCGGGCCCGCAGTTTTCGCTGCTGGCCGCCGAGTTCCTCCACGACGTGCTGCGCGCGCAAAACCTGGTGGTGCTGAAGACGTCGCCCGGCCACGCCAACTCGGTAGCGGTCGCGCTCGACGCCGAGAGCTGGCCCGAAGTGGTCGGCACCATCGCCGGCGACGATACCATCCTGGTGATCGCGCCCGACAACCCCACCGCCGAAAGCGTGCAGGAAAAACTGCTGGAGCTGCTGGAACGCGGGTGAAGGGTTCCCGGTCTTATTGCTTTCGCAACTTGCCCTCGCCCCGCACTTACTATTGCCCTATCGAGATCGCGAGCCCGTTCTGGGTGCTGGCGCCGTCGATTTGAAGAACCACTCCGACCTGCGCCGGAAACGTGAAATTCAGGAGATTCGGATTGCCAGCTACCATCGCCGCCGGGTCCGGGACGAAGATGGACAATTGGTACACAGAGCCGGGAAAACCGGCCACGGGACCCATCACCGCCGCTACGCCATCGCAGAAGAACGAGTCGATAAAGACATACCCCGGAAATTCGGTTACGGCGTAGACGTCAACGAAGGACACCGGACCCACTCCGGTGGCGAAGACCGTAATCTTGTCGCCCGGCGCAGCGGGGTTCGCAGGAGAGTTCAGCGTGCCGTCTTTGTTCAGAATATATCCTTGGCCGAAGCCGCTGCCATCGACTGAAAACAGGCCGGGAGAAACCGTCGCCACGTTGAGCAGTACCGCGTTCGAAGCCGCCCCGCCGGATTGCACCTGGACTCGCACCGGCTCAATTGGCAGATCCGATGGCACGGTCGCGGCGATCAAGGTCGGCGTCACCGAAATTGCCGGCACCACGCTGCCGCCTAACAAGAGTTGGGCATCGCTGTCGAAGCCCGCGCCGCGGATGTAGATGGTCTCGCCCGGCGCGATCAGATCGTTAAGCCGGCTCGCGGCATTCTCGACCGCATCGACCCGCAACGGCGGCAAGTTCGCGGGTTGCACGCTGTTGGCCCAGACCGTGCCGTGATCCGTCGCGCCGGCGAGTGCGAAACTGCCGTTTGCGCCGATCCCGAGGCCGGTCACGCCGAAGTACTCGCCGTCTCCGAACTGGCTCGAGAAAAGCAAGGTGGAGAGATCGGCCGAGAGTTCGCTGACGAAGCCGGTGGCGAGGGAGCCCCCGAATCCCAGTTGCAAAGGAGTGCGGGTAGGTAAACCCGTGCGCGAGGTGTAGCCACCGAAATACACGTTGCCGGATGAATCAAGAGCCAGTACTTGGGCCGACTGACCGTAAGAGAAGTCGCCGAAATAGGTCGCCGCCAGCGTGTTCTGAAGCTGCGGATCCATGATCGCGATCCCGGCCGGCGAAAGGCCGCCTTGCCCGGGCAATACCGGTCGCCCGGGACTCGACTGGAACACTCCCGCTGTGGGCTGAAACTGGTTCGTACCGGTTCCGGCTGTGCCCGCCAGATACACGTTGCCGTTCGGGCCGACAGTCATTGCCTGGGGGGTCACCACCGGGCCCATGGAGGCCAGCAGCGAGGAACCGGTCGGGTCGAAGCGATAGATGCCGGTGGGGCTTCCCACATACGCGCTGCCATCCGCGGCCACCGCTACGGCGCTGCCGAAGGCATACAAAATGCCGAGATATGTCGAGTAGATGAGCTTCGAACCAGTTGGGTCGAACTTGGTGAGAAACGCATCGGAGTGGCTGATCGGCGGGCCGTAATAGACCGTCATGGTGCAAGCGCAAATCGTCTGGTACGCGCCCGCCGTCGTCGGCACGCCTCCAAAGGTGATTCCCGTGAGGTAGACGGAGCCGGTACCATCCACGGCGATCGCTTGTGGCGTGGCTGCCGCCGAGGCGGATGTAAAGTAAGTCGAATAGCCAACCGACCCGTCCGGGTTCAATTTGAACAGGAAAATGGCGCCTGTGAAACTTGTGTAGCCGGGAGGCTGCTCTGGGGGCAGGGATGGTGAATAACTTCCCGCCGTGGTCGGAAAATCCGTCGATGCGGTGGTGCCAGCCACATACACATTGCCCGCCGAATCGACGGCCACAGCCGTGGCAATGTCGTCCGCGTTGCCGCCAAAGTAGGTCGAGTAGACGATATTGCCCGCCGGATCGAACTTAGTCACGACCACATCGTACGATCCCGGCGAGGCGGATTGACTCTGCACCGCGTTCTTCACCGGGAAATTCAAAGACGTCGTACTGCCCACGACATATACATTTCCCTGCGCGTCGGTGCCGAGGCTCGCGGCGAAGGAGTAAGCCAGGCCGGAATTATCCACCTCCCGTATCCAGTTAAAAGCCGGCAGTGCCTGAGCCCAGGCCCCCACCGGACCGGCCATGAAGAAAAACGCGACGGCGAAAAGCGCCACTCCGGCCGTGTCACAATGCCGCAGCGACACACCTCGAACCACTGCTAAGCGGTTGATTGCCATAGCTGAAGTATGTGCCTCCCCAACATGGATGGCACGCGTGTAGCCATCTCTCCTTACCGCGCCACGCTAGAATGAGAGGTCCGGGTGCGCCCGGTCCCTATTGAATGACTGACAACAAGTTGCAAGTAATCCCCATCGGTGGTTTGGGCGAGTTCGGCATGAACATGACCGCCATCCGCTACGGGGAGGACATCATTGTCATCGATTGCGGCATGATGTTTCCGGAAGCCGAGCTGCTGGGCGTAGACCTGGTGATGCCCGACCTCACTTTCCTCAAGGAGAACGCTGCTCACATCCGCGGCCTCATCCTCACCCACGGCCACGAAGACCACATCGGCGCCGTCCCCTATTTCCTCTCCGATATCGATGTGCCGGTCTATGGCACGGCCTTCACGCTGGCGCTGGTCGACCGGCGGCTGGAAGAATACGAGCTGGATAAGGACCCCGTCTTCATCAAGGTCGCGCCCAAACAGATCGTCGAAGTCGGGCCCTTCAAGATCGAATTTATCCACGTCACCCACTCGATTGTCAGCGCCGTTGCACTCGCCATCACCACCCCGCTCGGCGTCATCATCCACACCGGCGATTTCAAGGTGGATCCCACCCCCACCGACAACGAGTTGTTCGACCTGCATACGCTGGCCGACTACGGCAAGCGCGGCGTGCTGCTGCTGCTGTCGGATTCGACCAACAGCGATCGCAACGGCTACACCGAAAGCGAGCGCGCGGTCCGCCCGCGCATGGAGGAAATCTTCAACCGCAGCGAGCGCCGCATCGTGGTGGCGTGCTTCAGCTCATCCATCCACCGCATCCAGTTGGTGCTCGACCTGGCGCAGGAATACGGCCGGCGCGTGGCGTTCGCCGGCAGAAGCATGGTTACGGTGACGGAGATCGCGCACTCGCTCGGCCTGCTGGATATTCCCGACGGCATTCTGCTGCGCCCGCAGGACGTGATGGGCCTGGCGCCGGACAAAGTCGCGATTCTCATGTCCGGCACGCAGGGCGAGCCGATGTCGGCGCTGTCGCGCGTGGCGGTGGATAATCACAAGCACATATCGGTGGAGCGTGGCGATACCGTGGTGCTCAGCTCGCGCATCATTCCCGGCAACGAGAAGGCCATCTTCCGCATGATCGACCACATGGAACGGCGCGGCACCGACGTGATGTATGGCCACATGAATCCTCCGCTCCACGTTTCCGGGCACGGCAGCGTGGAAGAAATGAAGCTGGTGCTGAACCTGGTGCGGCCGCGCTACTTCATGCCGATTCACGGCGAGTATCGCCAGCTTACCAAGCACGCCCGGCTGGCCGAACATTTGCGCTTCGCGGGCCTGGAAGATTCCTTCATCATGGAATCGGGCGAGATTCTCGAGCTCGACAAGCACGGCGCGCGCCGCGGAGGCCGGGTGCCGGTGGGCCGCGTATGCATCGATTCCGGCTCCGTCGACGACGCCGTGCCGGAGATGGTGATTCGCGACCGCCGGCTGCTTTCCGAGGATGGCATCGTGCTCCCCATCATCGCCATCAACCGTCACACCGGCCGCGTGGAGAATCTGCCCGAGATCGTCAGCCGCGGTTTCGCGCTGGCCGAGGACGGAAGCGAGTTCATGGCGCGTGCGCGCGCGGTGGTGGCTAAAACTCTCGAAGGTTCCAACCTGGAGGAGAAGACCGATTGGGGAGTCATGAAGGAGAAGATCCGCGCTGACCTGAAACGCTACATCGTGAAGGAAACATCGCGGCGCCCGCTCATCATGCCGGTGATTCTGGAGATCTGAGGGGAGGGCCAGCGGCGAACTCGCGGAACACTGTGGCTGACCGCCATCGATCAATAGTGGGAGAGAATCTGCCGGACCGGGCACCCCAACGCCTCTGCAATCGACGCCGCCGCCTCATCGGCCAGGAAGCCGTCGACGAAGTCGCGATTGTGGGGATTCTCCACTTCCAGCATAAAACTCGCAAACCCCGCAGGGCACTCGTAGACAAGACTGTTCAGATCGGAAGCGCGGCCACAGCATGGCGTCGGGCCAGTCAGGTCGGCGAAGCCAGAAGCATACCGGGCCCGTGATCCGGGTGGACTGGCTGCCGCAGCACGATCCAACCACTTGCCCCAGTCGGCTGACGAAATCTCCGCACGACAGTGTGGGCACAATATGCGCTCAAAGTTCTCTCCCTGATCAACGAATCTGATGAGACCGAAGCGCTCGGCAGTCACCTTATCCCTCGGCATGAACGCGCGCAATCGCGACAGCGCAAGCTCCTCCTCCTCAGATGTTGGAACGAACCTTGGGTCCTCCGGTATGAATCGCAGGTAGTGCGAGGACATGGCTCCATTCTACAGTGGGCCTCCGGCCGCCGCTTCGGCTTTGGGCCTGCCAAAGACGAGCCCGGAACTTCGGTCTCTTTCTCACGCCGCATCCCTCCGCCGCACCTGCCTCTCGATCGTCTTCAGCGATTTCTGCTGCGTCAGGATCAACTCGTAATCTTTCTGAATGTTCATCCAGAAATCGGCGCTGGTGCCGAAGTAGCGCGCCAGGCGCAATGCAGTGTCGGCGGTAATTCCGCGGCGTTGGTTGACGATCTCGCTGATGCGGGTAACCGGCACGTGCAGCTCCAGCGCAAGCCCGTTAATCGAAATCCCCAGCGGCTTCATAAACTCCTCGCGGAGCATTTCGCCCGCATGAACCGGGGTACGAGTGATCTTCCAGCCGCCCTCGGGACGCTTGATGCTCATATCTTCGCTTACCTCCTCTCAGTGGTAATCCACGATTTCCACGTCGTAGACGCCATCGCTCTCCCAACGGAAACAGACTCGCCATTGATCGCTGACGCGAATGCTGTGCTGCCCGGCCCGGTCGCCCTTCAGAGCCTCCAGGCGGTTCCCGGGAGGCGCATTCAGCTCATCTAGCCTGGTGGCCGAGTCGATCTGGACCAGTTTGCGTATGGCTACGCGCGCAATTGGATTCCAGTGGCGGCTCTTTCCCGTCTCGAAGAGCTCCCTGGTCTCCCTGTCCGCGAAGCTTCTGATCACTTGCTTCTATTGTATAACGGTTTCCGTTATATTGCGAGCGTTATAAGCCGTGGCCGACAAGGGACAGACCGCTCTGTCCACGCGGCGCAAAAGGCGGCGCCTTGGGACAGAGAGGTCAGTCCCCGCGTCATGCATAATTGTTCTTATGGTGGATCGCACCGATCATAGGCCGGACCCGGAGGAATTGCTGCGCCGCGTGCAGGCGGGCGAGCGGCGGGAGCGGCGCGGGCGCCTGAAGGTCTTCCTCGGCTACGCGCCGCGCGTGGGCAAGTCGTTCCGCATGTTCGACGAGGGGCGTCGCCGCAAACAGCGCGGGCAGGACGTGGTGATCGGCTCCCTGCAAGGCAATCTCACGCCCGACCTGGAGACCATTCTGGCCAATCTCGAAGTCATCTCTCCGGTGCGCGAGCACCATGCCGGCCGCGTGTGGGACGTGATCAACCTGGCTGCCATTTTCCGCCGCCATCCGAGCACGTGCCTGATCGACGGCCTGGCTTTCGACAATCCGCCGGGCAGCCGCAATCCGCATCGCTGGGAGGACGTCGAGGAGTTGCTCGACCGCGGCATCGCTGTCATCACTGCCGTCAACCTGCAACACATCTATGAGAAGCAGGACGCCGTGGAGCGCATCACGGGCAAGCGCGCATCCAACAGCGTGCCCGAGGAATTCCTGCTCGAAGCCGACGAAATGGAGGTGGTGGATGCGCCCACCGAGGCGCTGATCGGCCGCGCCCACGACGTCAGCATGCCGGACCCGCGCCAATTGGCGGAACTGCGCGAAATGGCGTTGCTGCTGGCCGCCGACGTGGTGGAGCGGCAGCTCCAGAGCTACCTCGACGGTCACGGCATCGCCGTGCGCTGGGGCGCGCAGGAGCGCATCCTGGTGTGCCTCACGGCGCGCTCCAACGCCAGGCCCATGCTGGAGAGCGGGCATCGCAACGCGCTGCGTTTCCACGGCGCTTTGATGGCCGCTTACGTCGAACAGTCCCGGCTGGACGCCGCGGATCGCACGCGTCTCGACGCCAATCTGGATCTGGCGCGCCAGTTGGGTGCCGAGGTGCACCGCCTGAGCAACGACGATTTCGTCGAGGCCATTATCGATTTCGCGCGCGAGCAACGCGTCACCCAGGTGTTCCTCGGCCACACCGGCCGCGAGCGGCGATGGTGGGAGCCGCGCAGTTCGGTGGACCGGCTGATCGACGCCGCCGAGGATTTCGATCTCCGGCTGTTTCCGCACCGCGAGGGCCGATGAGCGAACGCCACAAGGGTCACCTCAAGGTCTATCTCGGGTACGCGGCCGGCGTCGGCAAAACGTACCGCATGCTGGAGGAGGCGCAGGCGCTCAAGCGGCAGGGCGTGGACATCGTGGTCGGCTATTTCGAGCCGCACGGCCGCAAGGAGACCATCGCCATGACCGAGGGTCTGGAGTTTGTCCCGCGCCGCGTGATTCCGTACAACAACACCACCTTCGAGGAGATGGACACCGACGCCATTCTGCGGCGCCGGCCCGCGGTGGCCGTGGTCGACGAGTTCGCCCATACCAACGTGCCGGGAAGCGAGCGGCTCAAACGATGGCAGGACGTGCACGCCTTGCTCGACGCCGGCATTGACGTGATCGCTACCATGAACGTGCAGCACCTGGAAAGCCTCAACGATCAGGTCTGGCACGTCACCGGAGTGCGCGTGCGGGAAACCTTGCCGGATTGGGTGATCGACGATGCCGACGAGGTGGTGTTCGTCGACCTGACGCCGCAGGCGCTGCGCAACCGGCTGGAGCGCGGCGTGGTCTACGCGTCGGACAAGGCGCAAAAGGCGATGGACAATTTCTTCACCGAAACCAATCTTTCGGCGCTGCGCGAAATGGCCATGCGGCACACCGCGCACGAGGTCGAGGAGAAGCTGTCCGCCGGCCCGCAGCCCGCCGTCGTGGACATCCTCGCTCCCGCGAGGAGCGACCTGCGGCCGCAGGCGGACCCGGAGCCGCGGCGCAAAGACCGCATCCTGATCTGCCTCACCGGTAATCCGTTTTCAGCCGTGCTGATTCGCAGAGGTAAGCGGGTGGCGGACTATTTGCAGGCCGATTGCCTGGCCATCCACGTTGCCGCGCCCGGCGAAGACCGCGAGGGCGTCGAGCGGCACTTGAGTTTCGCCCGCAACCTGCGCATCGAGACTCATACTGTGTACGCAGCGGAGATTCCCCGCGCGATCGCCGATTTCGCCCGCCAGCAGCTCATCACGCAAATCTTCATGGGCCGCTCCGCCCCGCGCCCGTGGTACCGCCTGCGCGACACAGTGGTGCAAGCCGTCGCCGCCCACTCCCGCGAAATGCAAGTCATCATCGTGGCATCGAGAAGAAGGTAGCGGCACTGCGGATCGGTTTGCGCTATTTTGGAAATGGGCCACAGGAAGAGGATTTCATGCCCGACAAGCAACAGGCATACTCGTTGATCGACCAACTCGGGCCCGGCCAGCTCGCAGCCGTGGTTCGGCTTCTGGAAACAATGGTGTATGACGACGAGGAAGAGCTCACCGCAGAAGACCGTCGGGCCGTGACCGCTTCACGCGAGCACTTCCGGCAGAACCCCGAGGGCGGCGTCCCCTTCGAGCAGGTGGTTGCCGACCTCGGCTTCACGATGGACCAAGTCCGCGGCCGCAAAGGCGATTGAAGCCAACGAAGCCACTGTGAAAAAAATCAGGTTTGCACCCAGCGTTCCGGCCGAGGTTCGTGCGATTGAGCAGCGCGCCGCCATGGCGATACTGCGTGCGCTGCACCGCTACGCCGAGACCGGCAAAGGCCGGGTGAAACCGCTCTCCGGCGAGTTCGAAGGACTGTTGCGCCTGCGCGCCGGCAACCATCGCGTGCTGTTCGATGAGACCGAAGACGCCATCACCGTACATCGCGTTGCGAATCGGAGAGACGCGTATCGATGAGGTTTCGCTTAGGCCTCACGCCAGCCGCTCAAGGATTTGGCGGAAAACGGGCGGAAAACGGGCGGAAAACGGGGCGGAAAACGGGACGGAAAACGGGACAGGAAGCTGTGAAAAAATCGGGCCGTCCTCTTGAAAAATAGCGGTAAACCCGTAGACTCAATTTGTGGACCCCCAACAGAACATAAATGACCCGCTT
>Ga0208820_1000357_pt1 | contig 37240 bp, 34 predicted proteins | sample June2015DPH_16_5_FD_184713 | JGI IMG/M metagenome (GOLD analysis project Ga0208820, IMG submission 184713) | Peatland microbial communities from SPRUCE experiment site at the Marcell Experimental Forest, Minnesota, USA - June2015DPH_16_40... | ecosystem: Environmental > Terrestrial > Soil >...
GTGCTGGTTCGCCACCATGCCCACGTTTCTGACCTTCGGGCCGCTGGTGCTCACCGATACCGCCGTGGCTCTGTTCTCGATGGTCGCGCTGTGGAGCTTCGCCACGCTTTGGCGCGACCAGTCGCGCAGCGCCATGCGCCGCTTCGCGCTCGCGCTCACCCTGGCGTTGCTTTCGAAATTCTCGGCGGGGTTGCTGCTATTCGTCTTCGTGGCGTTTCCTTTTGTGCTGCGCTGGCTGCCACTAGCAGGCCAGCCCACCGCGCCCGAGTTTCGCGCCTGGTGGCGCCGCGGCTGGCGTCTCACCGGCAAAGGCGTGCTGATGTCGGCGCTACTAGTCTACGCCGTGGAGTTCGTGCTCTCGTGGAACCAGCCCACCATTCTGCTGAAAATCATCGGCAACGGATGGGGCGCGCTGTTGCTGCGCCGGCTGCTGCTGCCGCTGGTGACGTACCTGGGCGGAGTGGTCATGTTCGCGATGGGCTCCGTCCGTCCGGCATATCTCTTCGGGCATGCGTATCCGCATGGCATCTGGTTCTTCTTTCCGGTGATGACGGCGCTCAAGTCCACGCTGGCGTTTGTGGCCGCGCTGGCGCTCAGCCTGGCGGTGGCGCTCGCCGCCCGCTTCGGCCGCGCGCGAATCACCGGTTTGCTGGCCGGCATGGAGTTCCACTGGCGCGCGCTGTGGCTGGGGATGGCGATCGTCACATTCGTCTGCTTGATCAGCCCGATGACCATTTCCATCCGCCACTTTACGATCCCGCTGGCGCTGCTCTCGCTGCTGCTGGCTCCGGTGCCGCGGCTGCTCGAGAATCTGCGTGATGCCGGCCGGCGCTGGGCGCGCCCCGCCATCTGGGTTGCGGCCGCGCTGGCGGTTGCGTCGGTGGTGACGGTAGCTCGCGCGTGGCCCTATTACATGCCGTTCCTGAATTCGCTCGCCGGCAGCCGTCCCGCCTACGAGCTGGTGAGCGATTCCAACCTGGATTGGGATATCGAGCTGCCCGACGTCGAACGCTTCGTCCAGGCGCGCGGTCTGGACCACGTGCTGATCGATCCGTACAACGTCGCCGATCCGTCAGTCTATGTGCCGCAGGGCAGTTTGTGGGATTGCCAGGCCGCCACCGCCGCCGACGCTGGCCGCTGGGCGATCGTCTCCGCCGACATGTTCGCCGACGGTGCAAACTGTACGTGGATGCTGGCGACCCCGCACGAGGCTCTGGCCGGCGGCAGCATGTATGCGTTCCATCTTCCCGGCACGATTCCCGCGCCAGGCTCGCCGGGCGGTCCGCCTCTGCTCGCTAACTACCGCTACATCGGCGGCGCGCCTTTCGACTGGCGGGGGATATTCTACCGGGCGATTCGCGATCCCCAGCAAATGCAGAACATCATGGACGAAATGATGAAGATGTTCCAGGAGATGCAGAAGAAGCAGGGGAAGAAGTAGGGGGGTGTGATCGCTGGGCGGGTCAGTTTGCGTGAGCGCGGTCACTGCCCGTGCTTGTAGATCTCGCCACGAGGGCCAATGTCCGCAACGATGATATCGAGGCCCTGCACCTGAAAGAGGATTCGGAGACCTCCGACCCTTGCCGATCTCTGGTCGTTCCGGCCCCTCAACGGCTTCGAGTACTGCGGGTCGAAGGGATCGGCCCTCAGTTGTTCGAGCTTCTGTCGCAACCGGTCACGTGTCGGCGCGTCGCAGCGCCTAAAGTATTTCGCGGCCGGCCCGGATATGGAAACGCGGTAGCCGTTCACTCAGACGATCGAGTCCAGTGGCACGGTCTCGCCCCGCTGGTGCTCCTCCATTGCCGAGGCCATAATCCCGTCCAGCTTCGGGTCCAGCATGGACTCGAGCGCCACCATGCAGTCCTTCACTTGCTCGTTACAAGTTTCGAGCCAACGGAGCGGCTCGGCTGCATCCGGATCATCAAAGTAGCCCCGTTGCCGGGAAGCAACGAGCACCTCGTCAACCATGCGTTCAAGCGGAAGCAATTTGGTGTAGAGCGCCTGAACCAGTTCGAGGTTGAAGGCATCGGACTGCACGACGCGCTCCGCAAAGAATTTCGCCGCCGAATATGGCCCGAGCATCGCGAGGACGGCGCGTGGAAGCAGGTGCCTGGCGTTTGCGCCAGCGCCAACGCCAGAGATGTCTTGGAGGGCAGCGCTGGCCAGCGCGGCTTGTTTGACAATCTCTTCGCCAACGATTCCGGATGTGGACATCGGCGCAGGCCCCCTTAATCATCATGACACGTTTGTTGAGCGGCTGACCTCTAGCAGCCCTAGTCCCGACCAAGGGCGCCATCGCCGTAGCTCGTCTTGAGTCTCTCAAGCTTGAGGTACGAGTTCCAATCTGCAAACGCGTACCAAAAGAGAAGAAGCACGCGCCATCCTAGGCAGTTTGACGTGACGCGAAGCGCCACAGTCTCTTCTGGCGTTGCCGAAAACTGAAGAGCCCCAGATCCGCCCCAGTCAATTCGTGCCATGACCGAGTGTGCTCCCGGGGAAATCGGAATCAGCTTGGTTTGGCCTCTCCGAATTTCACAGACCTTGTCGCCGTCTAACATAATGGAGTACGCTCGGTACCTGTCAGGGTGTCCATTGTCTCGAATCAACTCGAGTTGGGCCATTTATTATCCTCCAAGTCTCCGAAGTTTAGGGTCACGGTGACGCACCTGGGATACACCTCTGGCCGCTGCGGCCCACGTTCCGCGAACACGATCCCTACTCCGCCACCCCCACTGTCAACCCCACCGCCAGCCGTATCTTCCCTTTCAACTCGATGGTGGCTGAGCTACTCCCTACCAGCACATCGAACTCGCCTGGGTCGGCGCGCCATAGCTTGTCTTTCACATCGTAGTAAGTGAACGCGCGGGGCTCGATCGCGATAGTTACTGGCTTTGTCTCTCCCGGCTTCAGCTCGACTTTCGCAAAGCCCTTCAGCTCCTTGGGCGGGCGCGGGACACTGGCGTGACCGTCGCCGATATAGAGCTGCGCTACCTCGGCGCCGGCGCGCTGGCCGGTGTTGGTCACTTCAAAAGTCACTTCATACGCGCCCGGCTTGGCGCCTGGTTTGATTGCCAGATTGCCGTAGCGGAAGGTGGTGTAGGAGAGGCCGTGGCCGAAAGCGAAAGCCGGCGTCACGCCGTTGTGTTCGTAGCCGCGATAACCGACGAACACGCCGTTGCGATAGACCACGCGGCGCGTGCCGGGATCGGGATAGTAACTGTCATGCGACGGGTTATCCTCCCAGCGTTTCTCGATGCTGATTGGCAACCGCCCGGAGGGGTTCACATCGCCGAGCAGAATTTCCGCCAATGCTGTGCCGCCCGCCTGGCCGGGATACCAGGCTTGGATGACACTGGGAACGCGGTCCAGCCAGCCGTGCACGTCCACGCCGCCGCCGGCCGTGATGACGACCACGGTCTTTTTGTTGATGTTGGAGATCTCGCGGATCAACTCTTCCTGGCCGGTCGGCAACTGGAAGGTGCGGTCGCCGCCTTCGCTCTCATTGCTGTCGTTGAAGCCGACTGCCAGCACCACCACATCGGCCTTCGCCGCCAGCGCCTTGGCGACGGGATCCACCAGGCTCGCCTGCGGCGCTATGCCGACACGCACCACGTCTCCATGGAAGTTGAAGCCGCCTTGATACTTCTCGAAGACCACTTTGTGCGGCCCGGCGGTGAGATCGACCATGGCCTGGTCGACCATCGCCTTGCGCACGGTCCAGCCATCCAGAACCAGCTTGCCATCCAGGTACAGGCGGTAGCCGCCTTCGGCATCGGTCGGCGATTCGGCGAAGATCTCGTGGACGCCGGCGGCCTTGGCGGTGTAGTAGCCGCTCCAGCGCATGGACGAAGCTTTGGGCGGGTTGGCGAGCAGCGCGGCAAAGTCCTCGCCGGTCGTCAAGTCGGCCATCGAGAAAGCGGGGGCCATGTTGATGTGACGAACGATGCGCGTCTCGGATGGCGCGCCGGAGAGATCCCGATTAGGGAAGACTTCCATCTTCAGTCCGGCCTCGCCGCCGGCGGCTTCGGTGGTGAACTCGGTATTGCGGGCGATCTGCCTGCGATCCGGCAGGCCGGCGTTCCACAGCACGTTGACCTTGGTCGCCAGCTTATCGGTCAATCCCTCCAGGAAACTGACCGCGGTAAACGGCTTCACGCCGGCGCTTCCACCGGCAACCGGCACGGCCGGATGCGCGTTGGGTCCGATCAGGGCGATGGTCTTCAAGGCGCCGGCGTCGATCGGCAGCAGGTTGCCGTCGTTCTTGAGCAGCACCATGGATTCGCGCGCGGCCTGGAGCGCCACCTGCGCGCCGGCGACGCTGTAGCGAGGAATCGTCAGATCCGTCTGATCGCGGTCCAGCCAGCCGAAACGGATCGCGACGCGCAGAATGCGCCGCACCTTGTCGTCGATGGTGGCGATCGAAACTTGCCCCTTTTCAATGGCCGGCAGCAGCGTGGCGCGATTCATGTGGTCGCCGGCGGGCATCTCGAGGTCCGACCCGCCGTTGGCCGCCGCTACTCCGTCGTAGGTGGCCCACCAGTCGGACATCATCACACCATCGAAGCCCCAGGTCTGCTTGGCGATTTCGATGTTGAGATGCGCGTTCTCGGTGAGGTGCTGGCCGTTGGCCAAGTTGTAGGAATCCATGATGGCGCCGACGTGGGCGCGCTTGACGGCGGCTTCGAAGATGGGCAGGTAGATCTCGCGCATGGCGCGTTCGTCGATGATCGAGTCCACGTTGTGACGGTCGTACTCGGAATTGTTGCCCATGAAATGCTTGATGGTCGCCGATACGCCCAGCTTCTGCATGCCCTCGATGTAGCCGATGGCGATGCGTCCGCCGAGGAACGGGTCTTCGCCGAAGTACTCGAAGTTGCGGCCGTTCATGGGCGCGACGTAAATGTTGACGCCCGGGCCGAGCATGAAGTGAACGCCGCGCGCGCGGGCATCGGAGGCGATGGCGCCGCCCACGCGCTCCGCCAGGGCCGGGTTCCAGGTGGCTGCCAAGGCGATGCCTCCCGCCACGGTGGTGGCTGGACCATCGTTGCGCGTGCCGATGGGGCCGTCTGAGGTCTTCAGCTTCGGCAGCCCGACGCGCGGAATGGCGCGGATATAGAAGCCGTCCACGCCACCGATGAGGTCGAGCTTCTCTTCCGTCGTCATTCGGCTAAGAATGTCGGAGACCCGCTTCTCGGCGTCATTGGCAGCGGCCATCAGGGGGACGGCGAACAAGGCCGCGCAAACGAAGACAGTAAATGCGCAGGGCATGGCTGGAATCATGGTTTGACCTCCTGTTTGGAGCGCTTCAGAATCGCAGCATAGCACTGTTCGGCGCTTGGAGACCTTTCGAGCGCTAGCGTAAGATGGTCTCATGGTGCGGGTTTTCGGGGCGTGTGCGGCGGTGTCGATGCTGCTGTCGATCGCGGCGCAGGCGCAGGTCATCCAATTCGACTCGAACGGTCTCCACTACCAGACTCTGACACGGTCCGGCGTGACCATCATGTTCGCCCATCTGCCCGCCCACCTGCATGAGTATTCCATTATTCAGGTGGAGATCTCCAACGGCTCGGCCGGGCCGTACGTGATCCGGCCGGAAGATTTCAGCATCGAATATCCGGACGGCGCCGTCGTGCATGGTACGCCCGCGCACGACATCATCGAGATGTTGATGCAGAAAGGAAGCGGCAGCGACGTGGTCAAGCTGGTGACCACTTACGAAGCGGGGCTTTACGGCAACCCGCATTTCAAGTCCACCAACGGCTATGAAGCCCGCCGCCAGGGTGCGCTGGCAGTCAGCTCGACCCGTTTGCGCGCCGCGGCCACCGCCAGCGCGCTGGCCCTGGTGCGAACCCGCCTGGAGCAGGGCGAGAGCACCGATGGCGCCGTCTTCTTTGCCGAATCCAAGCCGCTCACCGGCGGCAAGCTCATCGTTCGCACCAACACGGACGTCTTCCAATTCACCGCCGACTAAGGAGCCGCGAGCTGGGCCGACGGGCAAATGTGGCGCACGCACTCCTCGGTGCCGCGTCGGCTGCAACGGCGGTGACACACCTACCCATAATTGTTGCGACCCTGTTTTCAGTGGATTACAGCCGAAGCGACGGCTGGCTTGCGGGGTGGGGCAGATACTGTGTGAGCGAGAGGGAATCCGGTTCCCGTCTTGCTTACCTGGCAGTTCCAAACCGCCTTCCCCAACGGCCTACCCGCTCCGCCGGAGCGTTCCATTCCCCACGGCCGGATTCCCTCTTATTATTTGCGCGAGCCGCGTTCCGGGTTGCGCAGCCTGGATTGACGCGTCTTGTGCTTCTTTCGCTTAGGCTTGCGAATGACGAAGGTGCCGCTGCCCAGATATTCCGCCTGGTAATTCTTTTCGGCTGCCAAAGAGATTCTCCTGTAGGTGGGTGAAACCGCCCCTCCATTGTAGCGCGCTAAGCTGGGAGCAGGATGCTGAGGCCGCAGCCGATCAAAGACTTAGGCACCGCCAGGAGACAACCGGTTCAACCGCCATGGACCGCTCCCTTTGGTCGCGGCTCTGAAACGCATCGGAGCCGCGACCAAAGGGAGCGGTTGTTGCGTGCTTGCATCGCTACGCTGGCGGCGTTGTGGATGCTGGTTGCGCCGGCGGGGCCAGCACGGGCGAAGGACGATCCGCCCGGCCAAGACCAGTGCCGGCAGGTTCCCGAGATTTCCCGCCAGCTCTCCGAGATCACCGGCCTTCCCTTGCCACGGCCGGTGCCGTGCAGCTTCATCGACAAGCAACAGGTCAATCGCTTCCTCAAGCAGCGGATGAAGGAGGAGGCCAGCCCGGAGGAAATCCGCGCCGAGGAATTGACGCTCAAGAAGTTCGGCCTCGTCCCGGCGGATTTCGACCTGGCCGCGAGCACCGTGGATCTGCTCACCGAGCAGGCCGCCGCCTTCTACGATTACCACAAGCGAAGGCTCTTCCTGACCGGATCGAGCAGTGGCGAATCGCAGGATACCGTGCTGGCGCACGAGCTTGCGCACGCCCTGGCGGACCAGAACTTCAACCTGGCTCGCTACATCAAGCAGGCGCGCAAGAGCGACGATGGCTCGACCGCGCGGCTCTCCGTGATGGAAGGCCAGGCCACCTGGCTGATGAGCGAATACGCGGCGCGGCGCCAGGGGCAGACGCTGGTGGGCCACCAGGCGCTGGCCGCCAGCATGGCCGGCATGACCGATTCCAGCGCCAGCCAGTTTCCCGTCTTCGAGAAAGCGCCGCTCTATCTGCGGCGCTCGCTGGTGTTCCCCTATACCGAGGGGATGGCTTTCCAAAACGCGGTGCTCGAACGCGACCACCAGCGCGCCTTCGCCGAGGTTTTCACCGATCCTCCCGTTTCCACGCAGCAAATCCTGCACCCGGAAAAATACTTCGCCAAAGTGAAACCGACCGAGCCTGCGCTTCCCGATCCGCACTTTCCGCGCGGCTACAAGGGCCTGGTCCGCGGCGAGCTGGGTGAGTTGGAACACGGCATTCTGATCGAGCAATACGTGGGCAAAGCCGAGGCGCAGGAAATCGCTCCCCACTGGCGCGGCTGCCGTTTCGAGCTGCGAGAGAACAAGAAAGCCGCGCGCGTGGTGCTGCTGTACGCCGTCGAGTGGGATGACGAAGCCAGCGCCGCCCGCTACTTCGCCCTATACCGCCGGGTACTCGCCAAGAAGTGGAAGCACATGACGGTGGACGCGGAGAGCGCGGACCGGATCGCCGGCACCGGCGACGATGGTGGGTTTGAGCTGCGGCGCACGGGAGCTGTGGTGACCAGCGTGGAAGGGATGGAGCCTGCGGCGCCCGTAGCCCCAGGGCCCGTTCGGCAATAACCAAACCGGCCGGCGATTGAACCGGTTATTTGGTGCCCTTACGGCCCGATTCGGCGGGCCACATAGAGGTCATGTGCCTCCGCGGGATCCACCTGTTCGCCGAGCGGGTCCGGATTGTTGCCGCACTTCACATCCGGCGCCTGCAAGGCCACCGGCGCCCATTGATAGCGCGCAATCTCGCGCTCGAACACCGGCCAGTGCACGAAGTCGACGGCGTGGCGCAGAATCACGAAGCGCGGGGGCGCCTGGGAGTCATCCTCGGCGCGAAATGCCGCCACGCCGCCCCGAATCGGATTCGGCAAATAAAACTCGAGCGGCAGGTCTTCATAGTTAATCAGGATTTCATCCGCCGGGGCTGCGTTCCGGCGCAGCCACTCGACGACGCTCCGATTGGGGTCCGGCCGGTGGTCAAACACTTCGCTCAACAGAACCGGCAACTCCCATCGCAGCCCGACGCTTCGCTGCGCCCACGCCCCGGGCGGATTGACTGCCCGCAAGGGCATGCTGAACCACGGCGTCAGAATCAGCACCGCCATACACACCCACCGCGCGCGAGATCCGCACCAGCGCACCAGTACCCACGCCGCCAGCAGGGCGCACGCCGGTTCCACGACGATGGCGTAGCGCAAGAACGCCGCCGGCGCCACCGTCGGAATCCACAGCGTCATGGCCGAAACCACCGCGCACGAAACCGCCGCCAGGCTTCGTTCCGCAGGCGCCAGCGATTTCCAGCGCGACACCAGCAGCGCCACCGCCGCCAGCACCAATAGCGCCGGGACCGTGTACTCGTTCATGTTGAACAGATTGTCGTGAAACCGTTCCTTCCAGGCCTTAAGCTGGACCGACCGCCGTCCCCAGAGTTGGTAGTAGTAGACGAACGGCGCGACGGCCGCCGCAAACGCCATGCCCGCTGCCACGGTCTGCCAAAAGCCGCGCCGCCGGCCGATCAACGCCGCGACGAGTAGAACCGCGCAGACCGGCCACACCGTCCCATAGTCGAATTGAAACCAAACCCAGGCGGCGGCCACAAACCAAACCGGGCTTCGCCCTTCCCACTGCCAGCGGGCCCACGCCAGCATGGTCAGCAGCAGCATGAGGCTCGACAGGGAATAATACCGGCACTGGCGCGCATGCAGAATCCAGAAAGCGTTCGACGCAAGCAGCAACGCCGCCATCGCCGCCATCGCCAGACTGTCGCAATACCGGCGCACCAGGCGGAAGAGCACTATCACCGCCGCCAGCGCCGCCAGAGCAAACGGAAGCCTCGCTCCCAGCGTGGTCTGCCCGAGCACCGTGAGTCCGGCAGCCGCCACCACGAACTGGCCCCAGGGCTGAAACTTCCAGGCCGTATCGGGCTTGATATCCCCGCGCCGGATCTCGTAATCCACCGCCGCCTGTGCCGACCGTGTGCGCTGACCGATGGTGTCCTTGTCCTCGGCGGCGAAGCTGTCGATAGTGACCAGGTTGACGCCATCGTAGGCCAGCGGCCGGCCGAACTTCAGCATGTTGCGGGCGAGTATCGCCGTGGCCGCCTCATCCTGCCACAAGTATTTTTCGGTGAGCCCGCAGAACAGCAGCAGCGAAGCGATGACGCCGATGGCCGCTTGCACGGCGATTTCCTGTCGTCGGTTGCCCGCTAGCCCCGGCATGAACTAAAGAATAGCTCGATTCCGGATGAAATCTCCGGAATGGAGCGGGTTCTTCATGCGCATCGGGCTCACAGCGGTTTCTTTCCCGGTGCGCAAGCGATCACATATTCGCGCACCAGGTCGCACCTCCATCGCTTCGGCCTTCCTTTAGGGCACGCCAAACGGGGCGCTCCGAGCGCAGGCCCTCCCCCGCCCTCTGCTGCTAAACTGGACGTTTCATGTCGAAGCTGCCGATGTCGTTGCTGGCTCTGGTCCTGGCGGCGGGCGCGCCGCTAGCGGCCCAGCAGGTCCCTCGCCCGGCCGGCGAGTTCGCCATCCAGATTCCCGGCGGCAAGCCGATCTCGCTGGCCGATTATAAGGGCAAGCCGGTGCTGCTCGGGTTCATCCTGACTACCTGCCCGCATTGCCAGCACGCCGTGGAACTGTTGAACAAATTGCAGCCGGAGTACGCACCGCGCGGCCTCCGGATACTGGCCTCGGCCATCGACCAGGACGCGCCGGCTGCGGTGCCCTTGTTCATCAAGAATATGCATCCGCTATTTCCGGTCGGCTTTGACGATCCTGTTGCCACGCTGAACTTCGCCGGTTATGCGCTCACCCGTCTGCCCCACATGCCGGTTCTGCTGTTCATCGACCGCCAGGGCACGGTGCGGGAACAACACGACGGCGCCGAGCCGGTTTACTTCGGCGATACAGAGGAACAGCATTTGCGTGGGTCGATCGACGCGCTGCTGGCGCCGTCGAAAGCGGCGGCGGTGAAAGCAGCGCCGCGGAAAACGACCTCCGCCCAGCCGAAACCGTAAGGCGCTGCGAGAGGCCCGTTGGCAGGCGGAAGCGCCGGCGGAAGCGCCTGCCCCACGTTAGTTCGTTATTCGGGTGCGGTGCGGCGCAACGCGCGGAGGTCGATGCCGAGCGCCTGGCATTTCTTGTAGAGATGGCTGCGCTCCAGGCCGAGCGCCTTGGCGGTGTCGGTCATGCGCTGGCCGTGGCGCTTCAATTCACCCAGGATCTGGTCGCGCTCGAAGCCGTCCACGCGCTGGGCCAGCGTGCGGCCGGACGACGGCGCGCCAGCAGCCGGCGCATCTAAAGCTTCGGGCATGGCCAGACGCGCGGCCGCGGCATCCACCGGGCCATCGGCCAGCAGCAGCAGCCGCTCCACCACGTTGCGCAGCTCGCGCACGTTGCCCGGCCAACGGTAGCGAACCAGCTCCGCGATCGCCTCCGGCGTCAGCGGTTTCGGTTTCCAGCCGTTGATTTCGGCCACCTGCCGGGCGAAATGCTCGGCCAGCGGCTGTATGTCCTCGGTGCGCTCGCGCAAGGGCGGCAGCGTCAGCGGGTAAACGTAGATGCGATGATACAAATCCTGGCGGAAGGCGCCCTTGGCAACTAACTCGTCGAGGTTACGATGGGTCGCCACGATCACACGCACGTCGACCGGAATGGCGCGGTCGCCGCCCACGCGTTCCACCTGCCGCTCTTCCAGCACGCGCAGCAGCTTGGCCTGCATCACCAGCGGCATATCGCCGATTTCATCCAGGAACAGCGTGCCATGGTGGGCCTGCTCGAACTTGCCCAGGTGGCGCGCGGCGGCTCCCGTGAACGAGCCTTTCTCGTGGCCGAACAGCTCGCTTTCGATCAGCTCGCCCGGCACGGCGGCGCAATTGAGAGTGACGAAAGGGCCGGTGCTGCGCTGGCTGCGGTCGTGCAGCGCGCGGGCGATCAGCTCCTTGCCGGTTCCGGTTTCGCCCAGGATGCAGACGCGCGTTTCGCTCGAGGCCACGCGATCCACTTGTGCCATCACGCGGCGCATGGCTTCGCCTGCGTGCACGATCTCATGCTTGCCCACGCGCTGGCGCAGATCGCGATTCTCTTCCTCGAGGCGCTTCAGCCGAAGCACGTTGTCGACGGTGAGCAGCAGCTTGTCGGTGGAAAGCGGTTTTTCGAGGAAATCGATGGCGCCCAGGCGCGTGGCGCGCACCGCCATTTCGATATTGGCCTGCCCGGAAATCATCACCACCGGCAGCGCGATGCCGGCCGCGCGCAGGTCCTCGAGCAGCGCCAGGCCGTCCTTGCCAGGCATCACCACGTCGGACATCATCAGATCGAAGGGCTGTGATTTCGCCAGCTCGAGCGCGCGCGCGGCGTTGTCGCAGACAGTGGCTTCGTGGCCGGCGAGGCGAAACGCGCGAGAGAGGGATGCCAGCGTGTTGGCATCGTCATCGACAATCAGTAAGTGAGCCAAATCTGAGGTTATCCTACCCTAGGGCACGGCGCAAAAGCGCCCGGTTTTCGTAACGCCGGCGATCTTGTCGCCGGTTCTTTTTCTTTGACGGCAGGACACCGGCGGCAAGACCGCCGGCGTTACCGTTCTCACGAAAATGTCGACACTCCCTGCGTCGGCACGAGTGCCGACGCGGCACGCACGAGTGCGTGCGCCACGTTCACCCCAAGTCGATTCGAAACGTGGTGCCCTTGCCGGGCTGGCTCTCCACCGAAACGCGGCCGTGGTGATCGCTGACCACCGATTGCACGATGGCAAGGCCCAGGCCGGTGCCGTGCGTCTTGGTGGTGTAGTAAGGCGTGAAGAGGCGCTCGCATTCCTCCTGGCTGAGGCCTTTGCCGGAATCGGAGATCTCCAGGCGCGCGCCTGAGCCCTGCGGCATGGTGCGCACCGTCAGCGCGCCTCCGTCCGGCATGGCATCGATAGCGTTGAGCACCAGATTGCGCAGCGCTCGCGCGATCTGCTCCGGATCGGCCGCCACGGTGGGCAGGTCCGGCGCCAGGTCCGCGCGAGCCGTCACATGCGCCTGGGTGAACTGCGCCTCAAACAGCTTCATGGTTTCCGCGGCCAGTGCATTCAGATTCACCGGCTGCATTTCGGGCGCAGGCATTTTGGCGAAATCGGAAAAGCGGGCGATGATCTGCTTGAGATTGGCCAGCTCGGCGAGGAGCGTGCGGCTGCCTTCGCGGAAGACTTCGTCGAACTCGGCCGGATGGCTCTCTCGCGCGCGCTGCATGTTCTCGACGGTGATTTGCAGAGGGAACAGCGGATTCTTGAGCTCATGCGCCAGGCGTCGAGCCAGTTCGCGCCAGGCCGCCACGCGCTCGGTCTGCACCAGGCGCTGGCGCTGCTCGACCAGCTCATGCGTCATGCGGTTGAAGGCCTGCGCCAGTTGCCCGACCTCATCGCGCGAGGTCACCTCCACCGTGGCGTCCCAGTTTCCAGCGGCCACCTGGCCGGCGCTTTCGGCGAGCCGCCGCACCGGGCGAGTGACGCGCGCGGTGGCCCAGGCCGCCATCAGCATACCGGTAAGGATGGCGCCCGCCGCCACCCAGGCGCCGTTGCGGCCGAGCGAGTTCTCGAGCTCCACCAGCTCGCGGCGCGAGCTCGAGATCAGCAGCACGGCCAGCAGGTTGTCTTCGATGCCCGTCAGCGGCAGCGCGTGAACCGTCTCCGCCGCCGCACCGCTGCCGAGCGTGGCCACGCGCGGGCGCCGCTCGCGGATCACCCGTTCGATCAGCGGCTGGAACTCCGGCGCGTCGGCCGCCGCATCGCTGGTTCCAGCCAGCAAATGCGGCGCAAACTGCGGCTCCAGATTGCGATACAGCAGCACGCGCATTCCCGTGGGCAGCACCAGCGTAGACAGGAAATCCCGATCGAGCTGCTGGCCGCCCGCCACGTACAGTTGCCGGCCGCCGGCATTCACGGTTTCCACCGCCATCAGTGCCAGTGTGAAACCATCCGGCAGCTCTTCGCGCCGGAGGAACGCCACGCCCGGCTTCCAGCCGGCGGGCGCGGTCAGCCAATCTTCCACATACCCGAAGCGCACCGGCCATTCCGCGGAAGAGACGATGGCGCCATCGCCAGAAACCAGTTCGAGCAGCCCCAGCCCGTGCGCGCGCGCCATGGCGGAAGCTTCGTTGTAATCAGCGGAGGTATCCGAGGCGATGGCGACGTTCACGGCGGCATCGGAAAGTGCGATATCTCTCACCGCGCGCACGATCTCCTGGCCGCGCCGGTCGAACTCGCGCTGGAATTGCGCCACCAGGAAGTCGGCGCGCTGGCTCTCCAGGCGCTCGAACGCTTTGCGCGTGGCGCGCGTGACCAGCCACTCCACCATCCCCACCGAGGCCACAACCGTCAGCGTGAAAACCACCAGCAGGCGGGTGCGGAACGTCATGGCCGGCCGCTTTCCAGCCACACGTTTTCCAGGCGCCACTCGCCCAGCGGCGAAATGCCCGGTCCGCCCTTGACGCGCGCCGCCACGCCGTAGACATCCGCCAGGTGGAACAGCGGAACCACGCGGAATCCTTCCAGCAGCGCGCGCTCGGCGTTGTAGAGCGGGTCGGGCGAATCGGTGCGTACCGGCGCCGCGAGACCCAGCGTGGCGGCGATGGCGGCTAGCGCGCGCGGCGGATCGGCCGAGGCGATTCGCACCTCGATCAGCCGCACATCGGCGGCGCCGGCCTGCGCAGCCAATGAGACCGCCAGCCCGGCATCGCGCGCGTTGAGCGCGATTCGCTCCGCGATCGGCCGCAACGCGGCATCCTCCACGCCGATCGAGAAACTGCGCGCCGGCGCCGGAACGGCCGCGGCCAGTTCGCGCGCTTTGGCGGCATCGGAAGCCGCGTTGAACACAAACGCGAAGCCGGAGAGCCATTGCGGCAGCAGCGCGCCCGAAATCTCGCCCTGCCGTTGCAGCAGCACGTTGAAAATGGCCGCGCGGTCCACCGCCAGCGCCAGAGCTTCCCGCACGCGCGGATCGTCCACCCGCGTGCCGAAATCGAGCAGCACCACACGCACTGGTCGGGAGGCCCAGGTGCGGCGGCCGGCGGGCTGGCGCCTGGCTTCGCTGGGAGGAATTTCGATCATCTCGGCTTTGCCGACATCGAGGTCGATGGCCTGATCGCGCGGCGAACGCGCCAGTTCCACCTCCACTGCATCCAGAAACGGCCGCCCGCCGGGCGCGTTCTCATCCGCTGCGAAGGCCGCGCGCCGGCCCGCTTCCCAACGCGTGATGGAAAACGCTGGCGCCAGATCCGGCATTCCCGGCCCGAGCTGCGGCGGATCGGCGGTCTCGATGGAAGCGTGAATTTCAATTCGCAGCGTCCCGCCGTAGCGGGGGCGGGTAGCCGCGGAAGCGGTGATGGCAAGCGCGCAGAGGAGAAGCAATGCAACCGCGCGCGCCACGCGCCGTGCCGAGTCCATTGACAGCCACCGATAGACACCGATGAACACCGATAAGACTTTCTTTTTTCTATCTGTGTTCATCCGTGTTCATCCGTGGCTCATGTTCTTACGACCCGCAGGCTAGCGTAACCACATAAGCTTCGTATCTGCCGCTGGCCGGGTTGCGAATGACAGCCAGCGCTGAATCGGGGCCGGCGGTCCACAGCGCCGTCACCGGGCCGGGAAACAGGATCGCCGCCGTGAGCGGGCCAGCCGTGCGGTCTACCACCGCCCATGATTGGATGGCATCCGGCTCGCTGCCGTCACTGGCACGCGTGGCGAGCACCTGGGTAGCTGCGCCACATCGTCCGTCGATGCCGGCCAGATCGCTGCCCCACGCAGGCAGCGGCCCGAGCGCATTGAAGTTGTTGTCGAACAGCTCCGTGTGGCCGTCCGCCAGAGCCAGCAGCCAGTACGTGGAGGCGCGATCCTCGACCGCCGCGGCCGAGAAGAACGGCGGCGCCGAGTGCATCGAGCCCGCTTGCGTCACCACACGTCCATCGAAATAATTACGCCCCGCCGCGAAATTGGCGGCCAGCAGCGCGCGGCTGCCGGAAGCGAACATCCACGGCTGATCCCCCGGCCGGCAATCCAGGCTGAGCTCCGGCTCGGTCGTGCCCTGACATGACATGCCGGGAAGAAACGCCTCGAAGCGCGGCGCGCTCAGGCGCAAATGGCCGCGCAGGTCGCGAGGCCACTGCCCGGGCGCCGTCAAACGCACGGATTGCCGCGGCTCCCAACGATCCACGGACCGCCCGAGCAGCGTGATCCGCGAGGGCGCCAGCACCAGCATCGAGTCGCCCGAGATCGCCAGGTCCAGAATCTGCTCCTCCTGCTCCCAGACCAGCTTCTTCTCCAGGCCCACGCCGGCCACCGCCGGCTGTCCCGCGGCCACGCGCTTCCAGGCGGCGATCCACACCGTGCGCTCATCGCCTTTGCGCGCTTCTTCCACCAGCAGATAGTCGGTCGCGTTCTCGCTCAACGTCAGCGACACATCCACCGCCGTCGCGCCTTGTCCCGCATGACCGCCCGCTTGCCGCAGCAGATTCTCGAATGTCGCGCGCAGGCGTGCCACGTCGGCCGAATCGAGCGACGACGCGTTATGGCACGCGATCGAAACCGGCGTGCCGGCGCCCGCCAGCAGCGCCGTCTTGGCGGCCAGCTCGCGCACCGCGCCGTCGAGGTTCTCGGCCGCACTGGCCGCGAGCGCGGTCCACAGCAGAAGCGCGGCCCAGGCCGCGCGCCTCCCATTCACGGCTGCGATCATAGCACATCGCGATTGCGGCTCCCGTCGATCACCCGGATGATGCCGCGCAGGCAGCCCCGCGCCACGAAGAACGAAAGCGGCAGCGTGATTGCCGCCATCAGGATACATCCGAAAAAATTTTCCATGGTTGCCTCCGTAAATGCTTCCAGCGCGCTCTACAACGTGCCGCCCGCCGCCGCGGCCGCGAAGATCTGTGCGGTCTCCGGCGTGGCTGCGTCGTACAGCTCCACCGCATCGCCCACGGAGACCATCTCGAACAACTGCTCCACATCGTGATTGCGCATGCGAATGCAGCCATGCGATGCGTTGTGGCCGATGGAAGATGGGTTGTTGGTGCCGTGAATGCCGTATCCCTTGACGCTCAAGCCGAGCCAGCGCGTGCCCAGCGGGTTGGACTTGCCGGGAGGAACGATGCGGCCCTTGCCGTACCAGGTGGGATCGGGGATGCGCTCGACGATTTTGAAAGCGCCCGCCGGGCTGGGGCTTTTCGGCGCGCCCACCGCGGTCGGGAAGACGCGCAGCACGCGCCCCGCTTCCATCACCGCCAGCTTGCGGTCCGGAATGCTGACAACGATGCGGCGCACGGGTTGCTGCTTCTCCTGAGCCAGCGCTTCCGCCGCGGCCAGCAGCAGCACGCCGGTCAGCGTCGCCATCTTTCTGATCTGCTCTTCCGTCTTGAACATCTTCCGATCCTCCGTACGCGCAGTCAGGGTGCAGCCCGGAGACCAAAGGCTAAATAATTGAGAAATCGACACTTGGTTTGTTTGAGCCGCGTGTCACGCGCAACACGCGTGTAAAAACCGGTACGGGAGCCTCTCGACCGATGGCCGAAAACCACCGCGGCGGTGCAAGGCGGCCAGTGGGAAGGCTGGCTAGCCCTCGATTCTTCAATGAGTTGCGGATGGCACGCGGCTTGCATTTACCCAGTGCGTGAGCCGCTTCAAGAAGGCGGCGGAACAAAGGGAATCCAAGGAGGAGTTATGAAAACGAAACTGCTTGCCGTGTTGCTTCTGGCGTGTGCCAGCGCGTTTGCCGCACCGCGCGTGTTCGTCGGCGTCGGGTTCGGCTACCGCCCCGCGTACCCCATGTACCGCGCATATGTTCCCGCCCCGGTGGTTGCTTACGCCGCGCCCGTCCCAGCTTATTATGCGCCACCCATGCCGGGCCCCGGCTATGCGTGGATCGGTGGTTGGGGAGCGCACGCCGGCTACTGGGCTCGCCGGCCCTTCGTGGGCGCGGCTTGGGTCGGCCCGCGGAATTTCGGTGGCCGCTATTACGCCGGTCACTGGCGCCGGTAGCGACGCGACAATTTCATGTACTCGGAGGGGGCCGGTGGCGAAGCGCGCCGCCGGCCTTTTTTTGTTGGGATCGAGAGAATCGGACCGCTCGTCCGGCCTTTGCTTGAACCTTCCGCCCAATCGACTGTGCTCGCCGCAAATCCTTCTGCGCGATCACTTCACCCAGTGGGTAGTCGGGGTGTTTTTTCCATTCCTTGGGCGCCTGCTGCCCCCTCCTTTTCCGCATACTAAAATCAAACTGAAATCACTCAAGAGGTAGCCCGATGTCCCAGGACGCGATGCACCGCGTCGGACAACATTTGCACAACAGTGTGGTGCCCCGCTAGAATAAAAAGGTGCCGCGGACCAAGCTAACGCCATCAACCGTCGATTTCACGAGCTCTGCATTCCTGAAGCGGTTCCGAAGCGCCGCGAAGTCCTTCACGCTCCGGGCCACCCGGTCAAAGCGGACGGCGACCAGAGCTCTCATAGCTGAAGGAATCTACACGACCAAGGGCAAGCTCACCAGGAACTACCGTTAGTCCACTCAGTGCACCGTCTCGCCACAGGCTTCGTACTCGCGTATCACGGGTGCGATCTGGCTGTCGGCGAACGCCTGCTGGATGGTGACGCCTTTCTACCAAGCAATAACGACTACGATTGGCTCGGCCCCGGCATCTACTTTTGGGAAGCCAACCCCGTGCGTGGATTGGAGTTTGCCCAGGAAGCGTCAACGCTCAAACGCGCCACGATCAAAACACCATTCGTGATCGGCGCAGTTATCGAACTCGGCCTGTGCCTCGATCTTCTGACCAAGGCCGGTATCGAACTCGTCAGGACCGCTTACGAAAGCCTCGCGTCGGTGGCGGCAACGGCGGGTCTCAAGCTCCCGGAGAACGCCGCTGGCGGCCTGAGGCGCAACTTGGATTGCGCCGTCATCAGACGGGCTCACACACTCCTCAAAGAAGCGGGCTCGCCACCGGTGGATACGGTCCGGGGAGTCTTCGTGGAAGGCAAGCCGATCTACCCAGCCGCCGGATTCAATGAGAAGACGCACATCCAAATCGCGGTCAATAACCCCGCATGCATCAAGGGCGTCTTCCGAGTCCCGAAGAGCCAGCTCGAATCGTTACCGAACCGATAGAGACTTTATCGGGACCCTCGTGGGACGCGCCAGCCCCTCCCTTTTCCCCATGCTAAAATCAAACCGAAATCACTCAAGAGGTTCGCCGATGTCCCAGGAGACGGATCTTTCCCGTCGCGATTTATTGAAGACCGCCGGTGCGGTCGCCACCGTGGCCGCGGCCATTGAGGGCGCGCCGGCGATCCAAACCGTGAAAGCCGCCAACGACCAGGTGCAATATGGCATGATCGGCACCGGCAGCCGCGGCAGCTACCTGCTCAAGCACCTCAAGAACATTTCCACCGGCCGCTGCATGGCGCTGTGCGACCTGCAACAGACCGCGCTCGACCATGGCGTCGCGACAATCGGCAACAATCCGAAAACTTACAAGGATTACCGCGAGCTGCTGGACCGCAAGGATCTCGACGCGGTCTTCGTCATCACCCCGCTCTACGTTCACTATCCGCTGACGCGGGACGTGCTGTTGAGCGGCCGGCATGTCTTCTGCGAGAAGTGCCTGGTGTTCAAGCCGGATGAGGTACACGCGCTGCGCGCGCTCTCGAACTCGCGGCCGAAGCAGGTCATGCAGACCGGCTTGCAGCGCCGCTACAGCCAGTTCTACCAGATGGTGAAGGACATGGTGGACAAGCGAATTCTGGGCGACGTGCATCACATCCACGCGCAGTGGCATCGCAACATGATCAACAAGCCCAGCGTGCTGTGGACGATGAAGCCGGGCGGCCCTTCCAATGTGTATAACTGGCGCATGTTCCGGCAATTCTCCGGCGGCCTGCCCGCCGAGCTGACTTCGCACCAGGTGGATGTCTCCGATTGGATGTTCGGTTCCGCGCCGGAGTTCGTGATGGGCCTGGGCAGCCTGGATACGATGAAAGACGGCCGCGATGTTTACGACAACATCCAGTTGATCTATCGCTATCCCAACGGGCAGAAGCTGACTTATTCGTCCATCAGCACCAACCAGTTTCTGCCCTGCTTCAATGGCTCGCGGCCGGAGATGGGCGAGATCATTATGGGCACCGACGGCACCATCGAGATCACCGTGGGCGACGACCTGCACATGCCGGTAGCCTGGTGGTACCGCGAGCCGCCCAAGGCTTCGACCATCCAAAAGGCGACGGACAAACAGCAGCCCTTCGTGGCCGGCGCCACCATGATCGCTTCCGGCGGCGCCAACGGCCCGATTCCGCTGCTGACCGGCGACCTGGCTTTCGACGGCAAGGAGAGCTTCCTCGATCGCGAAGTCAAATGGGCCCGCCGCTGGTTGTACGCGAAAGGTATTTTCGTGCAGGAAGAATCGCGCAACCCGGTGGATGTGGAACTGGAAAGCTTTTTCCGGAATTGCCGTGACGGCGGCCGCCCGAGGGCCGATCTGGAAATCGGCCTGGCCGACTCGGTGGCCGTGATCCTATCCAACCAGGCGATGGACGAAGGCCGCAAGGTCTATTTCAACGAAATCGACAAGATGGGCGTCGGGCCCAACACCCACATGACCTCGTGAGCCGGGCCGGGCGTGCCTCGCCCCTACGGATCCCTTGTAGGGGCGAGGCACGCCTCGCCCTCGCGCCCGTGCGCCGTAGCTTCGGGGAGGAGTGACGTATGTATTGCCCGCAATGCCGCGTGGAGTACCGCGAGGGTTTCGTCGAGTGTGCCGACTGTCATGTTCCTTTGACGCCCTTCCTGCAGCCGGAAGCTGCCGACGAGGATTACGCGGGTGCGAGTGACCTCGACGCCCTCATTCGCACCTCCTGCCGGGGTCCCATCGCGGTCGGTCTGGCGCAGAGTTTATTGGAAGAAGCCAGAATCCCTTACTTCGTCGTCGACCAAAGCATAGTGGTACGCCAGGACAGCGGCAACATTTTCGGCTGCCTGGACGTTCGCGTGCCGCGAGCCCGGGAAGCCGAGGCCCGTGAGATCTTGCGAAGCGTGGAAGAGATGAAATAGGCGGCGCGCGGGGCCGATGCACTCACCCGGCGCCGCGCGAATCGCGGCGAAACTCGAGGAGTTCCACCGGGGCGCCGCTATCGAGAATCATAGCCACCGTGACGCCTTCCGAGGGCGAGTTCGGAGCGGTGAGAATCTCCTTGCCCTCCAACGCGGCCCGCAGATCGTCCACTTCGAAGGCCACATGGGGCACCGACCGGATCAGCGGGTCGACCGGGCTATCCGGCTCGAAGCGCATCCATTGAATGCCACAAGGACTCGTCTCAAACCCGGAGACGTACATTTTGAACTGTTCCAGATAGCACTCGCCGGGGTGCGGAACCCCGGTCGGAAGGCCAATGTGGTGATATCTCCAGCCATGCTGCGAAGTGGCCGCGGGTGGCTCGTGGTCCTTGCGGATCGAGCGATTGGGCAACGCTGGCTCTGCAACGGGCATGATTCTCTCCCGGCCAAGCGTAACACGGTGGGCTGCGCGCAGCGAACGCAACACGATTCGCCAGAGCCGGCTGATACGCAGCTAGTCGTATCCACACGCGGCCGGAAATGTAGAAACTCGCGGCGTCGGCCAAGTAAGGTCGAGACGAATCTCCGAACTCCTGATGCGGTGGAATTTGGGTTGAGCCCGGCGGCTCCGGTCAGAGGTAGGACAGACGATCGGTTTTTGTCGTCTGTCAAGCGGCGCGCCCTGCCGAGGCGCGACAGACGACAAAAACCGATCGTCTGTCCTACCGGGTCTGCGCCACCGATTGCCCGTCAGGTGGGTCAGCTCATTTTCCGCAGCGCACGGAAAACGCCGGATAACATCAGGAGTTCGGAATCTCGACCCTGCACGCACGGCTGCGTGCGCCAGGCCCGCCTCAGCGCGGCAGCCGCCAGAGCAGGTAGAGCAGGCCGATGGCGAAGCCGGCGCCGGCTTGATACTCCTGATTCTGCAGGTACAGACGAAAGCGGAACGCGGCGTGGGTCGACCCAGGATCCGGAATCAGGCGCGGCCACAGAGCTCGCACACGTGCGGCATAGGATTCGTATTCCGGGAAAAGATGGCGCAGGTGCTGCTCTTCGAGTTGGATGACGGGCAGATACACGAACAGAAAGACACCGGCGAACAGCAGCGCCAGCCACGGGCTGCGCGCGGCGATGGCCAGCCCGGCGGCGACCAGCAGCGTGCCCAGGTAGAGCGGATTGCGGGTGTAGGCGTACGGCCCGCCGGTGGAGAGTTGGCGATTCTTATCCAGGCACCCCGCCGCCCAGCCGCGCAGCAGGAGGCCCAACAGCGAGACGGGAGTTCCCCAGGCAATCGACGCCGATAACGGCCGTGATAGCCAGGCGAAGATCAGCACGATGAGAAACCCGGACGGAACGCGCAGCCGCGCCACGGCATCGGCGTAAGGCTTGGGGAACTGGATCATTTGGGGCTGCACCCGCTGGAGCCACGCGCGCAGTCCAGCGCGGCGCGCAGAGTTTCGAACACTTCCTCGGGCGTGATCCGGCGCATGCTCTCGTCGATCGAGTCGAGACGCTTGTAAGTGGTCACGGCGCCGGGGGAGCGCAGCACGCGGAGCGAATCGCCATAAGGGCCGTTGCGCGCCGGATCGGTGGGACCGAACAGCGCGACGCCGGGCTTGCCGAGGGCCGCGGCCAGGTGCATAGGTCCGCTGTCCACGCCAACTACGGCGGCGGCGCGGCGGGTGGCATCGATCAAACCGGGCAGTCCGCAGGCGTGCGGCCAGACGCCATCCGCAGTTCCAAGCGGAGCGTCGTGCGGAACGTTGAGCACCAGCGGAAGGTTGCACTCGTTGCTAAGGAGCCTGGCCAGCGCCAGGTAGTTTTCGAGCGGCCATTGCTTGGCGCGCCAGCCGGCCAGGGGCGAGGCGAGCACGAAATCGCCATCGGGCAAGGGCGCTTCGGGCCGGCCTGGGGGCAACGGGAAGACGCGAACTGCGTGAGCGGCGCCGGCGGCCGCGGCGAGGTCGAGATTGCGATCCACCACGTGCGCGGCGGTGCTCGAGGCGCGGTGGGTATAGAAGACGCCCGCCGCGGCCTCGCGCAGTTGGCCGCGGTCCCAGCCAAAAATGCGCTCCGGCCGCGCGGCGGCGGCCACCACGGCGGACTTGAGCAGTCCCTGGAAATCCACCGCGAAGTCAAACGTGGCGGAACGCAGCTCGCGCAGCGACGCCAAAAGGCCGGAGGCGTCGCGGCGGCGCAACAGAATCACGCGGTCGACAAACGGATTGCCCTCGATCAGTGCGGCCCACTGCGGTTCGATCACCCAGGTGAGGTGCGAGCCCGGGAAACCTTGCTTCAGGGAAGCCACGGCGGGCAAGGCGTGGACGATGTCGCCCATCGCGCCGAGCCGTACCACGAGGATGCGCGGAGGGGTCTTGGTCAACGGAGGCTGCCAGTCCTTATTCAATCACAATTCGGCGCGAGGGCTTGGCCGAGGCTTGACACGAGGCTTGGCCCGCTGTGTGGGGCCAAAACAGCAGGGCGCAGCCGAACACGCGGGCGGTGTGTGTAACCACGGCGGGGCGGGGATAAACTGATGGGGGAGGCAGGCGCGTTGATTGACTTAAACCAAATTGTCGAACATTTTCTTGACGAGGCGGTCCGGCTGTGCAGGGATGACGGCGGGAAGCAAGATGACGAGATTATCGCCGCTCTCAATGACCGGAATCAAAGCACGGAAGCTCGACGGAATGAAGTTCTTAAATGGCTCGGGTACTACCGTACCCTTCAAGGCCTGAACCAGGTGGATCGCGACGCCGCAGCAGGCGAAATTGTTGAGTTCGCTGATGCTCGCGTTCCGGTTGTAGGCTCACTATCCGAGGCGGAGATCGTAGACAGGTTCACTAGTCTCCACGACAGATGCGGGCAGGCAGTGCGTCCGAAGATGGACAAGACGCCTCGTGACCTCACCTCGTTGACCTCCAAGGCGCTGTGGTGTTGTTACCCAGACGCCATCCCAATGTACGACTCAAACGCGCGGCGCGCCCTGGGGGTTCTTAGCCGTTTGATGGGCCTGGATCGGCCAGCGGACGGCACCCCTTACACACGCTTCGTGTCAGTGTGGTTAAACCTGTATCGTCGGGTCGAGCGCACAATTGATGATGATCGTCTTGGTGGCTATTGCTACAAGGTCAGGGTGTTCGACAGAATACTATGGATCATCGGCGAACCAGATTAGGGCGTAACGGGGCGTTTGAACTAAGCCTTTGGCGCGGCGCGCGCGCCCGCAAGCGGGCGTTGGCAAGCTGAAGCATGCCCTACCTACTCCGCCTGATCGTAACCGCCCAGCCTCCGGATCCAGATATTGCGGTAGCGCACGGGGTCGTGGTGATCCTGGAGCAGCAGCGGTTCTTCGGCGGCGTGGGGTGTATAGTGGGCTACCTTCCGGTAGACCATGGGGCCCATGATCTCCTTGTGGTTGTGCACCACCACGCCGTTGTAGAACACGGTGACGAACGCAGGCTTGGTAACCTGGTCACCCGCGAAGCGCGGCGCTTCGAAAATGATGTCATAAGTATTCCACTCGCCCGGCTTGCGAGCCGGGTTGACCAGCGGAGGCCACTGGCCGTAAATCGCGGCCGTCTGTCCATCCGCGTAAGTCGGGTTCTCCCACGCGTCGAGCACCTGGATTTCATAACGGCTCATCAGGATCACGCCGCTGTTGCCGCGTCCCTGGCTGGTGCCATGCGGCGGCGCGGGCGACGCCCACTCCACGTGCAACTGGCAGTCGCCGAACTTCTCGCGCGTCAGCAGGTCGCCCGAGTTGCCCACCACTTCGAAGTAGCCGGGGCCGAGCTTCCAGACGGGGTCGACCATCTTGCCGGCGTCGGCGCCCCTGCCGCGCTGCGCCCAGTGGGAAAGATCCGTGCCATCGAACAGAACGATGGCATCCGACGGCGGACCGCCGGGCACGCTCGCCGGAACCACCACTTTGGGATGCGGGCGAGCCGGATCGTGCACATGCCACGGCATGCCCGGAAGCATGGGTGTGTCGGTGAAACCCAGGTCCCGATCGGGATGCTGGTTTTGAGCCGTGGCCGCGGTGGAAAGCGCAGCGGCGGCGGAGAGCTTCAGAAAATCGTTCCGCGTCATGGCGTTCAGGATAATGCGAAAGGCACCCGCAAAACAAGCGGACCGCGCCCTCCGGCGGCGTTAGAGGCGCTGCACGGCCTTCTGCGCCAATGGCCGGAGCTTGTCGAGCATCTCCTTCTTGCCGGCGATATCCTGCTTCTCCGCATCATCGGTGACGGAGATTGTAATCAACTTGGTGCCCTTGACGGCCTCGAAGCCGCACTTGCCGGCCGAACTCTGGGCACTGCGCCGGATCAGCTCGGCAAAAGCGTACGAGCCCATCCCAGGCTCGTCGCCGGCCATCTGTTGACGCTTCACGCTGTTCGCCTTCGCCATGTCCCAAACCGACTTGGTTGACGTGCCCCAGTCCGTTACGGTGATGGTCAGCCGCACGCCGAGCGTCCGCACCGAATAGCCGCAACCTACTGCTCCCATCGAAAGCTTATTGGCGGTGCCGCCGAGCAGGGCGTTGGCTTCGTCTTGCGTCACCAGGTCGCAGGCGGAGCGGCTCTGCCCGAACAGCGTGGGGACAAGCACAAGGGTAAAAAGAATGAGTGTTCGCACATTAGTCTACGCAGAATCCGGCAACAAGACAGCTCATTTGTCACTCGGGCTAATGCGTAACAACTGTTGCCAACCGCTCCCTAACGGTCGCGGCTCCGATACGAAACAGAGCCGCGACCAAAGGGAGCGGGGAGAATGCAATTCAGCGACAGACCCTTAGTTCTTGGCAGGGCCTGCGGGCGAGGCGCTGGCAACCTTGGAAGTACCGGAGGCCTTCGAAGATGCCGTCGTCTTGGCGGACTTCTTTGTGGTCTTCGTGGTCTTCGTGCTCTTCGGCTTGGTGCTCTTCGGCTTGGCAGTGCTCTTGGTGGTGGTGGTTTGCCCGGGCGCGGGTGCCGGCGTTTGCGCGGCGAACGACATGGTGGCAAACGCGAGGGCGATGGCGAACAGCGTCTTTTTCATTTTTTCTTCTCCTCTGCGGGCCTCATCGCCCGCTTACAGTTCCATGTTGGGGCAATCAGCGAAAAAGCACGATAGCCGCGGCAGGCTATTCCAGGAGCCGAATCCGGGGTGGTAGCGGTTAAGATTTGTTAGTGTGGATTGGGCGCGCCGCGTAGCCGGGACGGGCGACCGAAGCCGGGCGCGCGACTTGCGATACTGATTAACGCGATGCAACCAAAGCCGATCACTCACGGCAACATCTTCCGCGTGCTGACGGCGGGGTTCGGGCTGGTGGTGATTCTGCTGCTGGCGGCAGCGCTGGTGGCCGTCCGCAATATCCACGCCATCCAGCAGAGCGCCACCGGCCTGATTGGCGAACAGGAAGTGGCGCGCCGGCTGATCGGCGAGCTGCACGGCCAGCAGACCAGCTTGAGCGAGGTATTCTCCGTGCTGGCGCGCGATCCCGATTCGGTGGACGAGGGCGCCATCCTCAAGCAGCTCGATACCGCCGACGCCGATACGGCGCGCATCGCCGCGGAAGGCGCACGCACGGCGGACCGCGATCTCTGGGCGAGCCTCAAGCAGGCGTCGCTCGCGTTTTCCGCCGAGGCGCGCCACATCCTGGCGGAAGACGAGCCGGAGACTTTCGCGCCGGTGGAGCTGTTTCGCGAACACGAAGACTTCATGACCGTGGTGGCGCGGCTGGTGGAGCGGGAATACCGCACGGCCGGCGCGGCGCAGGCGCGGCTCAACCAACTGACGTCGGAACTGCTCCGCACCACGGTGATCTTTGCCGGCGCGAGCGTGCTGCTGGCGCTGCTCTTCGCCGTCATCACGGTGCGCATGGTGTCGCGCCTCGTTCGCGGCATGGAATGGCAGACGGCCGAGCTGGGACGCGTCTCCTGGCACATGCTGGAAGACCAGGAGGCCACCGCGCGGCGCTTCTCGCACGAGCTGCACGACGAGTTGGGCCAGTCGCTCACCGCGATCAAGACCAACCTGGCCGCGCTGGCCGCTGGAGGGGAAGCGAACGCGGAGCGCACGAGCGACTGCCTGCGCCTGGTGGACGAGGCCACCGCCAACGTGCGCCAGATGTCGCAGCTCCTGCGGCCCACCATTCTCGACGATTTCGGACTGGCGGCCAGCCTGCGCTGGCAGGTGGAGGGATTCGCCGCGCGCACCGGTATCGACGCGCGGTTCGAATCGAACTTCGACGGCCGGCTGCCGGGCGAAACCGAAACTCACCTGTTTCGCATCGCGCAGGAGGCGCTCACCAACGTGGCGCGTCACGCGGCGGCGCACCGGGTGACGGTGACGCTGACCGCCGAAAAGGGGCGGCTCCGCCTGAGCGTGGAAGACGACGGCAAGGGCCTGGCCGGCACGCCGGCGGAAGGCCGCGGCATGGGCATGATCGGAATGCGCGCGCGCGCACGCATCGCCGGCGGCGAATTGACCGAACGCTCGCAGCCCGGCCAGGGTGTTCTAATTGAGGTTCGGCTCCCCATCCCCGATGAAACGGATTCGCATTCTGCTGGCTGACGACCACGCGGTGGTGAGGCGGGGGTTCCAGATGATCCTCGCCGAGCAATCCGATATGGAGATCGTAGGCGAGGCCGCCAATGGCCGCGAGGCACTGGAGCTGGCGGCGAAGCTCAAGCCCGACGTGGTGGTGATGGACGTCGCCATGCCGGAGTTGAACGGCATCGAGGCCACCCGCCGCATGGCGGAGAACGCGCCGCACGCGCGCGTGCTGGCGCTCAGCATGCACAAGGATTCGGTGTATGTGCGCGAGACTCTGCGCGCCGGCGCGCGCGGCTACCTGTTGAAGGATTCGGTGGCCGCCGACCTGGTGAGCGCGGTGCGCGCCGTGGCCGCAGGCGAAGGCTACCTCAGCCCGGCGGTTTCCGACGCCGTGCTGGACGACTATCGCCGCCACGTCACCAACCCCATCGACCTGCTGACCAGCCGCGAGCGCGAGGTTCTGCAAATGCTCGCCGAGGGCAAGACCAACAAGGAAATCGCCGACATTCTGAACCTGAGCGTCTACACCGTGGATGCGCATCGCGGCCGCATCATGGAAAAGCTCAACGTGCACAGCATCAACGAGCTGGTGCGCTTCGCGGTGCGCAACGGGCTGATCGATTAGTAGGACGGACGATCGGTTTTTGTCGTCTGTCAGTTTCCCGTGCTTCGGCGAAACATGACAGACCACGTAAGGCGATGGTCTGTCCTACCAGCGCGCGCGTCACGCCTGCTCGATGGCGATGCCGGCGCCGGATAGCGCGGCTTCCACCTCGGCGGGGCGCAGGCGGGTGGCATCGTATTCCACGGTGAGGCTGTCCATGGCGGGCGACAATTGCACGCGTTGAATGCCATAGAGCGTGTGCGCGCTCGAAATCGTCTGGAACAGGCGATCGCTGAGCGGCTGGCGTAGGCGGAAGCGGATCTGCACCTTGGTCATACTCATTCACAGAATAGCAGCGTGATGATTGATCGGTCCCGCGCCGCGGCCCAACCCGGGGTTGGTGCGGATGGCCTCGGCGATCCACCGCTTGGCGCGCGCGACGGCTTCGGGGAGCGCCACGCCGCGCGCCAGACAGGCGGTGATGGCCGCCGAATACGCGCAGCCGGTGCCGTGGGTGTGGGGCGTCACAATTCTCGGCGCGGCGAACTCGTGCCAGGCGGAGCCGTCGAACAGCAGATCGACGGGATCGCCCGGCAGGTGGCCTCCTTTGAGGAGCACGGCGCGCGCGCCCATTTCGCTCAGGCGCAGGACGGCGCGGCGGGCATCCTCCGCGCCGCGGATGGCAATGCCAGTGAGGGCCGTGGCCTCGGGAATATTAGGTGTAACGAGCGCCGCCAATGGGAGCAGCTCCTCCGCCAAACAACGGACTGCCGGCGCCGGCAGCAGCGGCGTGCCCTGGGTGCTGAGCATGACCGGATCGACGACGAGCGGGAATTCGAAGCGCCGCGCGGCCAGGGCCAAGGCGCGCACAATCGCGGCGGAGCCGAGCGCGCCGGTCTTGGCGGCGGCGGGCGGAATGTCCTCGATCACAGCCTCAATCTGCTGGCGCACCAGGCCGGCGGACAGCACCTCCACGCGCGAGACCCGCACGCTGTTCTGCACCGTGATGAGCGTGGCCACGGCTTCGCCATAGACGCCGAACTGGTGAAACGTCTTGAGGTCGGCTTGCAGGCCGGCGCCGCCGGTAGGATCGGATCCGGCGATGGTCAGTGCCACGGGCGTCATGCTGTAACAAGAATAGCTCTCGGGGCCGCTCCCCCGCCCATTTCCATTTCAGGATGTACAGGTGTTATTTTGGGGTCATGGAAGCATTCATCGACCAGGTGATTGCCAGCCGCAGCGGCCGTCCAGGCGCGCTGTTGGCCATCCTGGAAGCCGTCCAGAACCGTCATCCCCAGAAGTATCTCCCGGAAAAGAGCCTGCGCTACATCGCGACGGCGATGAAGATCCCGCCGGCGCGCATCTACAGCGTGGCGACCTTTTATGCGCTGTTCAACCTGAAGCCGCAAGGGGAGCACACCATCTGCATCTGCCGCGGCACGGCGTGCCACACGCGAGGCTCGCGCAGCCTGCTGGAAAGCGTCCGGTTGGATCTGGGGATCAACGGCGGCGAAGACGAATCGCCCACCTCGCCGGACGGGAAGTTCACGATTCGCACAGTGGCATGCTTCGGGCAGTGCGCTCTGGCGCCGGTGGTGGAACTGGACCATCGCATCTGCGGCCACGTGAACGAGCGACAGCTGGCGCGCGAAGTGGCGGCCATCGCCGAGGGGCATGACCAATGACGCGGATTCTCGATATCAACGCTTTTAGCGAAGTGCGCGAGCGCGGCTTGGCGAAAGTGGTGCCGGCGCGCGCCCGCATTGCGGTCGGCATGGGCACCTGCGGCCGCGGCAACGGCGCCGAGGGCCTGTACCACGCCTTCGCCGAGCAGATCGACCGCGCGGGCGCCGACGTGTCGCTCGCCAGCGTGGGCTGCCTGGGACCTTGCTCGGAGGAGCCGCTGGTCTCCGTGCGCCTGCCGGGGCGTCCGCTGGTGGTGCTGCACCGGGTGCAGTCGAGCGACGTGACGCGCATCCTGCACGATGTGGCGACCAACAACGTGACGCCGGACCTGGCGTACTGCAAGATCGAGGAATGGGACCACATCACCTCGCACATCAAGTACGGAGCCGCCTGGCCGGAGCTGCGCAATTGGGACGAGGTTCCGTTTTTCCGCGGGCAGAAGAAGATCGTCACGCGCAATTGCGGCTTCATCGATCCGGACGATCTGGAAGAGTACATGGCGGTGGGCGGGTACCAGGCCTTATATAAGGTTCTGATCGAAGGTCACCCGGAGGCGGTGATCGAGCAGATCAAGGCCTCGAAGCTGCGCGGGCGGGGCGGCGCGGGATATCTCACCGGAAACAAGTGGGAGTTCCTGTTCAAGAACAAGGCCAGCCAGAAATACATCATCTGCAACGCGGACGAAGGCGATCCCGGCGCCTACATGAACCGCAACGAAATCGAGAGCGACCCCCACGCGTTGATCGAGGGCATGATCATTGGCGCTTACGTGATGGGCGCCACCGAGGGCATCGTTTACGTGCGCGCCGAATATCCACTGGCGGTTCACCGCCTGGAGCGGGCCATCGACCAGGCGCGGGAGTACGGCATGCTGGGCGAGAACATCCTGGGACGCGGGTTCCAGTTCGATATCTCGCTGGTGGAAGGCGCGGGAGCCTTTGTGTGCGGCGAGGAGACGGCGCTGATTGCGTCGCTCGAAGGCATGGCGGGACGGCCGCGGCCGCGTCCCCCATTTCCGGCGCAGAAGGGGTTGTGGGGCAGGCCAACCAACATCAACAACGTGGAGACCTGGTACAACATCGCGCCCATCGTCACCAAGGGCGCCGCATGGTTCACCGAAACCGGCAGCACGAAGAGCGCGGGCACCAAGGTTTTCTCGCTGGTCGGCAAGGTTACCAACTCGGGGCTGGTGGAATTGCCGCTGGGAACGCCATTGAAGACGCTGGTGTACGACATCGGGGAGGGCGGCATCAGCGGGAAGGCGATCAAGGCCGTGCAGACTGGCGGCCCCTCGGGCGGCTGCATCCCGCACGAGATGTTCGACACCACGGTGGATTACGAGAGCCTGGCGCAGATCGGCTCCATCATGGGGTCGGGCGGCATGGTGGTGATGGATGAAGACAACTGCATGGTGGACGTGGCGCGGTTCTTCATCGAGTTCACGCACTCGGAATCCTGCGGCAAATGCGTGCCCTGCCGCGTGGGTCTGGATAAAGCGCTGAAGATTCTGAACTCGTTCACGCAGGGGGTCGCCGCGCACGAGCATTTCGAGGTGCTCGAGGACCTGGGCCGGATGATTCGCGACTGCTCTTTGTGCGGCCTGGGCCAGTCGGCGCCCAATCCGGTGCTGACCGCGCTGCGCCACTTCCGCCACGAATTCGAGGACCACATCGTGGCGCGGCGATGCCGGGCGGGCGTTTGCGAAGAGCTGGTGCTTTCGCCTTGCGAGAACAGTTGCCCGCTGCACATGAACATCCCGCGCTTCCTCGAACTCTACAAGGAAGGCAAGCTGGACGAGGCTTACGAATCGGTGGTGATCGACAATCCGCTGCCGGCATCCACCGGGCGGGTGTGCCAGCATCCGTGCGACAACCGGTGCCGCCGCCAGACGCTGGACGAAGCGGTGAACATGCGCGACGTTCACCGGCTGATCGCCGACACGGTGTTCGCCTCCGACCGGTACGAGGAGCTGAACGCGCGGGTGGTGGCGCGGCGATTCCCGCCCAGCGGCCGCAAGATCGCGGTGGCGGGCGCGGGGCCGGCCGGCCTCACCGCCGCGTACTACCTGGCGATGCTGGGTCACGAAGTCACCGTGTATGAGAGCAAAGCCGAGGCCGGCGGCATGCTGCGGTATGTGCTGCCGGAGTACCGGCTGCCCAAAGAGGTGTTGCGAAAAGAGATCCAGCTCATCGAGCGGATGGGGGTCAAATTCGTATTCGATACGCGGGTCGGCTTCGACCTGCCGTTGAGCGATCTCGACGACCGGTATGACGCGGTCTTCCTGTCTTTCGGAACCTGGAAGGAATCGTGGGTGTATCTGGCGGGCACCGAACTGAAGGGCGTGTGGCCGGCGCTGCCGTTCCTGGAAGCGGTGGCGCGCCAGGAGGAAATCGCCCTTGGCCGCAAAGTGGCGATCATCGGCGGCGGCAATGCGGCCATCGATTCGGCGCGCACGGTTCTGCGCATGGGAGCCGAGGCGCTGATCGTGTATCGCCGCGAGCGGAAAGACATGCCCGCCATTGAAGAGGAGACGCTGGCAGCCGAGGATGAGGGCGCCAAGATCCTGTTTCTGGCGGCGCCCCACCGCATCATCGGGACGCCCGACGGGCGGGTGAAGGCGCTGGAAGTGGTGAAGACCAAGCTGGGCGAGTACGATTCCTCGGGCCGCCGCAAGCCGGTTCCGACCGGCGAGATTCAGCGTTACGAGTGCGACAGCGTAATCCTGGCCGTCGGAGAATCGGTGGACATGGATCTGCTGCAAGCCTCCGGCCTGAAAATCAGCGAGCAGAAAACCATCGACGTAGACCGTTACTCGATGGAGACCAGCCGGCCGCGGTTTTTCGCCGGCGGCGACGTGGTCAGCGGCGCTTCGAATCTCTCCAACGCGATGGGCTATGGAAAGAAAGCGGCGCGCAACATGGACGAGCGGCTGATGGGCGTGCGGCGATGGGCGAAGCTGTTTCCGGAGTTCGAGTACGCACAGGAGGCGCCCTTGCAGCCGAGCGAGAGCCGCCGCCACCATCCCAGCCAACTCCCGGCGCACGAACGGGTGAAAAGCGTCGAGGAGGTGGTCACCGGCCTGACGCCGGAGGAGGCTTGCGAGGAAGCCTGCCGGTGCCTGCGCTGTGACGTGAAAGCGGTGAGCGGGAGATAACCATGGCGCAAAAGAAAATCTCGATCCGGATTGACGGCGAGCTGGTGAGCGCCACCGAGGGGATGACAATCCTCGAAGCGGCGCAGGGAGCCGGGAAGGAAATTCCGACGCTCTGTCACATGGCCGGGCTCACCGCGGTGGGAGCCTGCCGCTTGTGCGTGGTGGAGGTGGCGGGCGTCGGGCGCCTGCTGCCCGCCTGCACCACGCCGGCGCAGGACGGCATGTCGGTGACCACGGTCTCGGCTCAGCTTACGCGATACCGGCGGATGGTGATCGAACTGCTGCTCGTGGAGCGCAACCACGTATGCTCCGTGTGCGTGTCGAACGGGCATTGCGAACTGCAATCGCTCGCCAAATCGCTGGGCGTGAGTAGCGTGCGTTACCCGTACAATTATCCGCGGCTGCCGGTGGACCTCTCGCACAGCCGTTTCGTGCTGGATCACAACCGCTGCGTGCTGTGCACGCGGTGCGTGCGCGTCTGCGCGGAAGTGGAAGGGGCGCACGTGTGGGAGGTGGCCAACCGCGGGATTAAGTGCCGGATAACGAGCGAGCTGAACCAGTCTTGGGGATCGTCGACGAGTTGCACCAATTGTGGCAAGTGCGTTCAGTCATGCCCGACGGGTGCGCTGATCGAGAAAGGGTTCGCGGTGGAGGAAATGACGAAGCGCCACGAAAACATCAGCGCGCTGGCGCTCGCGAAAGGAGCCCGCCCATGAGCCGGCTGAAGTTGGCGACGGTGTGGCTGGACGGCTGCTCGGGCTGCCACATGTCGCTGCTCGATATCGACGCCGCCATCATCGACGTGGCGGGCAAGGCGGACCTGGTATATGGCCCCCTGGTCGATGCGCAGGAGTTTCCCGAGGGCGTGGACGTCACCCTGGTGGAAGGCGCGGTGAGCAGCCAGGAAGACTTGAAGAAGCTGCAAAAAATCCGCAGCCGCACGCGGACCCTGGTGGCGTTGGGCGATTGCGCGGTGACCAGCAACGTTTCCGCCATGCGGAACGGCTTGCCGGTGCAGAAGATGCTGCAATCGATTTATGTCGAGGGCGTCGAGGAATCGAAGGGCGTGCCGACCGATGGCGTGCCGGCGCTGCTGGCGCAGGCGCGGCCGGTGCGCGAATTCGTGAAAGTGGATCTGCACGTGCCGGGATGCCCGCCCGCGGCCAAGGCCATCCTCAGCGTTCTCGGCGACCTGCTGGCCGGGCGAAAGCCCGACTCGAGCGCCAAGTTGAAGTTCGGGTAGGAGACTTGCGGATGAAACGAATCACCATCGATCCCGTAACCCGCATTGAAGGGCACGCGAAGATTACCATCCATCTGGGAGACGACGGCAAGGTGGCGCGCACCCAGTTCCACGTGACGCAGATCCGCGGGTTCGAAAAGTTCACCGTGGGCCGCCCGTTTTACGAAATGCCGGGGATCACCTCGCGAGTGTGCGGCATCTGCCCGATCAGCCACCTGCTGGCCTCTTCCAAGGCGTGCGACGCCATCCTCGCCGTGCGGATTCCCAAGACGGCCGCACTGCTCCGGGAGCTGGTCCACTATGCGCAATTCGTGCAGTCGCACGCGCTGAGCTTCTTTCACCTGTCGTCGCCGGACCTGCTGCTGGGTTTCGATTCGGACATGGCGCATCGCAACATTATCGGCGTCATCGAAAAGCACCCGGAGCTGGCGCGCGACGGCATCGAGCTGCGCAAGTTCGGGCAGCACGCGATCGAGATTCTGTGCAAGGAGCGGGTGCATCCGTCATGGATCGTGCCCGGCGGAATGAAGGAACCGCTCAGCGTCGCCGGGCGGGGCGACATCCTGGCTGGCCTCGCGCAGGCCAAGGAAATTGCGCGGCGCGCGCTTGGGCTTTTCAAGAGCGTGCTGGACCGCTTCGACGAAGAGATCAAGAACTTCGGCACCGCGCCGATGATGAGCGCGGGGCTGGTGGACCGCTCCGGCGCGATCGCGCTCTACGACGGCGGGCTGCGCTTCCGCGATGCCGAGGGCGCCGTGGTCGAGGATCAGATTCCGGCGGAAGACTACGCGACCTACATCGCGGAAGCGTCGGCGAAAGACTCGTATATGAAGTCGCCGTTCTTCCGGCCGCGCGGGTTCCCGGCGGGAATCTATCGGGTGGGTCCGCTGGCGCGATTGAGCGTGGCGGACCGCTGTGGCACGCCTGAGGCTGATAAAGAACTGGCCGAATTCCGCGAGCGCTTCGGGCGGACGCCGCGCAGCTCGTTCCTCTACCACTATGCGCGCCTGATTGAAGCGCTGTATGCGCTGGAGCGGATGGAAGTGCTGCTGCACGATCCACGCATCGTGGACACCCACGTGCGGGCGAGGGCGGGCGTCAACGCACTCGAAGGAATCGGCGTGATCGAGGCTCCGCGCGGAACCCTCATCCATCACTACAAGGTGAACGAAGACGGCGGAATCGTCTGGGCTAACCTGATTGTCGCCACCGGACACAATGCGCTGGCGATCGCCGGCAGCGTGGAAGAGACGGCCAAGCATTTTGTCGATGGCGGAAAATTGCAGGAAGGCATGCTGAACCGCGTGTCGGCGGTGGTGCGGGCTTACGATCCGTGCCTGAGCTGCTCCACGCACGCCGGCGGCGCGACGCCGGTAGCGGTGGAATTGCGCGGAGCGGATGGGGCGCTGCTCGATGAGGCACGCACATAAGAGCTGTAACCTCTGGCCCCCGCCGCCGTGGCGCACGTCGCCGTGGCGCGGGCTGTCAAGCCTGCGGCGTCGAGAGTCGTCTCGACGTTCCTTCGCGGTAGGACAGACCATCGCCTTTCGTGGTCTGTCATCGCGCGCCAAAGTGCAACAAGTTGACAGACGACAAAAACCGATCATCCGTCCTACCTCGGCGCGCCGGCACCCACTGCGGCCCGAAGAAACGTCGAGACGAATCTCGACGCGGCACGCAGGAATGCGCGCGCCACGGCGGCAACCGCTGATTCTCGGGTACGGAAATTGCCTGCGGGGAGACGACGCTGTGGGACCGTGCCTGGCAACGATGTTGGGCGGAGTGGCTGTGCAGCAGTTGGTGCCCGAGCTGGCCGAGCGCCTGGCGGCCGAGGAGAGAGTCGTGTTCATCGACGCGCGCGCGGACCTGGCGCCCGGCGACGTGCAGATAATGCCCGTGGATGGCGAGAGCGCGTCGACACACTGGTGCTCACCGGGTTGGCTGCTGCGGCTGGCTCTGGAGGTATACGGCAAGGCCCCCGAGGCGGTGCTGGTCGGCATTGGGGCCGAATCGTTCGACCTCGGCGCCCCACTGTCAGCCGCAGCGCGGCAGGGGATGGAGAAGGCGCTGGTTCAGATTCGGGCGCTTGGGTAAACTGTGGCGCGGGGGCGCTCGCGGCGTCGCGGAATGGTGAATTGGTTACTGTCTGAAGTGAACCAAGCATCGAATCGTCGCGGTAGTGGGCGACGCGTCCACTTCTTAGCGTGCTGTTTCGGCTTTACCGGGCTGGCACCGTAGGGCTGTCCGTCACGGCCGGCGGAATCCCGAGTGACGAAGACGCCCGGAAAAGTTGAAGGAAAACCAGGAAAACCGGTCAGCCTGAGGGCCTGTCTGGCCGCCACTTCCGCGTAGACCCTTTTCGCGCCGACGGCGTTCTGAATCCAGTCGTAGACCCGACCGTGCCCATCGATGCTATGCTAACATCTGGCTGTGATAGGAGTGGCTCAAACAATGCGAGATGGCCCCGCAAGAAGGCCAACTGTGTCACCACCATCCGCCTGTGCTACGCCGGCCTCGATCTCATTCCTTCCACGCGCTCAACCTACTAAGATCTCTGAACAACCCGCACGCTAAGTTCTTATGAAGATAGCCCACCTCGATGTTAACCTCACCCATCTCGACTTTCTGGGTCGATATGTGGCGGGCAAGACGGTTCTGGACGTGGGCTGTGTCGAACACGAGGCATCCTCCGAGGCGTCGGAGTTTTGGCTTCATCGCCGGTTGGTGGAGAGCGCCAAATCAGTACTCGGGATCGACGTTGTCGAAAAAGAAGTTGAAGAGCTCCGGAGGCGTGGCTACAACATCATTTGTGCGGATGCAATGACCGCGTCGCTGGGGCAGACTTTCGATGTCATCGTCGTCGGAGAGGTCATCGAGCATGTGGTGAATCCGGGTGCACTGTTGACCAACATGCGGCGCCACTTGAACGAAGACGGGAAGCTTATACTCACTACACCACACACGTTCTATTTTCTTAACGTGCTGACAGCGTTATTCTCTTGGCAGAAGCGCTGGTGGCATCCGGATCACGTGGCATGGTACGAGCCATACGTTCTTAGCAGTATGCTGCGCAAAACCGGTTACATCCCCGAGGTATGCTACTACTTCACGCGGAGCCGGAAACTGCGAAGGCTGCTGGGCGTACTACATCTCCCGTGCTTCGGCTTCCTGGCCATGTCGATCATGGTGATTGCTCGACGCGCGCCGTCGGTGGACGATACTATGGAAAGCCCCGTTCCGCGGGCGAATTGAGAGTGTTATCCGGAGCGCCACCGGTGTGGTTGAGACTCGGCAGGCTCCGCCAGCGCTGATCATGCTTTCGTATCTGTCGGTGCGCACAGAAACCCTGTTTTGAGTCTGCTAGCGCGTCTTGGCCCGTATCATCAACGAAATCAGCTAGGAGGCTATTGTGCCGGTGGTAAGGCCGCCGATCTGCCGGCCTATCCTGGTCTTGAGGGCATCTTTCGGTTGAGACCAACCGACGTCGCGGGCATGGACCGACAGTGCGCGGCGGACGACTCAAGCCCGTAAGCATCGAGTCCTGCCGTTCGTCTGGATGCTGGCGGCATGTTGGGGCCAAATAGAAAGTTCCTACTCCCAGCCAAGTAGAAAGTTCCTCTTTTGAGGGTCGGTAGCTGACCCTCATGGTATGTTCGCACAGCCGTG
>Ga0208820_1000358_pt1 | contig 37069 bp, 27 predicted proteins | sample June2015DPH_16_5_FD_184713 | JGI IMG/M metagenome (GOLD analysis project Ga0208820, IMG submission 184713) | Peatland microbial communities from SPRUCE experiment site at the Marcell Experimental Forest, Minnesota, USA - June2015DPH_16_40... | ecosystem: Environmental > Terrestrial > Soil >...
CGCAGCGCCTCCCCTTCGGCTGCAATCTGGCTCACCAGTCCGATCTGCTGCGCCTTCATCACATTGAAACTGCGCCCGGTGAGCAGCAGGTCGCGCACCACCGCATTGCCCAAATCCCGCTTCAGCCGCGGAATCCCGCCGAAGCCAGGAATCAGTCCCAGACGCAGTTCGGGAAAGCAAAATCGCGCCATGCGATCCGCAATAATAATGTCGCAAACCAGCGCCAGCTCAAACCCACCGCCAAACGTCACGCCGTGCACCGCCGCAATCGTCGTCAGCGGCGCCGCATCGAGCGCGTTCATCACGGAGTGAATGCGCTCCAAAAATTCCCGCACCCCGCGCTGCGCTGCGTCCTTTTCCATCTCTTGTCCGCGCTGAAACAACTCCCGCAAATCCGCTCCCGCCGAAAACCCGGCCTTCAACGTCGAGTGGACAATTAACGCGTGCGCTTCGTTCGCCAGTCCGGGCAAAGCCGCTGCAAATTTTTCTAATTCCTCCAGTGTGAGCGACCCGATCTCGTTGCAAGGATCGTGATGCAATGCAAGCTCAGTCACTCCATTCACGATTTGCCACGAAAGCGTCTGCCCTTTGAAGTCGTTCATGCCGTCTTCGCCGCCTGGTTCTTCGGGGCCTGGTTCTGCGAGGTCAGGTACATCGCTTCAATTTCGTTGCGAAACCGCTCGGCAATCAAGTCGCGCTTCAGCTTCCCGTTCGCCGTTAGCAGGCCGCTCTCGATGGTGAACGCTGCGTTCACCAGATGAAACGCTCGCACCTGCTTGTAATGCGGCAGGTCCTGATTCACAAGGTCCAACGCTGCCTGCGTCTCCTCGCTGCTCACCTTGCCCGTGACCAGAGCCGCCAGATATCCGCGCGCGTTGCCCACGACCACCACCTGACTCGCGCCCGGCAACTCGTGCAGAATCTTGTCCTCAATCGGCTCGGGCGCAATGTTATGCCCCGACCCAAGAATAATCAGGTTCTTGATGCGCCCGACAATCCTCCAGTTTCCGTTGGCGTCCACTTCGCCTTGATCGCCGGTACGAAACCAGCCGTCGCGCAGCACTTTCGCCGTCTCCTCCGGGCGATTCCAGTATCCTGGGAAAATATTCGGCCCACGCACCATGATCTCCGCATTCTCCGCGACCTTCATCTCCACGCCCGCAATCGCCGGCCCCGCGCGGCCCGGAATTACCGGCGCATCCGGATCATCCATGGTGCAGATCGCTGTCGTCTCGGTCAGGCCGTACACTTGCAAAACGGGAATGCCCAGCATCATAAAAAATAGTTGCGTCTCCACACTCAGCGGCGCCGAGCCGCAAATCAGCGCGCGCAGTTTTCCGCCGATCATCTTTTTGCGGACGGTAGGAAACACCAGCCGATTCGCCAGCCCGAGCCAGATCCGGTCCCCGGCACGCGATTGTCCCTCCTGCCGCCGCACCCAGGCGCCCTTTGCCTTGGTGTACACCTTCAACGGAAATCCACCCGTATTCCAAAGCTGTTCGTCGACCGCCTTGCGCATGCGTTCGAGAAGCGCGGGAACATTCAGGAAATAATCCGGAGCCGCGAGCCGCATCTCGGTAGCAATCTTTCCCAGGTCCGTATTCAACGTCAGCTTACTTCCGCGCAACAGGCAGGTCAGCATCATGATCCACGAGCCGGCAAAGCAAAGCGGCAAGTAATGAAACACCGCGTCCTGCCCCGGCTGTGTCTGCCAAGTGTCCCTCAGTATCGGGCGCCACTTTATAAGCTGATCGAGCCGCGCCGAAGTGCAGCCCAGCATGTGCGCGACGTTGCCCGCGTTCAACATCACACCCTTCGCCTCGCCCGAGGTGCCCGAGGTGTAGATGATCGTCACCACATCTTCTTCCGCAACCTCCAGCGCCGGATTCTCCGCCGGCTCGCGCCCTGCCGTGAAAACATTTTCGAAGCAGAAACTCGGCGGCGCCTCGGGCCAAGCTTGCGCGATGGCATCGGCCAACGACTTCTCGCCGCAGGCAACCACCGCCGGCCAGCAATCCTTCATCATCGCGACAAGTTCGGCCGGCGCCTGTCGCGCGTACAGCGGCACCACCGTCAACCCCTCGGCCATGGTGGCCAAATCCATCGCCACCCATTGCAGCGAGTTATGCGCCAGCAGCGCACACCGGTCACCCTTCTTCAGCCGCAACCGCCGCAGATAAGCACGCGCCACCAGTACCTGCGCCAGCAACTGCCGCGCCGTAAGCCGAACCGCCTGCCCGTCGCGCATTTCCTGCAGCACGATAGCATCGCCGCTGCGCTCCAGGCTCGCAAAAAGTTGTTCGAGAAATGGCATGCGATTCTGGTCTATCAGGATTGCCGATCGAAATCTTGGAGATTTCCTTCGTGAGCCTTCGCGTCCTTTGTGGGTCCGCACTTCTCTAACCACGGAGGACACGAAGATTCACGGAGGAACCCCACCTACCCGTACGCCGCCACCAATTGCTTCAACCCGTCGCTCATCAGCGGCAAATAATCCTCCCAGCTCCATTCTCCACGCCGAGTGGGAAAATCCGGATACCGTCGCTGCACTTCTTCTTCGAAATACACGCCCATGCGCGCCATCAGTTTCAAATTCCGCACCACGCTCCGCGCGATCCCATCGGCAATCCGCTCCTCCTCGCGATCCAGAACATCCAGCGCCGCCAGAGTCCTCGCCTCCAGGTCCGGATCATCCACATTCATCAGCAACTCCGGATGCCCGCGCTCATTCATCAGATTCCGTATGCGCTCATCCATCGTGATCCCCGCCGACGCCACGAGCGCCGGCATCGAAGTCACAATGCCGTGATAGCGCGAAGACACCATCATGCGACAAGCCCGCAGAATGCTCACCAATTGGTACATGTTGTGATCGTCCGAGGTCAGCACCGGAACTCCGCCCATCTTCTCCGAAATACGCCGGCAAGGCCGGGCATCCATGCGCTCGGTCGCCGCCATGATCACGAACACATTTTTCTTCTGCCGGAACGCAGCCACCGCATTGGCAATCGAACTCAAATAGTGCTCGTAGGCCCGGTCCGCCTCCGGCCCCGCATGATGAAAGTAGGGTCCGCGGTAGTGGCTCTTGTTGTATGCGCCCGTCAGGCTGTGCAGCGCCGCCTTGGCCACCGACGCCTTCACCGGCCACTCAAACGGATTGATCGGACACACCCCCAGCACCGGAGTCTTCCCGTCCCACCCCACATCGCGCAGCGCTTTCTGCCCATACTCCGCGCCCAGCGGCTCAAATGTCCACGCCGTATCCGTACCCAATTCCGTCGGCACGCCCATCTCGCGCAGAATTTTCCGCGACTCGTCATTGCGCGTGATCACCAGCGAATTCCTGCAATAGCGCCCGCACATCTTCGCGACCAGCGGATCCATGTGGCCGGCCTCCGCGCCGTAGCCGATCGACAACTTGTTCTCCGCCGCCGCAATGCCCAGCGATCCGATCATCATCGTCGTCAGCGCATTCGCAAATTTGGACTTGAACATCGAACCTTCACACGCCACCACCCCATGATGTTTCGGCACTTCATTCGCCAGGAACGGCGGAAAAATATCCGGCAGCCGCACCTGCGACGTCCCATCGAAATATCCGCGCGATCGGTCAAAATTAAACGTCATCATGCTCAGGTCAACGTTCTCCGGCCCAAGAATTCGCCGGATCTGCCGCAGCATTTCTTCCACGCGCACATCCGATCCCGTATTACGCGTGCCGTTGTAGCCCGCAAACAGCAGCTTCAGTTTTTCGCCCGGCTGCCATGGCTCCCGCTTGCCCATCATCCACTGAACTTTCTTGCCCTCGATGATGCTCGATACCCACGTTTCCAGAACGAAGTCCATCATGCGGCGGACCCTCCTGCTTTCGTGCTCTCCGGCCACGCTTGATATGGATACTCAAAATTGTGCTCGCGGCTGAACCGGAGCAGCGCAAAACTGTATCGCGAAAACGGCGCCGGCTTGCGTCCCATTTCCGTTGTGACCCGCGTGTTATCGAACACCGTATTCCAGGTCAAGTACGGCAGGAAAACCCCCATCAGTGCCGCTCCGGGCCCCACCGGTCCTTTGCGGCTCGCCAGCATGTTCACGATCGAACCGAACGGCCTTTCGAGAATCGGCAAGAACAGCGGCCCGCGCTTGTTCTGCTCCGCCGCCAGCGCCCGAGTCAATTCCCGAAAAGTCTGAGAATCGTTGCCCGAAGAAAGATGATAGGTATCGTGCTCGGGATTCGCCTTCATGTGCAAAGTCGAAATCGCGTCCGCCACGAAATCCACATTCACAATGTCGATCTTGTCATGCGGACGAAACGGCAGCACCGGCAATCCCGCCAGAAACACGAACGACCGTACCATGTCGAACTGCGTCGTTTGCGGATACCGGCTGTCCCCCAACACGATGCTGGGGCGGAAAATCGTCAGCGGTACGTCCGGCAGCAACTCGCGCACCATGTGCTCGCAGAATTTTTTCGTCCGCGCATACGGATCGTAATCCGATCGTTCCCACTCAATCGACCGGTCCTCCAAAACAACTTCGTGGCTGCGTTTCCCCGCTACCGCCACCGTGCTCACGTTCGAAAACCGTCGCAGTCCGTGATAGTACTGCGATTGCCGCGCCAACTGCAGCACTTCGAGAGTCCCGCGCAGATTCACATTGAAACAACTTTTTTCCGACTTCCGATTCAGCGAGGCCGCGCAGTGGATCACCGAATCGGTGGTGTGCACGAGCCGATCGTAGTCGCCCGCTTCGAGCCCGAACTGCGGCGACGTGAGATCGCCCCGAAAAATCCGGATCTTCGCCTGCAAGTATTCATAGAATTTCGGAAACGAAAGGTGCAGCTGCAAGGCATTCCAAAGCCGCAGCTCCGCGTCACGCGGATCGCGGCCGCGCACCAGCATATTCAAGGTCGCGTCATGCTGCTCCAGCAGATTCGCGGCGACATGCGCGCCGATGTACCCGGTCCCACCGGTCAGGAAAATTGCCACGTTGCTCCGTTCGTCCCCGTCTTCATGCCATCGCCATTTTCGTTCGTAGAAGTTGTCGTTCTCGTCCTCGGGGGCGGCATCTGCAGCACTCGCGGCGCGCGCGCTTCCAGCGGACGCCCTTCAATCAGCGGATACGTCCACCGCCGCAATGCCGGAATATGAATGTCGATCCAATACTCCCACCAATCCAGTCCCGCCGTATCGTAGCCGAAGATTTCCTTCTCCTCGGGCGCCAGAGCCTGCGACAACTTCTCGATATTATCCGCGGCAAAATCGTGCTCGTTGTGCAGAATAAACGGCTCGAACAGTTCCACCAATTTTTCCACCCGCCCCAGATTACGCTCAGTCTTCGCCAGCGGCTTCGTCATTGCAGATGGCAGCGGAGACATCACCCGCTGAATCGACTTTATGATCATCTTCTGCGCCGGCGCCGACATGCGGTTATAACGCTCCTTCGAAACCGGAATCGCATCCATGCGCAAGCGCAACCAGCATTCCAAACCTTCCTGTGCGCGATAGTGCCGCCGGTGCCCCAGCGAGGTCAACTCAATCGACCGCCCCATGTCGCAGGGATTCGTGCGCGACGTCGCCAGCTGATACAGCGGATCGTGCCGCCGCTCCACCAGCGCCGCGCTAATCAGCGTCATCCCGGCGCACACCGCATCCACCGGAATAATGTCCAGCAGCTTGCGCTCGTTCGAAGGCAGTTGCCGGAACGCCGTGCCCAGCAGATACGACAGCGACGCCGAAGTATTGATCCCCTCGTTCCACCCGCGAAACGGCTTCGTCACCGAAGTCTCGACTATTGAGGGACGAACAATCGCAATCGGCAGCCCCGCGCCATATTTCGCGATCAGCGATTCCGCCAAGCTCTTGGTGAATGTGTAAGTATTCGGCCAGCCTAACTCCTGCGCGCGCCGGGTGGCTTCTTCCGTAAGATAATTTTTCAACCAGCGAACCTTATTCTTGCGGATCTGGTTTTCCAGCGCCTGCCCGCTCAAACCTTTCGCCGCATGCTCTTTGTTCAACGCCCGCTTCTTCAATTCCTCGGTAACTTCCGGCCCTTCCACCCGCGCCTCCGCCGACTCCACCAGTTCATGCAGGCGATACCATTCTTTTTCCGCATCGAAGTCGGCCAAGCCCGCCGGCGTGTAATTCGGACTCACCTGCTCACTCACCCGCCCATCGCGCCGCCCCGCCACATAGCACGTCGAAAGATGCAGTACGGCCGCATGATCCGACCCGCGGATGAATTCGATCAAGTGATACGCCGAATCCACATTCGCCGCCAAAGCGTCCCGCAGATCGGGATTGAAATCCGTCAGCCCCGAGCTGTTGATGATCAGGTCCAGGTCAGCGCGCAGCCGCGTCGCCGTCTCCGAGTCCAGCCCCAAGCCCGGCTGCGAAACATCGCCCTCCACCACCTCAATTTTTTCCGCCAACAGAGCGCCCAGTTGGTCACCGTATTTTTCAAACAACGGATCGAAAACCGGCGAGCCTTCGATCATTTTCTCGAAGCGTTCTTGCGCCGGACTCGACTTCTGCGGCCGGATCAGCAGATAGAGTTTCCCGATCTCGGGCAGATCCATCAAGGTATTCGCCAGCCACACCTTGCCGATAAATCCGGTGACGCCGATCAGCATCACGCGCTTTCCGCCCAGCCCCTTCCGCACCGAAAACCGCTCCGGATGCCGCTTTTCGTCGAAATACACCATCGGGCGAACCCGCGGCGTCTCCACCCGCACCGCCGGCACAATCGCCGAGGCCAGCGCCTTAGGACCACGCAGACCAAGCGCCCGCACCCATCGCGCCGGACTTTGCTGCCCGTCCGGTCCCGCTTCGCGAATCCGCGCAAACAATCCGCGCGGCCGGATCACCGGACTCAGCAGCCTCCCGGTCGCAACCCCATCGCGGAAATCGAGGCGGTTCGCAATAATCCACCGCACTCCCAGATGCCGCGCCAGCGGACGCATCACATGCTCCAACCCCTGGCTCACCAGCACCACATCCACGCCCGTCGCCTGCAACGCCTTCAGGTGCCGCAATCCTTCTTCTTTAAGCAGCGGCTTCAGCTTGTATTCGAATTCTTCTTCGCCCAACAGATCAAGCCGGTCGCGAGTAATCCCGCGCAGCACGGCGTGGACGATTCGAGTCGCCGCCACGCGGTTCGCCGCATACAAAAACGGCCGCAGCAATGCCATCAAAAGCACCAGACTGCGGCGCGCCGCCCGCGCGATATACGTCTGGCTGTTCCAGGTAAAAAAGGCGATCGGCCGGACCGTGGTCAGCTCCAGCAGGCTTCCTTCCACTCGCCAATAGACCGGCGACGAAGGCCGCAAACGCCCAGGAGGCAAAGCGTTGGGCGAAGCGACGCGAGGAGATCGCGCCACGCCTGCCGCCGGCGCGCCGGCGTCCAGCGATGTCCGCGACCGCACTCCTTCGAGATGGTTGACTGGTTCCACGAATCACTAGCCGGCGGCGCCTTGTTGCAAGACGCCCTCTTGCAAAACAAAGTCCCGAAACAACGTTACGAGAGGACTATCTCCCGTCTCACTGTTCCCCCCAGGATTCGGGGCGCAATCACCTATTCTAACCTCTCCTCTGCAAAGGACGAAGAAGAACTATGTCACCCCGCCCGCTCCACCCAGCACACATCCCAGTACTTCCCAAACTTCCGCCCATTCTCGCTGAGCACGCCCACCACCTTGAATCCGAATCGACGATGCAGCGCTTCGGTAGCCGCATTCGGCAACACATACACCCCTACAAAACGATGAATGTCCTCGCTCTTCAACAATTCAAACAACTCCGCGTACAACCTCCTCCCCAAGCCCTTCCCCACCGCCTCGGGCGCGCAATAAATCGTCGTCTCCACCGTCGTCTCGTACGCCGCCTTCGGACGAAACCGCGTCGTCCCTGCATATCCCATCACCAGCCCATTTTCCTCGGCCACCACTAGTCGATACCGTCCCGTTGCGCTGAACTGCGCAAACCAAGCCTCCCGCCCCTCCACCGAGTAAGCCTCAACGTCAAACGTCACCGGAGTATTCAGAACGTAATAGTTATAGATCTCGGTAATCCGCGCCAGATCTCTACGTTCCGCTGTCCGAATCCGCGTCTCGCTCATGGCCGCCCTCGAATCAGAATCCCGCAATCACCGCATGACCCATCCTACGACCGCTGCCGCCGCAATCAGCCACGCCGAGTTCACGCGAAACCGGAGCAACGCAATCAAGCTCACGCCGAACACGACCAGCGTTGTCCAGTCCACCAGCGATGCCTTCCCCAACTGCCACGTGACCACCGCCATCAACGCGAGCGAGCCCGCCACCACTCCATCGAGCGCAGCCGCCGCTACTGCCGATCTTCGCAGCCGCGGAATCAGCGGCCCGCTCACCGCGACCAGCACGAATCCCGGCAGGAAAATTCCGACCGTCGCCACCGCCGCGCCCGCCCAGCCCGCCACCACGTAGCCGATAAACGTAGCCGTCGTAAATACCGGACCGGGCGTAAACTGCCCCACCGCGACCGCATCTATCAACTGCTTCTCCGTCAGCCAGTGCAGACGCTCCACAAACTCGGTCTGCAGAAATGCCAGCAAGACATATCCGCTGCCGAACACCACCGACCCAATTTTCAGAAATGACAAAAACAACCGCACCAATCCGACCGGAAAAGCCGAGCCCACAGCCGCAACCGCCATCGCCCCAGCCACAACTTTCGGAAGCCCCAAAACTTTCTGAAGCCCCGCTATTTTTGGAAACGCAACCGCACCCAGCAGCCGATTCTTCATCGCCCAAGCCGACGCCGATGCCACCCCGGCAAATACCAGCACCAGCACCGGACCGACTCCCATAAAACTCAGCCCCACCGCTAGCACGGCAATCACCGCCAGCAGAGTCGTTCGCACTCCCGTCCGCCCCAGCTTTCCGAGCGCCTGAATCACGATCGCGACCACCGCCGGCTTGACCGCCAACAGTATGCCTTCCACCTTCGGCAGCGAGCCAAAGCGCACATAGGCCCACGCAATCACCGAAACCATCACCGCCGCCGGAATGATGAAGCAACACCCCGCTACAATCAGTCCGCGCCAGCCGCGTTTCAACTGCCCCACAAAAATCGCGACTTCGGTCGAACTCGGTCCCGGAATCAAATTCGCTGTCGCCAGCCGGTCCAGAAAATCGGCCCGGGTGATCCACCGCCGCCGCCGCACGAATTCCTCTTCCATCATCGCCAGATGCGCCGCTGGCCCGCCAAACGCAATCGTGCCCAGCTTCAGAAACACCAGGGCAATCTCCCCCAGCGACGCCTCCCGGTTTTCAAAAGCCTCGGCCATTGCCTTGTGGAGCGGGCGCCCCCGCCCGCGAACCTTCCGCCGCTGAGGAAAATTCGAGGTTACCGCAAATTAGCCTAAGGAAGAATTAGTAGGATGATTCGCCACAAAAGGAGCACCGCGCGCGAAGCAATAATGTGTGGCTAATAAATTCGTAGCTTTGAAAGTCATGGCCAGAGGTTGCGAAAACAACAAATGGAACGTGTGTCGCGGACACTCTGTCCGCGAATTCTCACTTCACGCAGAAAGCAACAATCGTCCGCCCGCGCGCACTCTGACTCTCCTCGAGTTTAGCCAGCACTTTCGCCTCCAGGTCCTCCGGATCAGCAACCATCTCGCAGCCAGCAATCTGTTCGTCAGTCGCGCCGTGAAAACACAATTCGCAGACTCCCAGCCCGCCGTCCGATCGCACGGGAGGACCAAACGTGCGGCACGTCATAGGCCGGGCATCGTAAAGATCGCACAGCCCCGTCTCCGGATCGAGCACGGGACAGGGCTCGTCGTTCGCAAACTCCGCGAAGCTCTCTTCCGCCTCCGGACCTTCGTCGAGCACGCCCGTTTTCGCGTCGCCGGGAAACTCCGCCGACAACCACCGAATCGAATCTCGCGCCCGCGTCCGAATACGACGCGCCTTTTGCGGGTCCGCCTTTTTGAGGTCAGAGAGCCCCTGCTGCAACCGGACTGCATCCAGCTGATTGATGGCAAATACACCCACACAGCACTGCGTGCATCCCGGACGACACACCAGCCACTCGCCGCTACGCCGCGTGGCATTGGCCAGAGCAGCATCCACGATCTGGATCAGCGCGCCATCCGCAGCCGGCAATCGCCGCAAAGACATACCGGAAGCATACCGCATCGCCAGAACCGCGACTGCCGAGGAACATCCGTGAGCTCACTAGGGAAATCGAGGAGAATCCGACTTTGGCGGTAGGCACGAGTCGCACATGAACCCTCGCTGAAGCTAGGCAGCCAAGCTTCCCCACCCACGGTAGATGACTATCGGCCGTCTGATCCGGAGCCCAAAGGGGTGAAAAGGACTTCCTGCCAACAATTGGCAGATTTTCGTTCGCAATCACTGATGTGCCGAGAAACTATTGAAGATTCCAGGGACAGCTAGCCGAGCTCAGGATCTGAATGCCGACTTCCGAGGTGCTGCTGGACTCTTCTACACTTCGCACCGACACCACTCGAAAGACGCTGCTCTTTTCGCAAGACAGCACTCCCACAAGATCGCCGGGGCGGAGTTTGCGCCGAATACCGCCGAGCTTAGCCCCCTGGGAGCTGACGTCCAGTGTGTGCACGTTGTCGAGAAAAGGGAACCCGGTGGAGTCTACTCCATATACCTGAACGGGGAATACCAGGGAGCGCCTCTCCTCGCAACGGCGCTGCAGGATTTCGTTGATCGCATTCCGTTGGTAGGGAACGGTGATGTAGTCATGCGCGCCCAAGCGCATTGCCTCGAGGTATTGCTCGGGCCCACCCAGTGAAGATGAAACTACGACAGGGACCTGGAGCCCTGCCAGCCTGATCCTGCGAAGAAACTCGCCATATCCCCCTCCCGGGAGACGATCCTCGCAGAACGCCAACCATATCCCGTCTGACAGCCCTTCCTCTGCCTCTGGCACGCTGGACGCTTGAACAATCGCCAAACCGCACGGTGAGATTAGGTCAAGCAACGCACGGCCATTCTCAGCATCAGAAGTGGCCAGCAGAATCGACCTTGGCTGCGACGGTTCCATTTCAGACTACCTCCGCCAAATCACGTCGCGAAATCGTTCTAGCCATTGTTCCTCCCGGAAGCGCAAGATGTCGAGATATCAACGGTCACATTCTGGTGGTTTCTTTGGGTTTTACGATGTCCATGCGGACTTCGGACACCTGCGGCGCAACTGGCCTAGGCATTGCTAATGGGACGTATCACATGCAGGCGAGAATCGCCATTGCCTGAGGAAATCTCCAGCGAACCGGGCTGCAGATCGTTGGTCTTTGGTAACGATTACTGAACTTACACAAACGCCTTCCAGATGTCAGGAAATGATTACCGACAACTTGAGGCAGGAGCGTTACGAAGCCGAAACCCAATTGCGGCGCTCGACAAAGGTCGGAGGTTCGTACGTGCGTCCTTTCGCCAGCCGACGTTCTTCCCGGCGCGTGGACCACAACAAGATTGGGCCAAGCGATGCAGCGCAGAGGCGGGCGACGACCGGGAACTCCTTCTCGACTTCGCGGCGCAGTTTGTGAATGCGCTCACTCACGCTGCGATTGACTTTCTTGAATTCCCGCTCCATCACCCAAAGCGCCGCATTGTAAGTGCTGTTGAGCTTCTTCACTTCTCGCGCAAAACGCTCCCGGATGCGTGGATCCGGGTGGTCCTTGTAGCGCTGCCAACCCAGGAGCGTGGTCTGGCACATGCGATAAAGACTCGGCCCGTTGATCTCAAAATCGCGCCAGAACGCCCAATCCAGGAACCTCTTTGAATCCTCGCGCGAGATGGCGGCGTGCCGGAAGTTGAATTTGAATTGCCCATGGATATCGGCGGGATCCATGTCCGTCAGCAAACGACCCTGTTCGGACATTTCCTTATAAAGCGGCGTGCCCGGAACCGGCGTGTAGAGCATGAACTGGTGGAAGTCGGTCTGGTAACCGACCGCCGATTCGATTTCGCCGACAATATTGTCCGGCGTATGGTGCTCCAGTCCGATGATCGTCGAGCCCTGCACTCGTATCCCGTGTTTGCGAAGCTCCCGCGTGAGTTGCCCAACTTCCTCACCCTGCAGTTTGCTGTAAGTGGATCTGGGAGACTCCAATCCCATCCACACCCAGGAAACGCCGAGTTCGACCAGTTCCAGCATGGTGTATTTGCGAATCGCATTGGCGGAGGCAAAGATGGAAAGCTCCCAGCTCTTGCCTGCTTGCTTCATGAGCTCTAGCAGGCGCAGGGCGCGCGTGCGGTGCAGCAGGAAGTTTTCGTCCATCACAAAAAAGGAATGTACTTTGAGCTTCGCTTCAATCCCGCACATCACCTCGAACAGTTCATCGCCGGTCTCGTAAAAGTTGATGAACTTTCCTTTGCCGCCAAAAAAAGAAGACGTGGTGCAGAAGTTGCACCCCATGGGGCAACCCACCGACGGAATAATGGTTGCCGCGGTCCCGCCTTTCCGATTCGGCAGGCGTATTCCCATGATGCGTGTCTCCAGACCCGAAACAATCAAGGGATGGCGGATCGGCGCATGCTCGTCTTCTCCCAGGTACCGCCGCATCCACGAAATCCCTTCCCCGCGCACGATGTGGTCGGCGTCGATCATGGTCTCCACGCCGGGAATGGCAGCTACGTGTCCGCCCACTACGATCACCGAATCCGGCGACAGCTCGCGCACCATGCGGCACATCTCCCGCACCTTGCCAACGTTCACGATGATCGAAGAGATCCCGACGATGTCGTAGTGGTTCTTGGTCAATTCACGGGCAAAGGCCTTGCGGGTGGGAAAATCGAGCACGCTGCACGGCGCCGAAATATTCTCCTGAATCATCATAATGCCCCAGGAGCGATGGAACATGCGCAGCGAGAAGCTGCCTTGGGCGCGCGTGACTTGGTTGTGATAGAGCTCCATCGGATTGATGGAGCGGCTACCAAATTCGTCGTCTTGCGCATAAGGCCCGAAGACCGAACTCAACAGTATGCGAGCGTGACTACCCTTGGGGTGAGTTTCCACTTGTTTGGGTTTCATAGATTGTTGCCTCAAGGATAGTTGCTCGGCAGAGTTGTGCACCGTGACCTTGGTTACATTACAAAACTATTACCTGGTTACATTACAAAACTATTACGTGCATCCTGGAGTGCATGTCCTCGAGCACATGTCCTAGCGCATGGTCTTCGGGCAACCTGCGGAAAAACTCGGGTTCGTGTCGGGGCATCGCTGCCTGAGCGACGCCGGATTCGAATCAGGTTTCCCCGCTCTAGCGACGCCGGATTCGTATCAGGGTATCGCTTTAGCGATACCGCAAAGTCGTCGAAATCAGATGCCCCTTTAGGGGCCCGTCGCGGATGGTGGGCAGCTTACACTTTTCTTCTTCGCGCTGAGTATTTCGCCATTGCCGACCAAGCGGGAAAACCGGAAAGATTCGTACCCAGCACGTTTGTTTTACGAAGTTTTTATGAAGGGTTTATTCGAAATTTATGGCCCGTCGTATCGAATACGGTTGAGTCGTTCCGGGAGCCTTCCAATAATTTCGCCTGGCTTCCGTTAGCAGGCTGCGGAAAAAATCTGATCCACGCAGGGTTTTGGGAAGGGCACGACTTCACAGTCGTGCCGCAAGTCGTTGAAAACGCGCTCGCGCTTTAGCGCCTCAGGTGAGCTCTGGCACGGCTGACGAGTTTTTTCGCAGCCCGTTAGGTCGCCCAGACGTCCTAGCGCGCATAAGAATTTCTGATGACACGAATAAATAATTCCGATTTACTTACGGGTACCCAACGATTAGCGTTATGACGCACTCATCGATCAAGTAACAAGGAGTCAACAGCTGTCAATGCGAAAGTCCCTGTTGGTTTGCCTCTTGCTGGCGATGGTAAGCTTGTTCCCCCTCTGCGCGCGGCCCCAGACCTCCAGCGCGAACCCGAACCCCGGCGGCGCGAAAGCGGCAAGCGACGCGCAATCGGAACGAATCGCAAAACTCGAGCAGGCAGTGGCCGATGCCAAAAGTTCCGGCGACAACGCCTGGATGCTAACCAGTTCCGCCCTCGTCCTCATGATGACCGGCCCCGGCTTGGCCTTGTTCTACGGCGGCCTGGTGCGCAAGAAGAACGTCCTGTCGACCATGCTACAAAGCTTCGCCCTAATGGCGATCGTAACGCTGCTCTGGGGGATAGCTGAGTACAGCCTGGCGTTTGGTTCAGGCAATAGCTTTATTGGCGGGCTGCACAACGTCTTTCTGCGCGGAGTAGGCGCGCAGCCCGATCCCGACTACGCCGCGACCATCCCCCTGCAGACCTACATGATTTACCAGCTGATGTTTGCCATCATCACGCCGGCGCTCATCACCGGAGCCTTCGCGGAAAGAATGAAGTTCAGCGCCATGACCCTGTTCATGATTCTCTGGTCGCTGATCGTCTATGCTCCCATGGCCCACATGGTCTGGGGCAAGGGCGGCTTCTTGAATGCCGCGCTGGGCGGCCGCTTCCCGACTCTCGATTTTGCCGGCGGCACGGTGGTTCACGTGACCTCGGGCGTCTCCGCCTTGGTCTGCGCCCTGTACCTCGGCCGTCGTATTGGATATCCCAAGCAGAACATGCCTCCCCACAGTGTGGTGCTGAGCTTTATTGGCGCTTGTCTGCTGTGGGTAGGATGGTTCGGATTCAACGCTGGGAGCGCGCTGTCGGCGGGAAGTCTTGCGACCAGCGCATTCGTAGCCACGCATTTTGGCGCCGCCTCCGCCGCTCTCGGTTGGAGTGCCGCCGAGTGGTTGCGGAACGGAAAACCCAGTGCTCTGGGAGCCATCTCGGGAGCGGTGGCGGGATTAGTAGCGATTACACCGGCCGCGGGTTTCGTGTCGCCGATGTCGGCAATTGTCATCGGGTTGCTGGCGGGAGTGGGCTGCTACTTCATGGTGGCCAAGGTCAAGATGCGCTTCGGCTATGACGACTCGCTCGACGCTTTCGGCGTCCACGGCGCGGGCGGCACGCTCGGCGCGCTGCTGACCGGGGTCTTTGCTTCGAGCGCCGTGAATCCCATCTTCAAGGATGCCCAGGGCAACACACTCGCATCGGGATTGCTCGAGGGCAACCCCCATCAATTACTCAACCAATCAACTGGCGTACTGATTGCCTGGGTCCTGGCCATTGTGGGGACCGTAGTGATCCTGAAGGTCGTCGATCTTACAATCGGGCTGCGAGTGAAGGAAGACGACGAAATCCAGGGCCTGGATCTCTCCCAGCACGGCGAGGAAGGTTATAACTGGGAAGCGCCAGAGTAGTTACAGCGAGATAAAGAGTCTTGCCTAGAGCCACGGCTTCACAAGCTGCGGGAAAAAGCCGGCTTTTGATTTTGCCTTGAAGGGGCGCGGCTTCAGCCGCGCCGCAAGTGCCGACCAGTTCTAGAAACGATGCGGTCACAAGATTGACGAAAATGACAAAAATAGAAGCGATTATTCAGGTCTCAAAGCTGGATGCCGTGAAAGACGCTCTGCACGAGATTGGCGTCGAAGGCATGACCGTTTTCGAAGCCAGAGGGCACGGCCGTCAGAAAGGACACACCGAATTCTACCGCGGGCGCGAGTACACCGTGGACCTAATCCCCAAGGTTAAACTCGAGACGGTGCTGGCCGATGACATGGTGGAGAAAGCCGTACAGGCTATCATTGCCTCGGCTCGCACCGCCAAGATCGGCGACGGCAAGATTTTCCTCTCGCGAATTGACGATGCCATCCGCATTCGCAACGAGGAACGCGGCAACACCGCGCTGTAAACGGTTTAGAAGCAGCCGTAGATCAACCTCTAGACTTTCACGGAAGCCGCTGGTTTTCTCCGGTTGCCGACTCAGGCTCAGGATAGGCAATCGAACCCTGAAAGGCCGTCTTGTCGGCGGGCGCAAAATCAGGGAAGGGCAGCTTGTGCTGATCTCGCCATTGCTGGACCTGTTGTTCTGCAGCGCCAGCTTTCTCCTTGTCGATGCCGGAATCGCGCGAAAAGTACATGGTCTGCGACGGAAAGGCGAAGCCGCTGCCCGATTTCTCGACGATACTCATGATCCGCAACAACAGGTCCTCGCGGATCGCGTTGAATTCGTTGGAGTCGCGCGTGAGCACGTAGCTGAAAATCTCAAGGCGCAAAGCGCTGTTGTCGAAATTGGCGAAGCGGATGCTTGCGCTGTCACTTTCGACTTTCGCGTGTTCGTACAACATCCGGCGGATTTCAGCCAGCAGATAGCGTAATTGGTCCCCCGTGGTCTCATACCTGATCGCGAGCGCCGGATTGAACAGAATTTTGTCGCGACGGGCGAAATTTTCGATGCTCATGGTGGCGAGCGCGCCATTGGGAATGGAGAGTTCGGTGCGTGCGTCGGTGCGAACGCGAGTAGAGCGCAGGCTGATGTCTTCTACGGTTCCGGTGCGGTCGCCGAAGCGGCAGTAGTCGCCGACGCGGATGACTTCGTCGGCCAGTACGGAAATTCCGCCAAAAAGATTTTCGAGTGTCTTCTGCGCGGCGAAGGCGATGGCAATGCCGCCGATGCCGAGGCCGGCGAGCACGGTGGTCAGGTTGAACCCCAGGATGGCCAGTATCGCAAGGAACCCTGCGACCACCACCAGCGCTGCGAGCAGCCGCTCGGCCAGCACCATCAGCGTTCCCGTGCCGATGCGGCCCCCACTTATGGCATGCATACGCAGCCGCTGCATGGTAAGGCCGGTGACGCGGAGCAGGAACCAGAAGAAGCCGATACTGACCAGCACGCCGATGGTCCGATAGTAATAAAGACGTGGCAGCAGCGGCAGGCCGAGGTAGGCGGCAATTACGCGATGAGCAAGCGCGCTGAATGAGAGCAGCAACGGCTTGGACAGGCGGCTGTAAGAATGCAGGTTGGGGCGATTTCTGAACTTGAGCCAAAGCCGGCGGGGAATCGCCAGCAGCAGAACCATCGCCCATCCGATCGCGAAAGCTAGTGGAATCGCAATGAAAAGCGCCAGCCATTGCCAGAGCGGCATCCCCAGAAAAACATTTCGCACCAGGCTCTGCGGGAGCTTGTTTTCGACCTGGTGAGCCTCAACGTTCGCATAAAGGTCGGGGACTTTGCTGAGCGTGTCCGCCGAAAACAGCCAAATGTTCCCAGCGTTTGGATCTGTGAGCCGGACGAGGACAACGGGAACATCCGCATCGCGGGTGGAAAAATTTCCGATGGTTTGCTGATCGGAGGTGCCGTAATTCGGATCGCCTTCGGGAACGGTGCTGATGCGTCGCACGCTGCCCACGAAGGCTCTATCCATCAGCACTTTCACTTTACCCGCCATGTCGGGGCCCTGCGACTGGCGGCGCGCGGCGCTCATTTGTAGGTAGTCGGCGGCGGTCCTTTCATTTCCTTCTTGCGCGGCTTTCAGGAATCCGAGCACCGTTCCCGAAGGCGTAGCGCGTCCCAGTGGATCGGCGGATGCAGAACTCGCTGCCTGAGGCTGAGCGCCAGACTTCAGCAGGGTGGGGACGGACTGGGCCGCCAGGCTGTGAAAGGAAAGAGAAACGGCAAGAATCAAGAGAGCTAGTTTTCTCATCATTGTTCCAACAAGGTTCCAACAAGTGCCAGCGCCGAGTAGCGCCGGCATCTTGCCGGCTGTTCCGAGAGCGTCCCGCTCTCGGCGGGCGAGGACGTCCGCCGAACAGCCACCGGGACGGCGGCGCTACAACGTGATCACAATGCTACCTCTTGGGACGATAAATGTCGGTGGCCTGCCCATAGAAGACCTCGGCCGATTCCATCATCGTCTCCGACAGGGTTGGGTGCGGATGAATGGTCATGCCAACATCGGCCGCCAGCGCGCACATTTCAATGGCCAGCACGCCTTCGGCGATCAGTTCGCCCGCGCCCGCGCCCACGATGCCGACACCGAGCACGCGCTCTGTCTTCGGATCGATGAGCAACTTGGTCAGGCCTTCGGGGCGATCGAGTGTGATGGCGCGGCCGGACGCAGCCCACGGAAACTTGGCGATGGTGATTTCGCGTCCTTGTTCTTTGGCCTGCGTTTCCGTCAGCCCGGCCCACGCGATCTCCGGATCGGTGAAGACGACCGCGGGAATTGCGTTCGGCTCGAACGCAACTTTGTGGCCGGCGATGGCTTCGACGGCGGTCCTTCCCTCATGCATTGCTTTGTGGGCGAGCATCGGTTCGCCGGCTACGTCGCCGATGGCGTAGATCGTGGGGTCGGCGGTTTGGCGCTGCTCGTTGATTTCGATGAATCCCTTTTCGTTGACTTTGACTTTCGTCTGGTCGAGGCCGGGGATTTCGGAATTTGGCCGGCGTCCGACCGACATCAGCACGCGGTCGAACACCTGTTCTTTCTCTTTTACGTTCGGACCATCGAGCGCCACGCGAATGCCGGTCTTTTCGTCCTTGAGCGATTTGACCGTGGTATTCAGCAGGATCGCGGAAAAAAGTTTTTCCAGGCGCTTGTGCAGAGGGAGGACCAGGTCGCGGTCGGCGCCGGGCAGCAGGCCGGGCATCATTTCTACGCAGGTCACTTTGGTGCCGAGCGTGGCGTACACCGAGCCTAGTTCCAGTCCGATGTAGCCGCCGCCGATGACTAGCAGCGTTTTTGGAACGTCGGGCAGATCGAGAGCGCCGGTTGAATCCATGAGGCGCGGGCTGTCGAGGTTGAGGCTCGGTACCACAGTCGGACGCGATCCGGTGGCGATGATGATGCGATCAAAAGTCAGGTTCTCTTCGCCGCCAGCCGCGGTCTTCGTGATCTTCAGCGTGGTGAAATTCACGAATGCCGCTTTGCCCTGCACCAACTGGACCGAACGCTGCTTTGACAACTGACCCAGTCCGCCGGTGAGCTTCTTGACTACACTTTCTTTCCATCCGCGGAGTTTGTTGAGGTCGACTTTGGGCTCGCCGAATTCGATGCCCCAGTTCTTGGCCTGCTCGGCTTCTTCAAGCAGTTTGGCTACGTGCAGCAGGGCCTTGGACGGGATGCAGCCGCGATAGAGGCAGACGCCGCCGGGGTTCACTTCTGGATCGATCAGCGTAACCGTCATGCCCAAGTCGGCGGCCAGAAATGCAGCAGCATAGCCGCCGGGTCCGCCACCGATTACTGCTACACGGAGATTTGAAGAAGTCGTCATTTCGTTAGTGTCCTCAGTTCCTATAAACTTAGCCGCTCCCAGCCAGAGCTTTAGCCGCAGAAAGCGGAGAGTACGCGGAGAAATACGAAATGAAATCCAAAAGCTGGCTGGCCGCGGTGCTCCTCACGCTGACAATCAAATGTCCCAAATACAAGAACAAGAACTTTCTCTGCGCACTCGGCGTTCTCTGCGGTTAAGAATCTTATCCCTGCACCGAAAGCAAAAATGGCTGCTCGAAGGCTTCCGCGATCCAGCGCAGGAAACGCGCGGCGTCGGCGCCATCGATCAACCGGTGATCGTACGAGAGTGAGAGCGGCAGAATCAAGCGCGGCTCGAATTTGTTGTTCACCCACTCCGGCTCCATGCGCGAACGCGAGAGGCCGAGAATCGCGACCTCGGGATGATTCACAATCGGTGAGAATCCGGTGCCTCCGATTCCTCCTAGATTGGTGATGGTAAATGTGCCGCCTTCCATCTCCTCGGGAATTAGCTTGCGGTCGCGCGCTTTCTTGGAGAGCTGCGTCATCTCCGCCGCCAGTTCGACGATATTTTTCTTGTCTACCTCGCGAATCACCGGCACCAGCAGCCCGCGATCGGTGTCCACCGCAACCCCGATACTGATGTACTGCTTGTAGATGATCTCTTCCTTCCCCATATCAATCGAGGCATTGAACTGGGGGAAGACTTTCAGGGCCGAGGCGCAGACTTTCAACGCGATCGCGGTCACGGTCATTTTGCCGCCGGCTTCTTCCGCTCGCGGCGCGAAGCGCGCGCGCAACTGTTCGAGTTCGGTGATGTCGGCGCGATCCTGCTGGGTAACATGCGGGATTGTGTTCCATGCCTGACGAAGATGCTCAGCGGTTTTGCGCCGCACTCCGCGCATCGAAACGCGTTCCGTCTTGCCCCACTTGGCGAAGTCGGGCAGTTCGGGTTCCGCGAAGCTGCCGCGCGGAGTTTGCGCCGCCGCGGCCGCCGCCATTAGCGAATTCTTGGCGCACAGTTTCACGTCGTCTTCACTAATGCGACCGCCCGGGCCGCTGCCTTGCACGCTGTGAATATCCACTCCGATTTCGCGCGCCAGACGACGCACGTGCGGCGCCGCCGGCGCCGGATCGCGGTGTTCCGTGCCCGCAACCTTGCCTAGCTGTACGGGCATGCTGAACGTTGGCGTCGCAGTTTGCGGCTGATCCGGGGGCAGCGCCTGCTCTTCCGTTTTTCCCTCGGCGCGCATGGCCAGGTGGAACCCGAGCCGAGCCGCTTGCTGTCCGGAAATGTGTTCCACCGGTTCGTGCCTGCGAGCAGGCTCCGCCTCGGCGACTGCACTGCCCTCCAGCGTGAAGACGACCTCGCCAACTTTGACCTTCTGACCCACCTTGACCTTGACCTCGCGCACCACGCCGCTGACCGTGGAAGGAACTTCGACAACGGCTTTTTCGGTTTCGAGTTCCATCACCGGCTGGCCTTCAGAAACGCGCGCGCCCGGCGAGATCATCAGCCGCAGCAGATCACCGGAGTCGATGTTTTCTCCCAGCTCCGGCAGCTTGAACTCGCTGGCCGTCGCCGACGCCGTCGGCGTCGCTCGCTGCTCCGGCGGAGGTGCAGCCGTGGGGGCTGGCTTCGCTGGGGTCGCGGAAACTGGGGTTGCGGGAACTGAACTGGGCGGCGCGGCCGATTTTTCCGTTTTCGAAGCAGGCGTCGTTCCAGCTCCGGATCCGTTCTCGACGGTGAAGATGACCTGCCCTACCCGCAGCTTGTCGCCTTCTTTTACGCGGATTTCCCCGATGGTGCCAGTCACCGACGAAGGCACTTCCACAACCGCCTTGTCGGTTTCGAGTTCCATCACCGGCTCGCCTTCGGTGATGCTGGCGCCGGGCTTGATCATCAAGCGGACCAGGTCGCCGCTCTCGATGTTCTCGCCCAGCTCGGGCAGTTTGAATTCCGTTGCCATTCTTTCTTTGTCCCTCTAGCGCTTTCTCCGCCGGGGTTTCGCGGACGGGCGGGGCGCCCGTCTCTCCACTAGCTGCTGGCCGGGTTGCGTTTTTCCGGATCGATGCCAAGATCGCGGATCGCTTTCTCCAGGAGTTTCGCGCTGACCGCGTCGGCGCCGTCCTTCTTCTGCCCGGACTTTTCGCCCGCCAGCGCATGCAGCGTGGCGAGCACGATGTGCTTTGCGTCCACTTCGAAAAAATCTCGCAGAGAGGCACGATTCTCGCTGCGCCCGAAACCGTCCGTGCCGAGCGACACCAGTCTGCCCGGAACCCACTGGGCAATACTGTCCGGCAAGACCTTCATGTAATCCGATGCTGCGACGAATGGACCGGACGCGCCCTTCAGTGTCTGAGTGACGTATGGCACCTTTGCTGTCCCGGTGGGGTGCAGCATGTTCCAGCGGGCGCAGTCGGTTGCCTCACGATAGAGGGCTTTGTAACTGGTTACGCTCCACACGTCCGCCGCTACGCCATAATCTTTTTCTAGAATGGTTTGCGCCTTGAGCACCTCAAACATGATGGTTCCGCTGCCCAGCAACTGCGCGTGCAGCTTCGCGTCTTTCTTTTCGGAAGTCCGGTAGCGATACAAACCTTTAAGGATGCCCTCGCGGACGCCCGGCTGGCTGGGCATCTCGGGCATCGGCAGCGGCTCATTGGTGACCGTCAAGTAATAGAAGATGGATTCGCCGTCGACGTACATGCGCTTGATGCCGTCCTGGATGATGACGGCGATCTCATAGGCGAAGGCCGGATCATAAGCCAGCAGGTTCGGCACCGGGAGAGCCAGGACGTGGCTGTGTCCATCCTGATGCTGCAAGCCCTCGCCCGCCAGCGTCGTTCTTCCCGACGTGCCGCCGATCAGAAAACCTCGGCAGCGCATGTCGGCCGCCGCCCAGATCAGGTCGCCGATGCGCTGAAATCCGAACATCGAGTAATAAATAAAGAAGGGAATCGTGTTGATGCCATGATTGGCATACGCGGTACCGGCGGCCATGAACGAGCACATCGATCCCGCCTCGGTGATGCCCTCTTCCAGAATCTGTCCGTTCTTCGCCTCCTTGTAATAGAGCAGCATATCCATATCGACCGGCTCATAGAGCTGGCCGACGCTCGAATAGATCCCGACCTGGCGGAAGAGCGCCTCCATGCCGAAAGTGCGAGCTTCATCGGGAACCACGGGCACGACGAAGCGGCCCACTTCGGGGTCGCGCAGCAGCTTGGCGAGTATGCGCACGAAGACCATGGTGGTGGAAGCTTCGCGACCCTCGGTGCCCTTGTAGAACTCTTCAAAGAGCGCGTCGGAAACCGGCTTCAGCGGCGTAGCGCGCACTTTGCGCACCGGCAGGTAGCCGCCCAGTTGTTTCCGGCGCTCTTGCATATACTTGATTTCCGCGCTGTCATCGGCCGGGCGATAGAAGGGCGCATCGTGCAACTCGCCGTCGGCCACCGGAATGCCGAAGCGCGAGCGGAAGATTTGCAACTCATCGTCATTCAGCTTTTTCTGCTGGTGCGTAATGTTCTTGCCTTCGCCTGCTTCGCCCAGTCCATAGCCCTTGATGGTCTTGGCGAGAATGACGGTTGCAGTTCCCGTGTGCTCAACCGCCGCCTTGTACGCGGCATGTACCTTGATGGGGTCGTGACCGCCGAGCCGCATGCGGGCGAGTTGCTCGTCCGAAAGATGTTCCACCATTTTCAGCAGCCGGGGATCGGTGCCGAAAAAATTCTGCCGGAAATATGCGCCGCTCTCGACGAAATATTTCTGATACTGGCCGTCCGTGATTTCGCCCATGCGCCGGACGAGCAGGCCGTCGCGATCCCGCTGGATGAGCGGATCCCAATCGGTGCCCCAGATGAGCTTGATGACGTTCCATCCCGCGCCGCGGAAAATAGCCTCCAGTTCCTGGATGATCTTGCCGTTGCCGCGCACCGGTCCGTCGAGGCGCTGCAGGTTGCAGTTGACCACGAAGATCAGGTTGTCGAGCCGCTCGCGCGAAGCCAGCGTAATCGAGCCGAGCGATTCCGGTTCGTCCATTTCGCCATCGCCCAGGAACGCCCAAACTTTGCCGCCGGTCGAGGTTTTCAATCCACGATTTTCGAGATACTTGATGAAGCGCGCGTGATAGATCGCCTGAATCGGGCCGAGTCCCATCGACACGGTGGGAAATTCCCAGAAGTCGGGCATGAGCCAGGGATGCGGATACGACGAGAGGCCGCCGCCTGGTTTCATTTCCCGCCGGAAGTTCTCTAATTTCTCTTTGGGGATGCGGCCCTCGAGGTAGGCACGGGCGTACATTCCGGGAGCGGCGTGTCCCTGGAAATAGACAGCGTCGCGGTCGCCGGATTCCGTGGATGCCTGAAAAAAGTGATTGAACGCCACTTCGTAGAGCGTGGCCGCCGACGCAAACGTTGAGATGTGCCCGCCGATGCCTTCCTGAATCTTATTGGCGCGGACCACCATGGCCAGGGCGTTCCAGCGCACCAGGCTCTTGATGCGGCGCTCCATTTCCTGGCTGCCGGGAAACGGCGGTTGCTGCCGGGAAGGGATCGTATTCTGGTAGGGAGTGGTCGCCGAGAAGGGCAGGTTGATTCCAGCCTCACGCCGCGCGTGCAGCGCCAGTTGTTGCAAAAGCCGCCCCGCACGCTCCGGTCCGCCCCGTGACAGCACATAATCCAGCGAGTCCAACCACTCGCGCGTTTCCAATACTTCGATTCCGTTCGTCTGTTGCGTCTCAGCCACGCTGCCCCCACGAATAAAAACGCTATTCCCCATCATAAGCAATCGGGGGGAAATTTGCTGCGGGGAGGAAGTCGTTGGTCGTTGGTCGTTGGTCGTCGGTCGTCGGTCGTCGGTCGTTCGCGAACGGCCTTGGCCGCTGCCCAACGACCAGCGACCAACGACCAACGACTGCCTTTACTCCAGCGTCACCGCCTTCACCAGGTTGCGCGGACGGTCCACGTCCAGCCCGCGCTTGGCGGCGACATAATAGGCAAACAACTGTAGGGGAACAATCTCCAGAATCGGCGAGAGCAGTTCCGGTGCTGCGGGAATAAAGACGGTATGGTGCGCTAGCTGCGGTGCGGTTGTGTCTCCTTCGGTTGCCAGCGCGATCAATGTCGCACCCTGCTTCCTGAACCCTTCCATGTTGCTCACGTTCTGGTCGTAGCGCTCCGCGGAACCTGTATCGTTCGGGTCGCAGGTCGCGATCATGACCAGCGGCAAGCGGAAATCAATCAGCGCGTTCGGCCCATGCTTGGCTTCTCCGGTGGGATAGCCTTCCGCGTGAATGTACGAAACTTCCTTCAGCTTGAGAGCTCCATCCATCGCGATCGGGTAGTGGATGGCGCGGCCGAGGAACATGAAATCGTCCACGCGATAGTAAAGTTCGGCCAGCTTCTCCACCTGATCGGACGCCGCCAGGATCGTTTCCGTTTTTTGGGGCAGCGCGAGGAGTTCGCCGATGTAGTGCTGGGCCCGCGCCTTTGAAACCTTCTCCTTGATTTCGCCGAGGTACAGCGCGAACAGGAACAAACACGCCATCTGCGCGGTAAAGGCCTTGGTCGAGGCGATACTGATCTCAGGCCCTGCGTGGGTGTAGATAAATCCGTCGGCTTCCCGCGCAATCGTCGATCCCTCGACATTTGAAATCGCGATGGTGCGCGACCCCTTCTGCCGCGCCTCGCGCTGCGCTGCGGTCGTGTCGGCGGTTTCTCCCGACTGAGTAATAAAGATGCTGAGTTCGCCCCGCCCAATCATCGGGTTGCGGTATTCGAACTCGCTCGCGTAGTCCACATCGACCGGCACCCCGGCCAGTTCCTGCATCATGTACTGGCCCGTCATCCCCGCGTGACGACTGGTCCCGGAAGCCACGATGTTAATCCGCCGTATCGCGCGCAGTTCCTCGCGTGAGATATGGATTTCACCCAGGCGAACCCGTCCGTCGGCTAGCGAGACGCGCGGTTCAATGGTTCGCCGCAAGGCGTCGGGCTGCTCAAAAATCTCCCGAATCAGATGGTGCGGAAACTTGCGCGTTTCAGCCATCGTTCTCCTTCGGCGGGCTTCGAATCAGGGGACTGTGTCGTGCCGAATGTTTCTACGGCCTGAAAGTGCTACCTGAAGCATTCCACGCCGCCGACAAAAGTCCGCAGCACTTCGCCTTCCCGACTCAGGACCACGAAGTCCGCGTCGGCTCCCACCTTCAGAACGCCCTTATTCGCGATTCCCGCCGCCCGCGCCGGATTTCGGCTAGCGGCTGCGACTGCCTGGGGCAGATCCCATTCTGCGAAACGCGCCAGATTCCTTACCGCACGGTCCATGGTCAAAACGCTTCCGGCCAGCTTGCCATCTGCCATGCACTTGCCATCTCGAACATCCACTTCGAAGGATCCAAGCCGATAGCGGCCATCCGGCATTCCGGTCGCGGAGATAGCATCCGTAATGAGCACCGTCTGTTCCGGGCCTTTGGCCTCAGCAAAGAGCTTCACGATGGCGGGATCGAGATGAACGCCATCGGCGATAATGTCCGCGCTCACTCGACGATCGGTGAGCACCGCACCCAAAATTCCGGGACTGCGATGATCCACCGTGCGATGGTCCAGCGGACGCATGGCATTGAAGGTATGCGTCGCGTGCCGCGCTCCCGCCGCGATGCCGCGTCCGGCCGCCTCAAAATCGGCGTCTGAGTGTCCCAGGCTCACGCAAACGCCGCGCCGCGCCGCTTCGGCAATGACCTCGGGCGCGTCCTCCAATTCAGGAGCAATCGTCATCATGCGAATCCGTCCGCGCGCCGCATGCCAGAACTGCTCGAACGTGCTCAGTTTAGGGGTCAGTAAATTTTCCGGAGGGTGTACGCCGCGGCGAACGTGGCTGATAAATGGCCCCTCAAGATGGATTCCGAGCGGGAGTGCTCGAATTTTGTCATCTGCATTCTGTCGTTCGCGCTCTCGTTCGCGATTTTCGATCGCATCCGCCAACCGTTCGAGTGCGCGCAAAGTCGTATCCATCGGAGCGCTGACGGTGGTTGGGAAATAACTCGTGACTCCATGCCGCGCGAGCAGTTGCTCGATCGCCGGCAACGCCTCGGCGCTATCGTCCATGACGTCGTATCCAGCGCTGCCGTGAATGTGAAGATCAACGTAACCCGGCGCCATCACGCCATCGCCGAAGTCGGACACGGAAATTCCGGCGGGAGCCTGTCGCCCCCTCCGAGCGGAAATTTCGAGGACGCGTCCCTGCTCGACGAGCAGGAGAGGATGCTCGACGGCATCCGTGGGAGTCAATAGCCGTCCAGCAGTAAAAGCCAGCATAGAAACGCTTTAATACCGTAAGAAGACGACTTGCCAAGATTGTAGCAGCCTTTGTACTCCGTACTCGGACGGAGTCTCAGCTTCGTTGACGCAGGTCCTAAGCGCAGCCTAGGATGGGGCGGGAAAGGAGTGACCTGTGATCGGCCAAGTTCTTGGTCATTGTCGCGTCGTGGCGAAGATCGGGGAAGGAGGAATGGGGGGGCGTCTATCGCGCGTATGACGAGATGTTGCACCGTGATGTGGCCTTGAAAGTCGTCAAGAAGGATGCTCGTCTTGATTCATCGGCAAGCCAGAGTTTGCTCCATGAGGCGCGTGCTTCTTCTTCTCTCGCTCATCCCAACATCTGCACCATCCACGAGGTTGGTGAGACGGATGGCGAGCTCTACATCGTGATGGAACTGGTCGAGGGCAAGTCCCTGCGGGACATGAGCGCAGGTGCCGGATTGCCCCCAGAGTCAGTCATGCGATATGGCGTTCAGATTGCCAGCGCGCTCGCCCGCGCTCATGACCGGGGTATCGTTCATCGAGACCTCAAGACGGCGAATATCGTCGTCACTTCTGACGGTCTGGTCAAAGTCCTCGACTTCGGTTTAGCCAAGAAGATAGGAAGCGCCATATTCGAGGCCACTACCCGATCCTTTGCCACCATACAGGACGAATCCAGCGTGAGCGGGACCTTGCCCTACATGGCGCCCGAAATCCTGCGTGGCGACACGGCCGACTATCGCGGCGATCTATGGGCGCTTGGAGTTGTGCTCTATGAAGCGGCTTCCGGGCGCCTTCCCTTTGAAGGACGCACTGGCTTTGAGATCAGCTCGGCCATCTTGCGCGAACTCCCGAACCCGCTCGGCCCTCCCGTGCCCCCCGGGCTATGGGCCCTTATCCAACGCTGCCTGACCAAGGAGCCGACGCAGCGCTATCAACGCGCGAGTGAGGTTCAGGCAGCTCTGGAAGCCATTCAGTCTGGTGCAATCGTGGCCGCGGATCCCGGCGCCAATGTCAGCCCGCCTAGGACTACGATGTTGCACAGCGTGCGACACGCGCATGTCCGGAAGGGAGACTTCCTTTTATTGGTGGGAACCACCAAAGGAGCATTCATCCTTCGCTCGAACGCTCAGCGCAGCCGTTGGGACATCGGCGGCCCCTATTTTCACGGGCACAATGTCTACGCGATGGCGTATGACGGCCGCGGGGGCCAACACCGCATATGGGCCTCGACCCAGAATTATTGGGGTACCCTCCTGCGGTCGAGCGACGATTTCGGCAAGAGCTGGACCAATCCCCAGCAGGCCCCCATTCGATTTCCCTCCGATACCGGCGTTTCCTTGAAGAACATCTGGCAGATCGCGCTCGGCCGGCCCGAGCAACCCAACGTGCTCTACTGCGGCGTGGAACCTGCCGCCCTTTTCGAAACCAGCGACGCAGGCGAAACTTGGTCGCTGGTGCGCGGTCTATTCGATCATCCCCATCGTCCCCGCTGGATGCCGGGCAATGGAGGTCTGGCTCTGCACACCATCGTGCTCGACCCCGCGGACAGCCAGCGCATGTACGTGGCAGTTTCCTCCGGCGGCGTTTACCGTACCAGCGATGGCGGCTGTACCTGGACCGCGCAAAATCGCGGCATCCGCGCCATGTTGATGCCCGACAAGTATCCCGAGTTCGGCCAGTGCGTACACAAAATCGCGATGCATCCCGATCGGCCCGAACGCCTTTTTCTGCAAAATCATTGGGGACTGTATCGCTCCGACGACTGTGCCGAAAACTGGATAGACATTGCCAATGGAGTGCCATCGGATTTTGGTTTTGCCGTGCTCATACACCCCAGAAATCCTGACTTCGTGTATATCGTTCCAGTTGAGTCCGATGAGTTTCGCTGTGCGTGCGACGGCCGGCTGCGAGTTTATCGAACCCGCAACGCTGGCGCCTCCTGGGAGCCTCTCGTGCGCGGGTTGCCCCAAAAGCGTGCTTACGAAACGGTCCTGCGTGATGCCATGACAGCGGATTCATTCGATCCGCTCGGTATCTACTTCGGTACACGGAGTGGCCAACTCTTTGGCTCGTGCGATGAAGGAAGGACATGGCAAAAGATACTCGAAGGTCTCCCTGCAGTGGTCTGCGTAAGGAGTGCAATCGTCGAGGATGCCTCCGGCTTAGGGCCATCGTTGTCTAAGTCTGCGCCCCCGCCTTCAGATCAAACGAAATCTCGTTCGAAAAGCAAGACGCCTCTTTCGAAGGTACGACCGAAGGTACGACCGAAGCTGCAACCGAAGTTACCATCAAAGTTACGACCGAAGAGGTGATCCGTGCCGGTCACTTTTCACATTCCGGGTGCTTTGCGCGAATTTACCGCGGGACAAAGTAGAGTCAAGATCGAACCCTCGCCCACCACTTTAGCCGACGCGCTGTCGGCTCTCTGCACACTCTACCCGGGCGTTCGCGATCGCATCGTAACCGAGCAAGGGCAAGTGCGGGAACATATAAACATTTTCATCGGGAACGAAAATGTCCGATATACCGGCGGACTCGCGAGTCCCGTCTCTGCCGGATGTGAGATTTCGATCGTCCCTGCCGTCAGTGGTGGCTGAGAGAATTCCTGTGGTGTGTGCCAGGTTGGAGCCGGGTTTGTCTGCGTGGACCTTTCAGAGTTAACCCTTTGTCTTCTTTTTCCTCTTTTTACAGAGGTCTTCTAATAAGTACTTAAGGGACGCGCATTCCTGGATGACAGCTTCAAGCTTGGGAATCGTTATCCGCAATTCGTTTTCTTCGACAATGCCGTCAGCCAGAGTTTCCGCAACGCTCTCCAAAGCTTCTCCGACCTCCCTGATCAGGCGGGAAACCGCAACCAGTTCCCTATCCAGGGTGATGTTCGGTTCCGGGAGTTTGAATGCCACGCGCCCGGCCTGGCTCTCAAGAAAATCAAGGGCTTCGTAATTGCTGAGGAGCACGCACATTCGCGGCAGCAGGTGCGCGGGAAACTGACGTTCGCCTCGCAGCCAGTACATGAGCGAGCGATAGTTCGTCCCCAACTGTTGTGCGAGCAATCGAATATCGTATTCGGCTTTTGTTTCTACAACCCGGCTCAGTATCGAAGGGAGGTCGTTGGCAGCCACGCGTGTTCCTATCTCAGCCCCATTTCGTTCAAGAAAGCAGTTCATTTTGAACGGTAAGAGCGTTCATTCTAGCTGAATTGAAAAGCTTAGAGATATGCGATTAAATTGGTTGGTCGCAGGCAGGCGGGTTTTCGTGCCACCAACTCGAATGGCGCTCAGCCCGTTGGGCGACGCTCGGAACTGTATGAGAACATTTGACAAAGCACCCAGTGGGAATTAGCGTTCTGGTCACCGCATTTGACGCCGGTTTTGCGCAGCTGCGTTGGTTAGGCAGGAGGCCGAATGTCCAAAAAGTGGTACAACTACATCGTTTCCGTTGACGAAACGGCCGACACCGGGCAAAGCCCGCCGAATGCCCCGCCGAATTCCAAGAATGCCCCGACCGGTGCCAAGAGTGCAGCTCAAAGCGTGGCTGAGATCGCGTCCAGCATGGGCGCGGAGCCGAAATTCACTACCCCTGTCTCCGATCCCACTTCGTTCGACGAGATCTACAAAGCAGCGGAAATCCCGCCCGCCCCGCAAGGCTATTCGATCCTCAAGATCTCCCACATGCTGGAGAGCGAGCACCTTCGCAATTTGCCTTCGGACGTGAAGAAGTCCTCGGTCTTGGTGGCGCTCGACGCTGCGGGCGTGGACATTAAGGAGGTCATCCAGGACGCGATTCGGCGCGACCGCGCGCTGGACACCTACGAGCGGGTGCAGCAGCGCGCGGCTGACGAACTGGAAGCGCGCAAGAATAAAGAGAACAGCGAGATTCAGGCCGCGATCGATAAGTACGTGACCGAGCAGAGAGCAAAGATCCAGAGCAACAACGAAGAAGTTTCGCGCGAGAAAGAACGTTTTACCGGCTGGCGGCTAAAGAAACAGCAGGAAGAAAAGAAGATCGCCGAGGCGGTCGGGTATTTTGTCACCGAAAATCCCATTACGACGGGCGATGTGAATGCGCCGCCGCCCCCATCGAAGACAGCGCAGCGTTCCTGAACAGGAGGAGTTATGTGGCAACGGTTATCGAGGGTGATGCGGTCTTTCATTGGTTTCTTCATCTCGGCGGCGGAAGACCCGGAGATCATTCTGCAGCAGAATATTCGCGACATGAACGACCAGGTGCCTCGAATGAATGAAAGCATCGCCATGGTGAAGGCCAATGTGACGCTGCTGGAAAGAGAAGAGGCGAAATACAAGGACGACGTGGCCAGCCTGACTGCGAGGGTGAAATCTGCGATTCAGGCCAATCGCGACGACATCGCCGGCACCTATGCTGCCCAACTGGAGCAGACAAAGGGCGCTCTGGCCAGAAATCAGGGCCAGCTCACCACCGCTCGCGCCGCTTTCGACAAGGCAATGGCCGTGAAGCAGGCCTTTATGCGAGAGAAAGACCGGAAGACGCAGGAGGCATTGGGCGCAATCGCCGACTACCGCCGCTCCCAGTGGCAGAAAAAGGTCGCCGACGCGATGGAGCAATTCGAGGTTGCCGGGATCAGCCAGACCCACGATGAGATGGTCCGCAAGATTGAGGAGACGACGGCTGTCAACGAAGCTCGTATGGATATGGCGATGAGCAATGTCGACCAGCAGAAGATCAAGATCGACGACGAAGCCGAGAAACTCCAGGCCAGCGAACTGGTAAAACAATTCAAGATCGAGATGGGCCTGGCGTCACCACAAACAGCCGCGCCCGCCAGTGCGGAAAAAACAATTGCCGCGAAGGAACAGCAAAGGACTTCCTAAGGGCTAGCGGTGCCACTGCGAGTCTGTATCAGGGTATGCCTTCAGGCATACCGTAAGTGCCGAGTTAAGAATGCGCCTTCAGGCGCTGTTTCCGGGCGCTGAGTTTCATCACAGCCTGTCAGGGGCGAATCAATGCGCCGCGAATGGGAAAAAGCGGGGGAGGAAATATATGGCAGTTAGAATTGAAAGAGGTGGATGGGTTCTTATTTTCCTGATTGGCGTGGCCCTGGTGGGCTACAGCCTGAATCGATACGGAGTCATAGATCTCAGCCGGTGGACGGGCGGCGGGAGTAAGACCGCCTCCGGTAGCGGAGAGACGCTGGATGCCACCAAGCCTCTACTGCTGCCGGCATCGTCGACGAGCGGCGATCCCGTGGTCCGGGTGCGCGTTAACGTCTGGGTCGGGTGCGTCGGCGGCTTGGTCGCGAATGGCGGACTCGACACCAAGCCGGATTCCATCTACGGCAAGAAAGGACTCAAAGTTTCGTTCAAGATCATCGACGATTGGACGGAAGGTGCGGCCGCGCTCGCAACTGATAATGTCGATGTGATGCTGACGACCGCAGACGTCTACGCCAAAGACTACGCGCAGTTCAAGGAAAAAGGATTCGGTTCCCATGCCTTCCTGATGGTGGACTGGTCGCGCGGCGCCGATGGCGTCATCGGCAAGCAGGGCATCAACAGCATCGAGGACCTGGCCGGCAAGAAAGTGGCTTTTGCCCCGTACACGCCGTCGCACTTCTTGCTGTGGAATGGACTCAAAACCTCCGGGCTCAGCACGGCGCAACGCAACGAAATCTTCAACCAGGCCATCCACACCAAGGATGGCATCGAGCCGGCAACTCTTTTCGCCCAGGAAAAAGTCGACGCCGCCGTGGCCTGGGACCCCGATATGAGCGACGCGGTCGCCAAGCGTCCCGGATCGAAGAAGATCTACGATACGAAAATCGCCAACCGCCTCATCGCCGACATTCTGGTGGTGAGTGACAGCTTCTCCGCCAAGCATCCGCAAACCTTGCTGAAGTTCGCCCAAGGCTGGCTCGAAGGCGTTGAGTTCATCAAGACCCAACCGGAGCGAGCCTACAACCTGATCGGGACGGTCAAGGATTTCAATATCCCATCCGACCTGGCGAAGACGATGCTCGGTGGCGTGAAGCTGGCCGATTACGCCGACAACCGTTCATTCATGGGCACCGCTGGGTCAAATTCCGATTATGCCAACATCCTGGGTATGGCCCAGGACATGTATCGGGAGCTGCGCATCATTAAACACACCTTCAATCCGGAAGAGAGTCTGGACCGCCGCTACGTTGAAAAATTGGCCGACAGCTTCTCCATGGCGTCCACCGAGGCTCCGATCGAATACAAAGAGCCGCCCAGGGGAGCAACGCCCATCGCGACACAACACCGCTCCATCTACTTCGATCCCAGCTCTTCCAGCATGAGCCTCGATTCGCGCGCCATCGTAGACGAACTCGCCGGCACCATGCGCGCGTATGAGAACACGGTCGTCGATATCGATGGCAACACCGACTCGACCGGTGCGCGCGCCTATAACATTCAGCTCTCACACGCGCGGGCGGATGAGGTCAAGAACTACCTGATGCAAAAGTATGGCTTTCCAGCGGCGCGACTTCGGACAGCCGGCAATGGTCCGGACAAGCCGATTGACAGCAATGCGACGCCCGAAGGACGAGAGAAGAATCGCCGCACCGACATCAAGGTCTATGCCAACCCTTCGAGCTAGCCCTGATTCAGCGTGCCGTACCCGGCTCGCGTAGGGACGGCCGCCCTCGGCCGTCCAGGCCGAGCGCAGCTCGGTAACTGCCGGCGGGCAAAGCAACTCTGGATTCTCTGTAGCCCGTCAAGCTAATGACAGGCCACAGCTAACGATAGGTCACAATGAGCGATTGGTTCACCATTCGGAAAGAAGTATCGCCTTGGGTCCGATGGGCCTCCCCGTTCATCAGTTGGGGCATCGTCGTGCTGCTCTGGATCGGCTTGCCCTACTGGGTGGGGCCGCATTTTTCGCTGTTGCCCAGGCCCCTAGGAGTAATCCGATCTTTTGGAATGCTGTGGACCGAGTACGATCTGCTCGGCAACGTATTCATGAGCTGGTGGCGCATCGCCCAGGCATTCTTCTGGTGCGCGGTGGTCGCCATCCCGCTTGGCATTCTGATGTCCAGCTACCGCTGGCTGTTCGAATTCATCAACCCCGTCGCTGCCCCCATGCGCGCCATGCCGCTCACCGCGTTTCTTCCCGCGTTCATCGCTCTGTTCGGCATCGACGAAACCGAAAAAATTGCGTTCCTGTGGTTCGGAATGTTTTTTTACTTGTTGGCCGTGGTAGTCGAAGAGGTCAATCGGGTAGACAACGCCCTGTTGGAAACGGCCTACACCCTCGGAGCCAAGCAGCGGCAGGTGTTGTGGCTAGTGTTTCGCGCGTCGTTCCCGGCGATTTTCTCGTCATTCCGCATCCTCTATGACATCGGCTGGACCTACGTGATCCTGGCCGAGATGTTGAATGCTCGTAAGGGCGTAGGCTACATGGTGGAGGCGGCTCGCAAAGTCCTGGATTTCGATCGCGTCTACGCGGGAATCATCGCCATCGGCATCGCCGCCTTCCTGTTCCGCTTTCTACTGACGTTCCTGGAGGGCCGCCTCTTCCCCTGGCGCAAAGCGACTTCCCCGTTCGCCGGTGGAGGAGCGTCGGTTCCCAGCGCCACCGCCCACCTGAAGGCGGCCAAGCACCGGGCTTAAGAATAACGAGCTTAAGAATATGGAGCCTAAGAAATCGAAAATCACCGTCAGCAAGGTCAGCCGGTCATTTCCCTGCGCCGACGGTTCGAAGGTTGACGCCCTAGAGAACATCAATTTCGAGATTGAGGATGCATACTCTCGCGAAGGGCGTGATATTGGCGAATTCCGCGTTCTGCTCGGTCCTTCCGGGTGCGGCAAGTCGACTCTGCTGCGCTTGATCGCGGGTTTGGATCAAGCCGATACTGGCGAAATCCTGGTGAATGACCAGCCGGTACACGGTCCCGGCAAGGACCGTGGCATGGTGTTTCAGAAGTACACCTCGTTTCCCTGGCTCACGGTCGCTGGTAACATAGCTTACGGTTTGAAAATCAACGGCGTCCCGGAAGAGAAGCGAAAGGACACGGTGGCCCAATTAGTTCAAGATATCGGACTCAGCGGTTTTGAGAACGCCTATCCGGAGACGCTTTCCGGGGGCATGCAGCAGCGAGTTGCGATTGCGCGCACCCTGGCGCTCCGCCCGGCGGTCATCCTAATGGACGAGCCTTTTGGGGCGCTCGACGCGCAAACCAGAAGCGAGATGCAGCAACTGCTCTTGAAGGTGTGGGACGAAACCGCCAGCACCATCTTGTTTGTCACCCACGACGTTGACGAGGCGGTTTACCTGGCGGATAGGATCTTTGTTATGAGTGCGCATCCGGGAACGATTATCGAGGACGTTCAAGTGCCCTTCGACCGCCCTCGCGATCTGGGCCTGAAAGAGCGCAATGAGTTTCACGAACTGGCGAACTACGTTCTCGGCCGTTTGCGCAAAGCTCCCGGCAACGGACAGGTGCGGGTGAGTGTCTAAATGGCTCCCGCTGACTTCCAGGGCATGCGAGAACAGAATGATGATCAGCCCGGCTCTCCCGCTCCGCAAGAGAACATCAATTACGTGAGAGAAGCGTTCCATCTGCAGTACAACTGGATCGCCATGGTGAGCGCGGGCGCGTTTGCGCTGGTGAGTGCCAGCTTTCTGCCCATCATCCTGGCGGGCGGGCTGGAACTGATGTATCTCGCCATCGTTCCGCAAAACTGGCGCTTTCAACGGCTGGTGAAGTCCTGGAAATTCGCCGAGGAGCAGCAGAAACACCAGCAGAAGCTGAGCGAAATGCTCGCCAGCTTGCCCGCCGAGATGCAAAGCCGCTATGTCCATGCCGCGCAAGTCTGCAGTTCGATTCGCAGCAACTTTGCGCAGTTTTCGTCCACCTCGCAGATCTTCCTGCAGCAAATCGACTCGCGGCTACAGGGCTTGCTCAATGGGTATGCCCGGCTCTTGCTGGCTGCCAGCCAGCAGCAGCAATACGTGAAGAGCACCGAGCAGAATGGCATCAAGCACGAAATCGCCTCCCTGCAAAAGTCTCTGAGCAGCGACCCGCCGAAGGTCCAGGAGATCAACAAGAAGCGCATCGAGATTCTCACCAAGCGTATGGAAAAGTTCGATAAGATTTCCGAGAACCGCAAAGTGGTCGACGCGCAATGCTCCGCGGTAGAGGATGTGCTGATGCTGGTGCGCGATCAATCGGTAACCATGCGAGACCCGCAGCAGGTAAGCGAGCGCCTGGACAGCCTGGTGCACGATGTAGAACAGACCGAGCAAACGGTGCAGCAAGTGGAAGCAATCTTCAGCGACATGTCGCCGGACTTGGACGGATTGATGTCGCTCGACGACACCTCAACGTCCTCGGGCCCCAACCGTGTACGGATGTCAAACTAGATGCCAGCGAATACAACAACGTTAGGAAAGTATCTGGATGGGCTTCCCGCGTGGGCGCGCGAACTCTCCGAAAAATACTACTCCCGTTCGTTCGCTCTGTTTGTGCTCTACGGAAATGTGCGCGACCTGGTCCCGCTGCGCACTCAGGAAACCACAAACTTCGTGCCGCTTGACGAATTCCTTTCCGGCGCGCTCTTCGGCCAGCGCGACCTGGTTCTGCACTACGACCGTGGCGGACTGAATTTCAGCTCAGCCGACAGCCAGGCCGACTTCCGCCGCGCACTCGAAGGCTATGACAGCTTTCACGGCACCAGTTACTCGCAAGGCGGGCTGCCGCGCAATCCAGATGCGGTCTTGAACCTGCTCGACAATTATCTGCGCCTGCGCATCGCCGACGGCAAAAAAATCGGGCTGGTTATTGACTTCGCCGAGACCATCGCCCCCGCGGGCGATGTCTCCAGCATGTCAGCGGACGATCGCAATGCCTTGGTCATTCTCAAACGCTGGGCGCGCAATTCAGCTTTTCTGAACGCCGATGTCACCATCTGCCTCGTCTCCGAGAATCAGATCGAACTGAACCCGGGCATCGTGCAGCACCCGGGCGTTTCTTCAATCGGGATTCCGTTGCCGGATTATGCAGAGCGCCTGGAATTTATCCGCTCGCAATTGAAAAATCAGGAACTGCCCACCGGCTCCGAAGTGAACGATGAAACACTGGCCAAGCTGGGTGCCGGCTTGAAGCGAGTTCAGTTGCAGAGTCTGATCTCCCACGCGGTGCAGAACCGGCAACCGCTCACGCTGAAGTTTCTCTCGGACCGCAAGAAAGACCTGATCGAAGCAGAGTCCGGGGGTCTACTGGAGTTTGTACAGAGCCGATTCGATCTGTCCTTTGTCGCGGGAAACGACCAGGCGAAGCGGAAGTTGCAGGATGCGGCCAAAGCAATCCACGCCGGCAACACCGATGTCCTGCCCATGGGCTACGTAATCTGTGGGCCCGTGGGTACGGGGAAAACTTTCATCACCACTTGCTTCGCCGGTGAGGTCGGGATTCCAGCAGTCACTCTAAAGAACTTTCGCAGCATGTGGCAAGGAGTCACGGAAGGCAATTTGGAGAGGGTCTTAACCCTGCTCAAAGCGATGAGCCCGATTGCGGTGATTGTGGACGAAGCCGACGCTCAGCTCGGAGACCGTTCCAGTTCCGGCGATAGTGGTGTGGGCAATCGCGTGTTCGCCCAGATCGCGCAGTTTATGGGGAATACCGAACTGCGAGGCAAGGTGATTT
>Ga0208820_1000360_pt1 | contig 36860 bp, 27 predicted proteins | sample June2015DPH_16_5_FD_184713 | JGI IMG/M metagenome (GOLD analysis project Ga0208820, IMG submission 184713) | Peatland microbial communities from SPRUCE experiment site at the Marcell Experimental Forest, Minnesota, USA - June2015DPH_16_40... | ecosystem: Environmental > Terrestrial > Soil >...
GTTAAGTTTCATAGGCGGGAGAGGATGCCTTTGAGTGAAGGCAAAACCGCCCGCCAAACTTGAAAATGTCAACGATGAACCGAACGTCGCCCAGTCTCCCCTGCCGCGCAGCGGCTCAGTTCAACAAATCGCTCCAGGCAACGCCTACGAACGTCGCAGATTTCGCTTCGCTGTCACTCCGGCTGCGTGCGCAGCCGTCGCGCCAGCTCCGCTCGGTTGCGCTTTCGGGTGCGGCGTGCCTGAGCTCTGGTCGTTAGGTGTCATTCGAGTATCGCATGGATGAGCTAAAATATAATGGCAAGACAAAAGCTGAGTGGCTTGCTCAGAAAGACACGCAGGGCCAAGGCCACTACTGGGGAAGTGAGAGTCAAGAGAAAGTGAATCAGGCTCTTTTGTATTTTGATGAGCAGGAAAAGAAGTCGCTTCAGGAGACTGAAGAACGGCGGTTTCAGACTCAGTTGGATGAGGCGCGGCGACAGGGCGCGTTGACGAGGCGCATTGCATTGGCTGCTCTGACTGTGTCCGTGATTTCTGTCGTTCTGTCAGAATGTCGGAAATCTGCATCCCAAGGTGCAGCGAGTTCACAACCAGTATCGCAATCACAAGTTCTAGCACAGACAAATTCGACAGCTGTCACCGGTCACTTGAAAACCAGCCACGAAAGGTCGAATTGATCCGGCCACTGAGTTTGCATAAACGAAATAAGCATTTTCATTCCAAAAAGCTCCATAGCAGAGCGTTACGGGGAGTTTTTTGGAATGAAAATGCGAACTTACGAAAATTGACTGGCTGGTTTGATTCGACCCTGGCTGGCCGGTTTGTGGTGACCGCTGACACGACAGCCACCGGAAAGGTTTCACCATGACACCTAATATGAGGATAGGCTGCACAGCGCCCTTCAAGCGTTAATCCAGAGTGGGTTGTAAAACACTGGCAAGCCAATCTCGCGGGCCAGTTGATCAACAACCAGTAACGCCCATTCGCGCGTGATTTGTCCTGGTGGTGTCGGATTTGAAACCAGATTCGCGAAAGGGAAAATGGGCGCGGTGCTGGTTGCAAATTTGACACGACCAGTCTTGCATGGGGTGAGTGTTCGCGTGGTTGGCATCCGGCTTGGCCTTCAATTCAGCAAGACAGATGACAAACACGTGAACGCGAACGGGGAATTTTCAGGGCAATCAAAGTTTGATGTCAGAGCATAATTCAGCAAGCAGGTGCATTTTTTGTATACTGTCTCAGAGATAAAGCACAATGCCACAAGGCAGGTGCTCTATATTTGTATACTGCATTTTGGATACTACATGCTCTTTTTAAGCAAAAACTGGATTTTGGCGGATGACGCCTGATGAAAATCGCCAATAAAATCAATGGTGGAAGAGGGGTGATGATTTCTGATAAAACCGTTTTGGATTAGAAGGCAGATGCTCTATCCAACTGAGCTACGGGCGCAACCAAAGGGACATTAGTGGCTGGCTGGCGTCCGCGCAAGTGCGGTTGTCCGGCCAACCGATGGCTTTCGCCGGTTGCAACGTTTGATTGAAAAGGGCGGCGGCTTTCTGCAAGCTGACGGCGTGAAACCTGGAAAATTTATCGCACTGCTGCTGGCCGTGGCGTTTTGGGCGGGTTGCCAAAAGTCCGCTGACGTGACGCCGGTGCCGTCCGCTGACGACCTGCTGCCCAAACAAGCGCAGCCGAAATTGCCGACAATGAAAATGTATCTCGGCGCGGAGACGCTGGACGTCGAACTAGCACTCACTCCTCGCGAGCAGCAGATCGGCATGATGTTCCGCACCAACGTCACCGATGAAAGCGCGATGTTGTTTATTCTTCCGCAGGCGATGCGCGCACCGGATGGGTTTTGGATGACGAATTGTCCTGTGTCGCTATCCGCCGCCTACCTCGGCCCGGATGGCGTCATCGAGGAGATTCATCATCTGGAAAAGAACGACAACGTGCCTGTCGTCGCCACCAACGACAACATCCTCTACGTACTGGAAGTGAATGACGGCTGGTTCGCGCGGCATAACATCAGCCCGGGTGCGGTCATCCGCACTGACAAAGGTTCGTTGCAGGAGACGTTTTTTCGAAAATAATACTGTGCGCGCTGAATCTGAAAAACTTTTCGCCGAGGCGTTGAAATACATTCCCGGCGGCGTCAATTCGCCCGTGCGCGCGTTCCGCGCCGTCGGCGGCCAGCCGTTCTTCGTCAACCATGCCAAAGGCGCGCGCGTTTGGGACGTGGATGGCAATGAGTTGATTGATTACGTCCTCACCTGGGGGCCGGCCATCCTCGGCCACGCGCATCCCAAAATCATTTCTGCCGTCAAGGCCGCCGCCAATCACGGCACGAGTTTTGGCATCCCCAACCCGTTCGAAGTGACGATGGCGAAACTCATCTGCGAATTGGTGCCCAGCGTGCAAAAGGTGCGCCTGTGCAATTCGGGCACGGAAGCGTGCATGTCGGCAATTCGTCTGGCGCGTGGCTTCACGAAGCGCGACAAAATCATCAAGTTCGACGGGTGCTATCACGGCCACGCGGATTCACTGCTGGTCAAGGCCGGTTCGGGCGCGCTCACGTTCGGCTATCCCGACAGCGCCGGCGTGCCGGCCGCGTTCACGCAGCACACAATCGTTCTGCCGTTCAACGACGCGGACGCCGTCAAGGCCGCGTTCGCCGCGAACAAAAATGCAATCGCCGGCATCATCGTCGAGCCGGTGCCGGGCAATGCCGGATTGTATCTGCCGAAACCGGGCTACCTGGAATTTTTAAGCGAAGTCACGAGGGCGAACGGTGCGTTGCTGATTTTCGACGAGGTGATGACCGGCTTCCGGCTCGCGCCCGGCGGCGCGCAGGAGCGGTTCGGCATCCAGCCGGATTTGACCACGCTCGGTAAAATCATCGGGGGCGGGCTGCCCGTCGGCGCGTTTGGCGGGCGGGCGGACATCATGGATTTGCTTGCGCCGCTGGGGCCGGTTTACCAGGCCGGCACGTTGAGCGGCAATCCGCTGGCGATGGCGGCGGGCATTGCGGCGTTGGAGGAGTTAAGTAGCAGCCGACGTGAGGCGGCTCATTCTAAAAAAATCAAAAACCAGGATGCGAAATCCAAAATTGATCAGAGCGGATTGATATCCGCAGCTACGAAGAAAACGAACGTTTACGCGCGGCTTGAACAACTCGGAGCCCAGCTCGAAGCCGGGATGAAGGAGGCCGCAAAATCGACGGACGTGCCCGTGACGTTCAATCGCTGCGGCTCAATGTTCTGTGCCTATTTCACCGGCCAGCCGGTCTGGAACCTCGCCGACGCGATGAGGAGCGACCGTGCACGGTTTTCAAAATTTTTTCACGGGATGTTGGCCGAAGGAATTTATCTGGCGCCGTCGCAATTCGAGGCGGGTTTTATTTCCACGGCGCACACGACAGCGGACATGGAAAAGACGGTCGGCGCGGCGACGAAAGTATTGCGCGGGTTGTAACCTCTTGTTATGATGGGCGTCTAACAGGCAGTGAACCGCGTCATCATGGCGCGGCGAAATTGAAAAACAACCACGACAAAGAATTATGAAAGCAAATAAAACAATGTTAATCGCGGCATTGGCCGCGGGCAGTTTGCTGGTGTGGAGTCCGGCCTTGCGCGCGGGTGACACCAACCTGCCGCCTTCCACTCCGCCCGCTGGCGCTCCACCGGCCGGCCGGCCACCCGGCGGCGGTTTTGAGCGCATGGCGGAACAACTCAACCTGACCGCCGACCAGAAAACGAAAGTGCAATCCATCGAGGACACGCGAAGGCAGAAAATGGTCGATATCAACAAAGACACCAGCCTGTCGCCGGAAGACCGGCAAGCCAAACGCAAGATTGTCGCGGAAGAAATGGCCCAGCAGATGAAAGTCGTCCTTACGCCGGAGCAATTTGATAAGTGGCAAAAAACATCTCCCATGGGACCACGCCGGCTCCGTCCCAACGGCCCGCCTCCGGGCAACGAAAAAGCCGGGAGCACGAATGCACCCGTTGCTCCGCCGAAACAATAATCTGTAGGGTGACATAGTTGATTTGATATCGGGACGGCCTCGCGCCGTCCCTTTTTGTTTTTGTGCGCAAAGGCAGTGGGTGTTTTGCAGCGGCGGTCTGTGACCCCCAGGCAAACGGCGACGCTCACATATGCCGCTGCAATTTGCAGATTCCATTTGAGCAAAGGCGCGCGGATGTGTATTGTGGGTTTGCCCTGCGCGAGTAGCTCAATTGGATAGAGCGTCGGCCTCCGGAGCCGAAGGTTGTGGGTTCGACCCCCGCCTCGCGTACCAGCCTTCGCTCGGAGCAACGCGGAGGGTGAAGTCTGCGCGCCGTAGCGCACAGCGCGAAGGCGGGCGCGAGCGTCCGAACAACCGGCGCTCCAAGCTACGGCTGGCAGGCCAGCCTTCGAGAATAGAGGGTCCAATGGATGGCTATCACTACGTTTACACGCTGGAGTCGCTCTCGAATCCCAAGCAGATTTACACGGGTCAAACGCAGGACCTGAAGCAACGTCTGAAGGAGCACAACTCCGGCAGGGTTCCACATACCTCGAAGTTTACTCCTTGGCACATTCGCTCCGCGACGGCTTTCAAAAACAGAGAACGTGCGTTGGCTTTTGAGCGTTATCTGAAAAGTGGCTCTGGCCGCGCTTTTCTGAGACGCCATCTTTGACTCGCCTTGTCCGCCATAGTGCAACGAAGGTGGAAATGCGGACGCCAACTCAATGGTTTTGGAAAACCCGCTTCTTCAATCAGCTTGGGTTACGTCGTCTGAAAATGGATTGAATCACCGTCCAAACCAGAACAAAAACCAGAACAACGGCGAGGACCTGAAGGAAATGGGGAAAAAGACGGTCTGGATTGGGGTTTCGATGGTCCCGATACTTAATCCGCATACTTGACTTTGGACGAAATGAGTGGCTTTAATCATGTGAACCTCAAAAAAGGCATGAGAATCCTAACGCTTACTTTCTTGCTCAATTGCACAGTTGCTTTTGCGCAAAACTACGACACGAACGGTGATTACGTTCAGACATTCGCTGGCTCCGGCCTTTCAGGGTATGTAAATGGAGTGGGCGTGAATACGATGTTCAATAATCCATCTTTCATGGTCGCCGATTCAAAAAGCAATCTGTTCGTTTGGGATTCCGGTAATTTTATAATCAGGAAAATCTCGCCGGATGCCACTGTCACGAGCATTGCGACGAATTTCAATTTGTCCATAAATTATTTGGGTGGCATGACGATTGACCGCAACGATAACATTTGGACAGCTTCCGACGGCCAGCCAAACTCTATGAATTCGGCAATAACGCTATCCGAAATAACCGGCAATACGATAGTCACAAACATTCCTCTTCCGATTTATTCGGCTGGTTTAGTCGGAATATGCGCTGATTCTTTGGGGAACATTTACATTGCCTGTGGCAATACATTTGTGCCAAATAAAATCTACCAATACAACACTAATGGCGTTTTGAGTGTTTTTGCTGGTTCAGGAAATCAAGGCCACGTGGATGGGAATGGAATTTTTACTTCGTTCAATACGCCAACTGCTCTGGCGTGTGACCAAGCAAACAACATATACGTCTGGGATTCGGGAAGTTATTTCATTCGCAAAATTGACCAAAGCCAGAATGTGACCACAATTGCGGGAAATGGTTTTGGCATTTCACAGCAATACCAAGTTGACGGTGTTGGAACAAATGCCGGATTTTACGGCATTTATCAAATGTGTGTTGACGATTCAGGAAACCTGATTCTCGCTTGCGGGCTTTCCGTCCGAAAAATGAACGCACAAACTAAGGTGGTTACGATGGCAGGGACTTTTACACAAGGCGGCTATGTCAACGGATTTACTAATGTTGCGCGGTTTGGCGGGGCATACGGCGTTTGTCTCTCGCAAGGCATGGTTTTCGTCACTGACGCTGGCAATGAGCGCATCCGGCAAATCTCATCCAATCCGCTGCCGCAAGTTGTTTCCGGCGCAAATCTTGGCATCGGCACATTTGCGGGCGTGACTATTACCGGCATCGTTGGCCGCACCTATCAAATCCAATCGTCACCGGATTTGAGCACATGGACAACAGTTGCAACCGTGCTTCTTACGTCAAGTCCGTATCTGTGGATTGACCAAAATCCCATTGCGGGGAATAAATTTTACCAAGCGATGCTGTTGCCATGAGCAACCAAGCAAACAAACCGCCGCGCTTTGTTTCCTTCCGGTGTCGGCATTGCGACGTTTGGCCATCAAACATCGTCAATCGGTTCGGGTGGTTTCGATACTCAGTTTCGCCAACCGTGGACTGGGCGAGAAAAACTGACATTTGCGATTTGGGGACAGCGGTGGCGTGGCGGAGCACAATAGCGGCTCAATTTCACCTTATTGCCTATACCCGCCGTTCGACTCGTAGCAATTTTCAAGCTGAACAAGGTGGAATCCACTTTTCTGCAAGGTGACGCTTATCGAATTTACGAAAACGCAATTTTTTATTTCGGCGTGATTCTTGTTTTAAGTCACGCTCACATTTGTCCAACAAAAACGGCAAAGATAACGAATCCACACGCGGCGGTACTTTTTGCAATTCAGTTTTCATACCTGTCCACTTTTACAGAATGTGGGTAGGGCGTCTGAAATGCGGACGCGGTTCGGAAAAATTGTCCGAATTTATCCGGGCGGGAGAGAGTTTGGCTTTTCCGGGCGTCCGCGTTTCAGAGCAAAGAGAAGTCCAATTCTATCGCGGGCATATTTGGCAAGGGTGTTGCCTTTGTGTTGACCGGGCTGGTAATCCCAATCTCGATTGAACGCTTCTTCAAGTTGTTTTTCGTTCATTCGGTAGTAGCCTTTTGCCAGCCATCCGATTGCCAGTTGCCAAAGCATTTTGTCCACAGGTAAACCGCCTGCGTTCACAGCTTTATTCATCAAATCTACATAGTAGTCATCTTTCCAAAGCTCTGCTGCGTCCTCTTTTTTCACGTCTGGCGGTTCTCCAAAAATGGTTCTGTAATCGGCAATGAAGGCGGACAAAACTTTCTGCTTGTCCTGCCCCGTATTGGCTGGGCCAAAAGCCTTCATCGCCGCACAAAGATTCGGCCACTTCTTGCACAGAAGTTTTACCACCGCCTGACGCCAGTTCTCATAATGGTCAACATCTGTGTCCTCGTGGGGCAGATGGGCAGGCGTTCCTTTCAATTGCTCCGCTTCCAACTGCTTTGCCTTTGCGTGACGCTGTTTAGCTTCACGCTCCAAGAGATTAGCCACGCAGTTTTTTGCCAACCATTCCAGTTTCAACTGCTCGTCTTTGAAGGAAGCAACTTCAAGGGGCAGGCAGGTGAAATAAAATCTTTCCTTCAAATTTGTGAGCGCCTTTGGTCCCTCATACAAGTCCACGCGGTAGGGATGCAGGTATCCGTGAAAAGGCTGCGGCTTATCCAACTTCACCGCTTCAAGCCACCGGGGGCCAACTTCTTTCATGTATGCAGCACCAGCGTCGCCGTGCCAAGTTACGAATGCAAATTGATGTTCTTTGGAAACGCCCGATTGAGCCGAAGGCCAATCGAATTTCAGGCGAACAAAGCAAGGCTGTCCAGTGTCGGCGAAGCTGGCAATAGTTTCTTCTCTGAGCAGGCAAACTTGGCCGGAATTTTCAAAGCAAATGGTGGTTCCGTCAGGGTGCGGGATGGTTTGCCATTTCACCGGGCGTTCCCTGCCTTCAAAGATATCAGTTACCGCTTTCATTGAATAAAATCTTGTTTCGAGCGGTTAATTTAGACGCTTAAACGTCAATACAGACCCGTATGAGCCAATCAGCCTCAATACTTCGTTTGAGAGGGAGACACTGTAAATTTGTGATTCGGCTGGTATTGTCATTGGCTTAGGCGCTTCCACTTGGCTGCCCATCCAATTGTTGTGTCCGGGGCTAAGTCCCATGTGGCTTGGGCGTTCAACTCGAATATGGTCGGCGTCAATAAAACGGTAATTACAAACCAGCGAACCATCGTCAAGGCTTCCGTCACTAAAAAATTCCCATCGCCATTGGCCTTGCCATTTTCCAATGATGGAACTTTTTACGCTCTCTTTTTGTTTGGCTTCCGCGTCCAACTGCGCTTGCTTTTGCTTGGCCTGTATTTCAGCGGCGTAAGCTTGGTCGTTGGTCGAAAGATTGGAGATTTTCAGGAAACAATTTGTGCCGCCGGTTTTTACGACGAGCGTGGTCGTGCCAGAAGAAACATAATCGCCAGCAACCGTTTCGCCTGTTTTCAAAATCCAAGTGTGCGGCGCAGCTATTGCCAGCGTCACGAGTGCGAAGATTCCGAGAAGACAAATTTTTGTTTTCATGGTTTTGCCTATACATCGGTAATTCAAACGCCATTCCGTCCTGTCGTCCATTCCAATCTTCCTGTGCAATTGTAGTTGTCGCGGGGCCACGTTTGCGGGATTGTCACGTCGTTATGAAAATTGAACTGTGGGTGGCTCTGTGGGGCGCGGTCACTGGCACATTCGCGTCTTGTTACAACATACGACAATGGTTCCTTGACCGTGCAAAGCTGAAAGTTGAAGCGAATATCGCAATCGAGCACACGGACAGACTCCGTGTAGTCCTAACCATTTCTGCTGTGAATGTCGGACGCAGGCCAGTGAGCATTAGACGTGTGGGCGCTTTCCTTGCAGAAACAAACGCACCCATTCCCCAAGGATTGTCACCCGAGCGGAGTGCAGAAGTAACGAAAATCATGCGGGAGACTTTAGTTTCTTCTGAACTGACCCTTTTCGGGGGGCGGGAAGAGAAGCCTATTGAATTGAACCCGGATGGCGGCCAACACGTTTGGAAGTGCTCACTTCCAGAGCGTCTAAAGTTTTTGAGGGACTCGAAAGGAGATGAAGAAGTTGGAAAGGCTTACGTGGAGTTAACATCTGGAAAGAGGGTATTTTGTGATTTTCTTTTACTGCCGGACGACAAGTAGCCGCCCTTTATGTCTCACACAACTGCCCACTAAGCCGAACCCACTGCCACACGAAACTGAATATTCAAACACCGAAACCCCACCGGCCATAAAACCCGGTGGAGTTTTTCATTTCAAGAGTTTTAGCAATTGGTTTTGGCCATAGCCGTAATCGTATAAAATCAATCAAACCGTCCCTCACATGTGGGGGTAACTCGGTTTGACCCGTATCAAAACCCGCCAACCAAGTCCCGCACACGAACACCAAGCGCCTTGGCGATTTTCACCAGATTGTCCACCGACGGTGATTCGACTCCCCGCTCAATTCGGCTAATGAACACAGTGGAGAGGTGGCTCTTTCAGCCAATCTGACTTGCAACAAGGAGCACCCGTTGTGATGTGAACAACTTATTCTGGACAGAAAATGAGGTCGGCGTAATGTCGTAATTAATCAGATGGCTTTGGGTCTGAACCCAACACAATTGCAACAAATGACACTTCGATTGGCTAGTCGTGTGTGCTCAGAAAAAATGAAACACTTAAACCCTATGAAAATAACCAAATCACTAAATATCACCATTCTGACTCTCCTTGGTCTCACACTCCCGCTGAGCGTCCACGCGGATGAAGCCGGTTCTGTTGGCACCTCAATTCCCCCTAATTCGGGCGTAGGCGGGGCGGTGTCCACGCTGGGGGACCCGGCTAGTCCATCGGACGCAATAACCTTTGAAAGTTATGACCTTCTTGGGTCTTACTACGCGAATGGTTTGTACAACATGAATGGACTAGGTACTTGGAACGGGCAGCCAGTCAGTCCAAACAATATGCCCAATGATTATGAGCTACAATTGGCTTGCACGTTCAACTTTTACGCCCTTGCTGCACAGCCGAATGTTCTATTTGTTCAAGTAACGGGTGTTGTCGCCAGCAACTTCGGTTATGCTTCTGGCAGTGCTTTTAACAACATTACACTGACTGGCATTCAATTTACACTCCCTTCACAGGGAAGCGGCATTCTTGAAACACCCAGCCTCTCTTTAAACTACGCAAATCCCGGTGAGACTTTAGCATATGCTCCTCCTGACGATTCTAGTGAGCCTTTGACGACGACGCCGGGGTTTGGGTTGACAGCACTGGGGCCAAACCAGTTCCTGATACAAACTCTTAATGGTGCTGATTACGGCTTCATAAACAGCGGTTGGGTTGTCTATGGAGGCACTGTCAACAGAATAGAGGGAGGTGGGGTCTTTCAACTCATTTTTCCCGATGATGTCAATTTGTTAAACCAAGTGGATTTCACACAGGCAAATGTCGAATCTCAGTGGGGAGCAGGAAACCAGTACATTACGGCAACACCTGTCCCCGAACCCGCCAGCCTGTCATTGCTGGCATTCGGCATGTTCGGAATAACTCTCTTGCGTCGGCATCAGCGTTAATCCATCGGAGCAACCCGAAGTAAATTAAACAGCGAAACTCCACCGGCCATAAATCCGGCGGAGTTTTTCATTTTTCGGGCTGGTCTTTTCCCAGTTGAAACAATCGCAAATCTCCGTTGCCCACAATTTTCCCCTCCCGCGTTCTGGTTCTGGAATCTGACGAAAGTTCGCGGACGGTGAGCGGGAGACCTTGCCGGCTAGCTCTTTGACACGAAGTCGTGGACGCGCTTTTCGGCCTCGGCAATCTGCGCCGGAGTCATTTTCTTGATCCTGGTGGCGTGGATGTCGGCGCCGTTGTTGGTGTCGCCGTGCGTGGCGGCCAGCGCAAACCATTTGTAGGCTTCAATCGGGTCCTTGGGCACGCCCTTGCTCAGCGCACAGGCAATGGCCAGGTTGTCCCGGGCGCCGCCGAAACCGCGTTCAGCCGCTTTGCGAAACCAATCCGCGGCGGCAGCATCATCCTGCGGCACGCCCTTGCCAGCAGCATACGACCACGCTGAAGTAAACGACTCCGGCACGAGGTTCAGCGTCCGTTTTGCCGGATCAAATCGCGCAGGTTCGTGTTGAACGTTTCCGCCCGCTGCAATTCCTCCAGCATCAGGTGCATCCGGTAGCGCCAGTAATGCACGGGATTGGCGGGCACGTTGATGCGCTCGGCCGCCGGGTCCGCCCGACGCAGCTTTTCGTCCATTCCCAGCAAATCCTGCAACTGAAAAATGCTCCACATGGCCGGCGCGGCCAGATGCTGGCGAATGATGGCCTGGACGATCCCCGGCTCGCACTGGCGCGGCGCCCCGCCTGGCTGGCCGAGTTCGGTATTGAAAAATTTCTGCGTCAGCCCCCGGTCTTCCTCCCACCAGTCGCGCAGGGTGCTCATGTCGTGCGTGGACGGCGTGACGACACTCAAATACGGCGCGTCCGCCGGGCGCGACAATTCCTGGCCGGGCTGCTTGGGCATGCGCTGGATTTCAAGGCTCAACAAGCCCAGTTCTTTCATCAGTTCCGGCACGCAGGCGGGCACCAGCCCCAGGTCTTCGCCGCACATGAGCATGTTCGTCACGCGCTTCAGCGCCGGCAGCTTTTGCGCCGCTTCCTGCATCCAGAAATCATCCTGGCGGCGGAAGAAATAATCCACATACAACTCCTTGAGTCGCGCCCGGGTGTGCGGAGCCAAGGCCTGGAAGGTTGAAGTGTCCTCCATCGCGAACCGGAAATGGAACGATTTTCCCCGCGAACCTTCAGCCTCGAACAGGATGACGTTGCTGATCAAATCGAACAAACCGGCTTTGATTTTCGCGTCGCGCGCGTCCGGTTCCCGCGCGGCAAAATATTTTTCCACCTGTCGCTGCGTGGCGAATTCCGGTCTTAACGCCAGGCGGCCATTTTCGTCCGTATTCAAAAATTCGCGGCGGACGGCTTCCGGTTCGTCGCCGAAAATTTCCCGCAGCACCGCGTCGGTGATGAATGGCCGGGTGTAGCGGTCGCGGTCGAACGCGATGCCGCCCGCGGCAAATTCGTCCGCGTCCACCGGGATCGCCGGGACGAAATATCCCAGGATGCCTTCGACGGCGTGGGCGGGGATGCTCCAGATGCGGAAAAAGCCAAGGATATGGTCAATGCGAAACGCGTCGAAATAACAGCTCATCTGCGCGAAACGGCGTTTCCACCACGCGAAACCGTCCTCCTTCATCCGCAGCCAGTTGTAGGTCGGGAACCCCCAGTTTTGCCCCTTTACCGCGAAGGCGTCGGGCGGCGCGCCGGCCTGGACGTCCGTGTGAAAAAGTTCGGGTTGCTGCCACACGTCGGCGCCGTGGCGGTAAACGCCGATGGCAATGTCGCCTTTCAGGATGATGCCGCGTTCATGGGCATGCGCCACCGCCTCCTGCAATTGCAGGTGCAGGTGATACTGGATGAAATAGTGCCGGGCGATGTCATCCGCCGCCGGAGAATCTTCGGCCACCAGCGCCGCAACTTCTTCCGCCCGGTAGTTGCGAAAGGCCGGCCACTGGTTGAAGTCCGAAGTCCCAAACCGGTCGCGCAGATGACAGAACACGGCGTAAGGCACCAGCCAGAGCCGGTTCTCAGAGAAAAATTGGGGGTAGTCCGGGCGCTGAAAAGTTTTTGCCTTTTCGGACGGGAAAATTTGTTTGATGAAATCGAGCTTGGCCTTCATCACGGCCTCGTAATCCAGCGCGTCGAGCGCGTTCAAGCGCTGCCGTTCCGGCTCCAGTCTTTTCAGCAGCGCCTTGTTCCGGCCGGTCGCCACACGGCTGAGATTGAGGTAAATGGGGTGCAACGCGAACGCCGAAATGGCTGCATACGGATAGGAATCCGTCCAGGTGTGGGTGGCGGTGGTATCGTTGATGGGCAGGATCTGAATCAATTTCAATCCGGCCTGGCTGCTCCAGTCCGCCAGCAGTTTGAGGTCCGCAAATTCGCCAACGCCAAAACTGTTTTCACTCCGCAGGCTGAACACCGGAATCGCCACGCCCGCGCCTTTCCAGGTGTTGGCCGGCAGCCGGACAAATCCATCGTTCACCATTGTGTGTTTGCCTGGTCTGATGGCATCGTACAAGATCCGGTTGTAGCCGTCTTCGTAACGAACGAACCCCTTTTTCTCCACGTCATAAACGCCATATTTGTAGGCGAGCGGGAAGGGTTGTCCGCTGAGGTCCAGTTCCGCGGTGAGAAAATCTTCCCCGGCAATCCGGTTCAGGAGCCGGGGGTTCGCCGTGCTCCAATGGCCCAGCGCAGCGGACCCGCCCAGCAGGCAAAGGGTCTGGCCCCTGGCGAGCAACGGGGCCTTGACCTTGAACGTATGCGTGGGGTGCTCTGGCGCGGAGACTCGCACCTCCGTGTGATTTGCCTTCAACAGCACGTGCCGGAACGGCTCGGTGTAAAATGTGTTCTCGAAAAAATCCGCGCGGTTCCAGGCGTCCACCACCAACACTTCCTCGTGCCGGAAGGAGGCCGGGTTGATCCGCTTGTTGTCCCAGTCCTCGACCACCGAGCCGTCGGCGTTTCGCAGGAGGTAATGGTAGCTGCTCCGGGCGTCTGGCGCCATTCCCCCGGGCAGATGGATCGTGGCCTGCCAGAGTTCCGGATTGAGATACTGGAGCGGGATGGCCCGTTCGGCCCTGCCTTGTCCGAAAATTTCATGGTCCCCGGTCAGCCAAAGCGATTGGCCGGGTTTCGTATGAAATCGCAACTGGAAAATCAATTTCATGGGTTGGCGTTGCCGCCGTTGCTCGAACGTCGGGTTGGAAGACTCGCTGCGTCCGGGCTTTAATTCAATGACTTTTTGCATTGGGAACGAGGTTCGAAAAATCGCCCCGTCCCGTCGCCGGCGTCTGGCGTCCGCATTTATTGATGCCAAGGGGATAATTCCAAAATAGAAAGCCCCGCTGGCGCGAGGCTTTCAACCAATGCAATACAACCTTGCTTCCTACTTCCGTTTGCGAACGCCCAGCAACGCCGCCAGACCCGACAAACCACAAATCGCCAGAGTGGATGGCTCCGGAACGGCCACGGTAAAATATTCACCGGGAGTGTTGGCGAAGTTAAACAGTGATCCGCCAGGCCCGTAAGGCCCACCACCGCCAACGTTGCCCGTTCCCACGGCCAAACCCGGTAGGAATTGGTTCGAGAGATAGGCGTCGCTGGTACCATTGACATCGGCAAGGACCATGATATTTCCACCCGTGTATCCGATCGCACTGAGCGGGATTACCAGTTCATATCCGGTGGTCGTATTCGCGCCGCTGGTGGCACCAGACAAGGCTGCATTGGCGGCACCCATTGTGCTGATGTGGTTATTGTTAACGTAAAGGCTCATGACCCCACCATCGCTGCCGGCATAAATTCCCGCAGTGCCGGGAAGGGCTCCCACATAACCACCGGTATTTGCGATCAGATTGTATTCTTCGCTATACAAGGTGCCCGCATAATCGTTCTCGTCGAAAGCAAAGGTTGCATTAAAGCCCGGACTAAAAACGGAGCCGTTCATGGCCGCCAACGTGCCACCGGAAGTGCTCAAGGTGTTTTGGCCGGCCGCGCCGCCAGCAATGAAGACATTCAGGTGATTGCCGTTGTTTTCAACGTTACCCGCGAGGAACAGGTACAGATCCCCACCGGAAACACGACCATAAGCGGCATCCAACTCGGAACCGCCGCCCGAATCGACGCCGCCGGCATTACCGAAGCCGGTATTGATGGTCTGGACGGCCAGCGGACTGCCGTAGAAGCCGGTGTTCAAGGTTCCGTTTAGGTTTTGAGCGTGCGCGCATACCAGACCTGATGCAAAGATCGCTGTTGAAACACTGGTTAAGATTTTAATTTTCATAGATGTTGGCTTTTTATGGTTAATTTTTATTCTACCGACTCTTCCGATTACGTTAAAAGGTATCTTATCAATTTTCGCCACGACAATACAACCGCATATTCATGCGGTATGCCGGCCCAATGCCAAGCCTCGATTGGCAACCTGCCAACTTGAATCAAACGGGAGAGAAACATGACCAAAGTTCAGTATAATATCTTGATTGCGTGGAACTTGCGTCGGAAGTCAGGGTTTGCGCAGCCGATAAAAGGTCGCGCTACCTGATGGAATAGCGTTGATGTAAACCGTCGTCGAGTTGGTCTGGTATTGCGACGGCGAAACCTGGTTCCATGGCGGCGGATTTCCCGCAAGCGTCACACTTGAATCCAACACCCATCCGGAATAAGAATTCAGCCAGGAGATGGTCGCGATGTCGTTCGTCTGAGTGATGGTCAGTGTCGGCGAAACATTGGGGACTTGCGATAGAATGAGCGCGCTGTACGGACCGATGGTGATGCTGGCCGTGGCCGGACTGCCGCTGGCGGTCACGACGGAGCTGCCAATATTGCCATAGTCCGGGCCGTAATTGGTGGAGTCGCTGTTGAACTGGACATACCAGTTGCCTGCCGATGGAAAGTTCAGGTTATAATTATTCAGGATGTTGGTGGAAAAGTTGGCGATCACCACCACGTTCTCATTCGGGGCGGCGGAGCTCCAGCGACTGAAAGCGACCAGCTTGCTGACATTGTCCACTAGAAACACGCTGCACTGGTCGCCTTCCAGCCCCGGCGTATAACCTTTCAAGTCGCGGCGCGCGCCGATGAGATCGCGGTAAAACTGAACGATGTAGCTGTAAGTGTTCGTTTTGGTCCAATCCACGTTCCGACCCGAATCGAACTGCTGGTTCTCGAGCATTTCCTGACCCTGGAAAATCATCGGCACACCGGGTGCCGTGAGCGTGACGGCGGCGCCGAGGGTGGAGAGTTTTCTTGCCCGGTAGCTGTTGGGTGTGACCGGATCAATCGCCGTGACCAGCCGGACGTGGGTGGAGCCGTTCAGATCGCCGACGACGTCGTGCGATTCAAGATAGGCCACGCGCTTGTAGCTGGCCGTGCCGCCGTAATTGACGTTGTACAGCACCGCATTGGCAATCGTCGTCATATTGCGGCTCGCGTCCACCGTATTGGTCAGCACCGGCGTGACCGTGTAAGGATAGCCGGTGTCCCAAGCACTGTCGAAACCCCAGTAATTATACACGTCCTCGGCAATGCTGATTTTGCCGGGGTAACTGCTGTGGATCATGGTGTTGATGGTATTGACGAGATTGCCAGCCACGGGGATGTAAGTGCCATCATTGCCATGCGTCAGGGTGCCCACGGAGTCCCAGCGGAACCCGTCCACGTGGCATTCGCTGAGCCACATGGTGAAGTTGTCCTGAATGAAATTGGCGACCTGATTGCTGCTGACATTGGGCCGGGTATCGCCCCAGGCGGTGATTTGGAAATTCACGTTGCTTTGGTAAAAGTAAATGCCGCCACCGCCAATCGAATTGCTGCCCGCCCAGCCATCGAAATTCCACATATCCAGAAGATTTGGCCCGTAATGGTTGTGCACAACGTCCAACAGGACGGCGATGCCGCGGGCGTGACAGGCCTGGACAAAGGTTTTTAATCCGTCCGGTCCGCCGTATTGGCTGTTGTCCGCCGCAAATATTTGAGCCGGGTCGTAGCCCCAACTATTGCCGCTGTTGCCGAACTCCGCAATCGGCATGAGTTCGACGGCATTGACGCCTAGGCTTTTCAAGTAATCGAGCTCGTTGGTGGCCGCAATGAACCGGCTGGGCACCGAACTGGACGGAAACGTGCCCATGTGGAGTTCGTAAACGAACAAGTCATTTAGTGCCGGCGGGGTCAGGCTGTCGCCATTCCAGTTGAAGGCGGTGGGGTCGTAAACAATGTCGTTCGCGCCGGGCGCAGAACCGGCAGCGGTCACCCAGCGCGACCGCGGGTCGTGTTTCCAGTTGTTGCTGACGTAGGGATTGTTGATGTAGTATTTGTATTGTGAAAGATTCGTTACTCCGGCCACATCTGCCGACCAGATGCCGTCCACAGCCCCGTTGGTCTGCTCTTGAACTAGCGGCGTTGCCGTGGTTGACCAATTGTTAAACGTTCCGGGGACATAAACACTGGTCGCGTTTGGCGCCCAGACGCGGAAGGTGACGCCGGTTCCCGACGTATCCTGATAGGGAGTTGAACCCCAACCCGGCCGGCTGGATTGAGCGGGCACCATTGTGGCCAGGGACAGCACGGCGCACACGAGGGCCAAAGCCGCCAGATTGGAACCGGCAGAAAATTGATTTTGGGACATTGCACGGACAGGCAGATTTTTGTTCATTGCGGATTAATTACCTCGATTACGTCTCTAAAAAAAACACGCGGTAACAACAAGTCGGTTGCGCCTTGGTTGAAGCTTGGGTCGCTTTGCAATTATGGCTGACATTAGATGTCCATACCATGCTTTTGCCAGAATTGCTACCGCATGATTATGCGGTGGTTTATGTCGCGTCAGGGAGTTAATTACGATCCAAGCCAAATGATGTTATTTCGTCGTATTATCCCATGGTGCGTTGTTGCAATATTCCTGCCGGCAGGCGTTCAAGCAGACACCAACACCAGCGTGCATACAACGTGGCTCGTGGCCCGAAAAGATGAATCCGGTCACCGTTACTGACGAATTTTTCAGTGGTGCCCGCCGCCGTGCCAACCTCCACCATGCCAACCTCCACCATGCCAGCCGCCCCAACCTCCGCCCCAGCCGAAGGAAAATGACACCGGTGGATACCAGGCATAAGCCGGGTAGTAATAAGGTTGGTAATAAGGTTGGTAATAATAAGGTTGATAATAATAAGTCGCATCCGGCACGGGTTGAACATACGTCACCATCGGCGCAACCGTGGCCGTCGAACCTGATGCCGTCGTGATAGTCGAACCTGATCCTGTGGTGGCGGTCGAAGAAGCCACCGGCTGCGGTGCTGGCGTTGTCGGGGTGGCTACGGCCATCGCTGGTTTGGGCTGGTTCAACATCGTTGTGATAACCGCGTCAGAAATGCCTTGATGCCGCAGATAAATGATCTGGTCCACGGTCAAACCATAGCTGTTCCCGGAATTTTTGATGTAAGCAATGATCGTATCATCGCCGACTTTCGCCTGCGCGAGTTGCACGATTTGTGACACGCCGTAAGACAACTGCGCCACGGGCGCATTGACCGCTGCCGGTCGCACAGTGTTTGCGGCAGACGAATCCTGTGCCAGCGCCGTTGACGCTGACAAGGACAGACCGGCGACGGCCATGACCGCCACCATTCTTTGCAAATTTCTTGTTTTCATAAATTCACCTGTTAATCAATCCAACACCGCAATATCGCGCGGGTTGCTTCAAACGTCAACCGCCGGCGGAAAATTTCAAGCCTGATCTTCATTTGCGGCCAGATGATTTCCAAGCGCCAACCAGCCTTCAGCCGCATCCCTTACACCAGCGCCTCGCGGCACACGATTTTTGGAACGGGTCGCCCTGTGGCGTGAAGGTTTCGTCGGTCAAGCCAGTCACGGAGATTATGCTGGTCGTAAATGCGTGTGAGCGCCTTCAACCGCGGTTCGCCACGAGATGGCGCATGAAGTCAGATATGCTCTGCTATCTGACACCCGAAACCAGACGTGCTCCCCCAGCGTGGGCGCGCCTTCCCACAGCGGCCAGGGCACGCGCGCGATGGCCCGCCGCACGTTGGTCGTCAGCTTGAGTTTGAACAGGTATTTCGGGCGTTGCTCGCCGGCCGCTTCGTGCCACGCCAGGATCGCTTCCTGGCCGAAGCCCAGGTCGCCGCGATTGAGCCAGAGCCGCTCGCGGAGGGTTGGGGGGTGCCAGAGTTTTTCCATCGCGGGCTGCCAGTCGGTGGCGCTGACGGTGTCGCCCGGACGCCAGGCCAGGTGCAGACACAGCCGCGTGCGCGCCGCCACGCAGAGCAGCGGATGATGACTCTTGCGCCCGCGCTGGTGCGGGTTGTAACCCACGACGGCGTCTTCCTGATGGCCATAACGGGTGTTCACCGTCGAATCCCAATCGGCGATGAAACGCTCCGGCAGCGCGGCGTAGAGTTCGGTTTGCGGCCGGTTCATCCAGTGGCGCAGACTTTCAGGATCCAGTTCTTTGCCAGCCGCGGCAAGGCGTCCTCGCCGCGCACGCGTTCCAAGCCCATGAGCGTGGCGACGGCGGGATCATCCATGAGCCAGCGCACGTGGCAGAAGCGGCGACCCTCGACCAGCGCGCTCAACAGAAAACTGTGCAACACCTCGTGCACAGGCGCGGCGTTGGGACTGGTGCGCACCACCGGGCAATGCGCGGCGAGCCGTTCGATGAGGCCAAGGTGTTTGAGGAAGCCGCTCCAAGCGGCGAGTCCACCGTAGGGCGTCAGCGCCGCGTCGGTGCGAGTGATGGTGAATTTGCCCCGGAGCGTGTCCAGGGAAATCTCGTCTTTCCCTTCACCTGCCAGGTGAAGGGAAACCAGCGATGCAGAAGGGCTCATCACCCCCAATCCTGTTGGCACAAACCGCCTTTGCCTACTACTTCAATTGCGGCGGATAGGATAAATGTTCCATCGGAAAAGAACCCGGTTTTCTTCCACTTCGAAAATATCCCGGCGGCGGAGTTAAATCGCCTTACGCCAAATGCCCGTGTCAGTTTTATTGTCGTCCCCCGCCTCAAAGAAACGCAGTCGATCCAAGCTATTCGTGTGCGTTTGCAGTAGGAAAGGATTTCTCCGAGCAAGAAGCCCGCGCTGCCAATTCTCGACTCCTCACCCCGGCCCTCTCCTCGTTCGAGGAAGAGAGGGAGAATTATTTTGTGGGACGCTGACCCGGCGTAGCCGCTGCGCGTCAACGCCGGGCTAATTTCCGTAGCGCCTTCAGCGCATTTGAATTCGTGGTAATTCGTGAAATTCGTGTCAAAAAATTCCGCCGCTGCTGCAAGGATTCCTTCATGGTTTGAATTTATCCGGCGTCCGCGCCTGTTTGGCCTACCCTTGTCAGGCGGGTTTTGCGGGTGTCTGGTTCCGGCAGGAAAAGCCACTGCGCTTCCGTGCCGGTCCCGCCGGAGCCGCTCCAGCTTTTATGGACTGCGCCGGCAGGGAATGAGCGGCAGATTGATTTCGTGTTGTTCGTGCGTTTCGCGGGGGAAAGCCTCTTTCGCCCTTACAGGGCTTGGAACTGTTTGGGGGCGTGAACCCAGGGCGGCTCTCTCCCGCAAGGCGGGATCATTTGCCCTGGGCTATTATCTTTCGGGCATACAGCCCTTTTCAATCCGCGTGCATCCGCGTGCATCCGCGGTTAAAAATTCTTTGCATGCTTTGCGTTCCTTGCGGTTGAGATCTGTTTGTTGGGTTTCCCCCGCCAGGCGTCGAGGTCCTGCAATGTTTCAATGTGCTGGCGTGAATTGAATGTCAACCGATTGCTGATGTAAAACCGGCGCGGGCGGCAGGCTCACTTCAAACACCTCCGCATCCGGCGCGCCGGTCTGGTCGCCAAAGGGCATGGCCGTCACGTCGCGGTTGAGCCGATGAATGGGGACGTTGATTTTTTTGCCGTTGGCCTTGACCTGTGCGGGCGCCAGATCCTTCGGCCAATCCGCCGGCGGATGAATGCGCAAAACCCAGGCCCGCGTTTTCGAGGCGCCGTGGAAAGTCCCGGTGGCAGCTCCGATTTTTACGCGAACTGTCCGGTCCGCATCGTCAGCCGACGCAGCAATGAGGGTGTTCCGAAATTCTCCACGCTGGTACGCCGTCGTCAGCGTGTCGTCTTCATACAACGTCGCGGAATTGGTTTCACCGGCACAAGGATACAAATCGAGCGTGACGGGGTCCCACGGCAATTGTCCGGTGTATTGCATCTCCGGCGCCAGCGGCAGCACCGCACCCGATTTGATGTAAATGGAAATCTGACCCAGCGGAACATCGTTCGTCACCATGACCGGGCCGGAAATCATTCTACCCGTCCAGGCATCCATCCAGTTTCCCGGCGGCAGCCAGGCAATGCGCAGGGCGGAACCGGCCTTGACCGACCGCCATTGCAGTTTCATGACCGCGCTGTATTCCAATTGCAGGTACTCGATGCGCAACTGGTGCGGCGGCCCGGCCGTCAACACGGCGGTTGCCTCCGAGGTCGTCGCCGCGTGCGGTCCCCAGGCGTCAATGACCAGCCGGCCGTCAATCCACACCCGCGCGCCGTCGTCCGCCACCGCCGCCAGCACGACGTCACCGATTGACGCCGGCACTTCGATGGTTCCCGTCCAGCGCGCCGTATAATTGGTGGTCGGCAGACCCGGTGCGGGACTGATTTTGCTCCAATCAAAATCCACCACCGCATCCGTCCGCGTCAAAGCCGGCGCGCCGGAAAGCTCCGGGTTGGAGAAAAACTCCGCCGACAAACCCGGCTGGCCGTCCGGGGTGTTCAACCATTCCCCCGGCACGATTTGCAACGAGCCTTGCAGCCCCGGCGCGACCAGGATGTTTTTGCCCAGCAGATATTCATCATTGCGACCGGCTTCGGCGAAATCCGGATAATCCAGGTCGAGCCGGCGGAGGAGCGGTTCGCCGGTTTCATAATTTTCGTGGGCGGCGGCGTAAAACACCGGCAACAGCCGGTAACGCAGGTCCACGAACCGCCGCGCCACGTTCTCGGCTTCCGGACCAAACACCCACGGCATCCGCTTCAAATTGTGCGTGCAATGCGGGCGATAAACCGGCGAGAGAGCGCCGTATTCAATCCAGCGGATGTATTCCTCCGGCGTCGGATTGGCCACGTGGCCGCCCAAATCGTCGCTCTCATAAGGAAACAGCGACTGCACCCCGGAATAAACTGCGTTCTCCACCGCGTGCCGCAAAAATTCCCAGCCCGGCCCGATGTCGCCCGTCCACTGGAACGGAAACCGGTGCGCGGCCACATTCATCGGGCGTTTGCGGAGGCCGTTGTCAATGCCGTCCACGTTGGCCATGATGAGCGGACGCTGCTCCGGGCGGATCCGCGCGGTCGTGTCGTGATAGAGCCGCATGCCCCAGACTTCCTTGCGCAGGTTCGGCGCGGGGGGCACCAGCGCGACCCACCAGTTGCGGTCATACCACCAGATGTCGAGCCCGTCGTTCAACAGCCCAGCCAAACCGTTGAACCGGTAATTCAATTCCTTCGCGTCCAGCCCGGTTACGTTGGTGTTCAGCGGTTCGGGATGGTCATTGAACAGAACGCGGACATTTTTGGCGTGGGCTTCCCGAAAAAATCGCGGCAGGTCCGGAAAAAAATTCGTGTTCGGTTGATAACCGGTGGACGCGCCCGCCCGCCAGCCGGTGTCCACCACGAGCACGTCCAGCGGAATGTGATGCGCGCGGTAATCGTCAACCTGCTGCAACGCCGTCGCTTCGCTGTAATCATACCAGCGGCTGTCGAACGCGCCGAAGGCGAACAGCGGCATCATTTCCGTCGGGCCGGTCAGCTTGAGAAAATCCTTTCGCAACTGCCGGTAATCGCCGCGCGGAACAAAAACGTAAACGTCCGGCGTCCCGCCCGATGCGGGATTACCCAGGTCCCAGCCGCCGTTCGTCATCGGCTTGGGCGGCGGCGTCAATCCCCAAGGTGGCGGAACCAGCCGCGGCGAGTCAGCGAACGACCAGACCACCGGCTGGTCCGCCGGCGCCGGCAGCCACAGGCTGTTCGTCAGTTTGCCGTCGTACGTGTACCACGTCGCGCCATCGGTGGATTCGACGCGAACACCATCCAAAGACCCGGCATTTGCGGGAACCCGAACGACATAGTTGGCCGTATGGATCACGAGGTCGTTCCCATTGGTGTTGGTGGTAAAAGCGGTGCCCGGCCAGTCGCGATTCACCACCTGAAACGTTTTCCGGTTCTCAAAACCGCCCGGACCATTCACCTCCAGCCTTACCAGCGAATCGGACAGGAGCTGCACGCGAACTTTGCCGGTGATGAAATCGGATGGCCTGGCTCCGGCCAGACCGACAGCCAACCAGGTGACGAGGCACAAAGTGACCGAGCAACCACGGCGAAACGCCGGAGAAAACTTTAAAATCATCAGCCACTAGTGCCAAATCCGGCCGGCGAAAGCAACCGCATGAATGTGCTAGGAAATTATTCTCTGGCCGCTTGTGCGCACGCCCGGGCGGCGGCATAATTTCCCCATGAACCGCCCCACCGCAATGGTCGCGCTGCTGTCCCTGGCGACACTGGTTTGTCTGCCGGCGCGGGGGAAAATTCTGTGGAGCGATCCGGGCTCGCGGGTCATTCATGCAACGCCGGATGGATCGGACATTCTGGGGGGCAAAGTCAAACGGGACGACAAGGCCAGCGACGTGCTCTATTTCAAGTTCAAGGTTGACCCGCTTTCCGACGCCAAAGACGAGCCATATGCCGCCCTGTTTCAACTGGTGGAAAGCAACCAGTTCCGGCTGGGGGTCGGCAATGCCCTGGAGGCCTGGGGATATTCGGCGGCCTATACGGCGGAAACCGGGCCATCCAACCGGTTCGCCGAAGACGCCGGAGAATTTAATTTAAGGTCCGCCCATCCGGAAGCCGCGGCCATGGGGGTTCGCATGCCTTACGAATTGCCGGACCACAACCATCCCCGGACGATTGTCTTCCGGGTGCAATACGTGCCCGGCGGGGATGATCTGGTGACCACCTGGCTTGAGCCCAACCTCAGCCACGGGGCCACGGCGGAAAACCAGCCGGAGATCATCACCACGAAGTTCAAGGCCAACGCTTCCTTTGACGAGATCCGCCTCCGGCACTGGGGCGGCGGCAACGGCTGGATTTTCAGCGATATGGCGATGGCGACTTCATTCGAGGACTTTGTGGTGGTGCGGTTCTGGCAGACCTGGTGGTTCTTTGGATTGGTGGCGTTGTTTGTCCTTTCCGCCGTGGGCGGCACGGTGCGCGTGGTGGAGAAACGAAAATATCAGATTCAATTGAAACGAGCCGAGCAACAGCATGCGCTGGCGCAGGAGCGCGCCCGCATTGCCCAGGACCTGCATGACGATCTCGGTTCGTCACTGACGCGGATTTCACTGTTGAGCAACCTGCTCCAGGCGGACAAGGACAAACCGGACCAGGTGGCCATTCACGCCGGCAAACTTTCCGAGTCCGCCGACCAGACCGTGCGCGCGCTGGAGGAAATCGTCTGGGCGGTGCGGCCCGGCAGCGATTCGTTGCAGAGCCTGGTCGAATACCTCGCGCACTTTGCGAACGAGTTGTTTGAGAACAATCCCACCCGTTGCCGGCTCGACCTGCCGCAGGATCTGCCGTCCAAACCGTTGCCGCCAGACGTGCGGCATAACATCTTTCTCATCGTCAAGGAGGCGCTGACCAATGTGCTCCGGCATGCCGGGGCAAAGGAGGTTCATGTGCGGGCCAAGGTTTCCGCGAATTCGCTGGAATTTTTGGTTCAGGATGATGGCCGGGGATTTAAGCCGCCCCCATCACCGGTGGAAGGCCGGCAGCATGGACTGGGAAACATGCGCCGTCGCGCCGAGACCATCGGCGGAACCCTGGAATGGCAAAGCACGCCGGGAAAGGGAACCACCGTCCGGCTGGCGGTCAATCTGGCCAATGGAACAGCTCCCAGAAACGCTTGAGCCCAAACACTATTTGCCGCACATTCATGCGGTTGCGACACGGTCATACACTCTGGCAACAGTAGTGTGTGATTGCCACCATCACCCAGAACATGCAAGTCAAAGTTGCCATCGTGGATGACGATGAGGGCATCCGCACGAGTCTGGCGGCATTGATCCGCCGCGCACCCGCCCTGAAACTGGCCGGCGATTACCCGGACGCGGAGACGGCCTTGAAGGAAATCCCGCGGCATCCGCCCGATGTGGTGCTCATGGACATCAATCTGCCCGGCATCAAGGGGGTGGAGTGCGTCCGCCAGTTGAAGAGCACCCTGCCCCAGGTGCAGTTCCTGATGCTGACCGTCTATGAGGACAGCGATTCGCTGTTTAATTCCCTCAAGGCCGGCGCCAGCGGCTATCTGCTCAAGCGCACCGCGTCGGCCCGGCTGCTGGAGGCCATCCGCGATGTTCATGGCGGCGGTTCGCCCATGACCCCGCAACTGGCCCGGCGCGTGGTCCAATTTTTTTCCAAACCGGCGGAGGGGGAATTGTCGGCCTCACGGCTGACGCCGGGCGAACGGGAGTTCCTCGACCAACTGGCGAATGGCTACGCCTACAAGGAAATCGCCGACCGGATGAAAATCAGCATTGACACCGTGCGCAGCTACGTGCGGACGGTCTATGAAAAACTGCACGTCCACTCGCGCACGGAGGCGGTGGTGAAATACCTGCGGGGATGAACCTTCATCGGAAAAGCAAAAACTCCGCGGATTGAAATCACACCGTCAAAAATCGAACCCGCTTCACGCCCGCCCGGCGCCCCGCCCGCCGTCGAAACGGCGGCTTTGGATTTTCAGGCTGGCGGCGCTGCTGCTGCCGCTGGGGTTGCTGGCCGCATTGGAACTTGCGCTGCGGCTCGCCGGCTACGGTTACGACACCGGTTTTTTTCACCGGCTCCGGATCGGCAACGAAGATTACTTCGTCCAAAACGACGATTTCAGCTTCCGTTTTTTTCCGCCGGAAAACGCGCGCAGTCCCGGTCCGATCCGGATGCCGGTTCACAAGGCACCCGGCACGTTCCGCATTTTCATCTTCGGCGAATCGGCGGCCATGGGCGATCCCGAACCGGCGTTTGGGGCGTATCGCTACCTCGAAATGTTGCTGCGCGAAAAATATCCGGGAACGAACTTTGAAATCGTCAACGTCGCGTTCACCGCCATCAACTCGCACGTCATCGTGCCCATCGCCCGCGAGTGCGCAAAGCACGATGGCGATTTGTGGATCGTTTACATGGGCAACAACGAAATGGTCGGCCCGTTTGGCGCGGCCACCGTTTTTGGCCGGCAGGCGCCACCGTTGCCCTACGTCCGGCTGGTCACGGCCATCCAGCGGACGCGCACCGGCCAGTTGATCACAGAACTGTCGCGCAAGCTCGGCCGCGGCGCCAAGTCAACTTCGTGGGGCGGGATGCAGATGTTTTTGCAAAACCAAATCGCGCCGGACAGCCCGCTTAAGAAAACCGTCTATCGCAACTTTCAAAAAAATCTGGATGACATTGTGCGCGCCGGCCTCGGTTCCGGCGCAAAAGTTTTGCTGAACACCGTCGCGGTGAACCTCAAGGATTGTCCGCCATTCGCCTCGCTCTCGAACAGCAATCTGCCGCCGGCCGGTCGCGCGGAGTTTGACACATTATATTCCGAGGGTTGTCAGGATGAAGGGCAAGGCAACTTTGCCGCCGCCGCGCAATTGCTTGAGCAGGCGGCAAAACTGGACCCGCAAAACGCCGGATTGCAATTCCGCTGGGGCCAATGTCTGCTGGCGCAGACCAATTTCGCCGCCGCGCGCGAACATTTCCAATCGGCCTGCGACGACGACGCGCTGCCGTTCCGGGCCGACTCGCGCATCAACGCGGGGATTCGCGCCGAGCGGAAAAAAATCAGCAATGACAACTTGATTTTATTCGACGCCGCTGCCGCGCTGGCCTCAAACAATCCGGCCCATCTTTGCGGGCAGGAAACATTTTACGAACACGTTCATTTTGATTTCGACGGCAGTTACCGTTTGGGACTCGCGTGGGCGGAACAAATTGAACCGCTGCTGCCGCGCAACCCCAATGCCTGGGCTGCGCAGGCGGCCTGCGAGCAGGTGCTTGGTTTGTCGGACTGGCATCGCGCCCTGATCCTCGAACAAATGGCGGGCCGGATGCAACAGCCCCCGCTCAACAGCCAGCCCGACAACGCCCGGCGGATGGAAAATTTGCAGGAGCGCATCAGCCAGTTGCACCGGCGGATGAACGCGGAGGATGCCGCAATGACCACAAAGAATTTTTTGAAGCAACTGGAACGGGCGCCGGAGGATTATCTGCTGCGTGAAAATTTCGCCCTGTTTCTCCAGGCCACCGGCAACGGGCCGGAGGCCGTCGCTGAATGGCGCCGGGTTCACGATTTGATTCCGCAGGATTTTCTCGCCTGTTACCAGATTGGCCGGATGGTGGGCGGACTCGGCCAGTGGCGCGAAGCGGAATCATCACTTCGGCAGGCGGTAAAAATACGCCCCAGCCTGACCGCCGGGTGGATTGAACTCGGCAATGCGCTCGCCTCACAGGAAAAATTTGAAGCCGCGCTCGCCAGTTATTCAACCGCCCTGAAACAGCAGCCGCAGGACTGGCAGACCCTTTTCCGCCGTGGCCGGGTGCTGGCGAAATTGAATCGTCATGCCGAGGCAATGGAAAATTATCGCGGGGCCATCCGGTTGAATCCGGCGAACTGGGAGCCGCATTTCGAACTGGGCGGCGAACTGGATGCGGCCAATCAACTGGACGCGGCACGAAATGAATTTAGCGAGGCGGCGCGGCTGAACCCCACCAACGCGCGGACACATTTTAATTACGGCGTGCTGCTCGCGAAACAAAACCGGCTCGATGAGGCGCAGCGCGAGTTCGAAGAAACCCTCCGCCTCGAACCCGCTTATAGCAAGGCCCGGGAATATCTCGCTCAAATACAAATGTTGAAAAAGCGCGCGCCGTGATTTCCCTTGCCAGCGGCGCAACAAATCCTAAATTCACAGCATCTCATGTGGTCACTGCTCAAAGAATTTCTGCGATTCTCCCGCCAGGAGAAAAAATGGTGGCTCATTCCGTTGATCGTCGTGCTGCTGTTGCTGGGCGCCATTTTGATTTTCACCGCCAGCTCCGGCATCGCCTGGGCGCTCTATCCGTTTCTTTGAGCCATGCCCGCGCCGCGCAACGTCCTCGGCATTTCGGCGTTTTATCACGATGCCGCCGCCGCGCTGGTGTGTGACGGCAAGATCACCTTCGCCGCCCAGGAGGAACGTTTCACCCGCAAGAAAAATGACGCCGATTTTCCCGCGCAGGCGATTCAATCTTGTCTCCGTTACGCCAACCTGACTCCGGCGCAACTGGACGCCGTGGTTTTTTACGACAAGCCGGTGCTGAAATTCACGCGCCTGCTGGAAACGTATCTCGCCGTCGCGCCCGGCGGCTGGCGGACGTTTCCGCCGGTGCTCTCCAACTGGCTCGGCGGGAAACTGGATTTGCGCAAAACCATTCGCGGTGAACTGCCGGAACTGCGCTCCGATTGCCAGATTCTTTTCACCGAGCATCATCAATCGCACGCGGCCAGCGCGTTTTATCCGTCGCCGTTTGACGAGGCGGCGATTCTGACGATTGACGGCGTCGGCGAATGGGCCACCACCACCATCGGCCACGGGCGTGGACGTGAAACCAAAATACTGAAGGAACTGCGCTTTCCGCACTCGCTCGGTTTGGTCTATTCCGCATTCACCGGCTACTGCGGTTTCCGCATCAATTCCGGCGAATACAAACTCATGGGCCTCGCGCCGTATGGCGAACCGAAATATGCCGACGTCATCCGCCGCGAATTGCTGGATATCAAACCCGATGGCTCGTTCTGGCTGAACCTGGATTGTTTTAATTTTCTGCGCGGCACGACGATGACCAATGAGCGGTTCCATAAACTGTTCGGCGGGCCGCCGCGCGGGCCGGAGGAAAAGATCGAGCAACGGCACATGGACGTGGCGCGCTCGATCCAGTTGGTCACGGAGGAAATCATGCTGCGGCTCGCCCGGCACGCCCGCGAAGTGACCGGCTTGAAAAATCTCTGCCTGGCGGGCGGCGTCGCCCTCAACTGCGTCGCGAACGGGCTTATTCTCCGTGAAAAGATTTTTGAGCGGATTTGGATTCAGCCCGCCGCCGGTGATGCGGGCGGCGCGCTCGGCGCAGCACTGGCGGCATGGTATGCGCAGAAGGAAAATCCGCGCGTTGCCGTTCCGACGGATTCGATGCAGGCGTCGCTGCTCGGACCAGGATTTTCCGACGATGAAATTGAAACGGTGCTGCGCTCGCACAACGCTGTTTTTCAAAAGCTGGAAAAGGCCGCGTTGCTGGATTTCACCGTCGGATTGCTGAACGCGGAGAAGGTCGTCGGCTGGTTTCAGGGCCGGATGGAATTCGGCCCGCGCGCATTGGGCAACCGCTCGATTCTGGGCGACGCCCGCTCGCCCAAAATGCAGTCGGTGATGAACTTGAAAGTTAAATTTCGCGAATCGTTCCGTCCCTTTGCGCCGATTGTCCGGCGCGAGCGTGTGGCCGATTATTTTGAACTGGACGTCGAGTCGCCCTACATGTTGCTCGTGGCGCCGGTCAAAAAAGAGCTGCGAAAACCTTTGCCGGCGAACGTGACCGGCCTTGATTTGCTGAAAGCCGAACGCTCCACTTTGCCGGCCATCACGCATGTGGATTATTCGGCGCGCATTCAAACGGTGGAACGCGAAGGCAATCCGCTGCTCCACGATTTGCTGCTGCGCTTCGAGCGGGCGACCGGCTGCGGCGTGCTGGTCAACACGTCCTTCAACGTGCGCGGCGAACCGATTGTCTGCACGCCCGATGACGCGTATCGCTGCTTCATGAACACGGAGATGGATTATCTCATCATGGGCGGCTTTGTGATCGAACGCACCGCGCAACCGCGGCAAAAAATCCAGCGGCGCATTGTGCCGCAGGCCGATTGAGATGAAATTAAACTTCAAAGAAGACCCGAAAGAATGGCGCAAGTCCGCGCTGCTGACCGCGCTGGGGCTGGCGATTTTAAGTTCGGTCCTGCGCTGGCGAAAGCATTTGTCGGCGGATGTCTTGTGCGCCGTGCTTGCGTTGCTTGCCGTCGTGGCGATTTGTGCGGTGCTGCAACCGCGCTGGTTTCGCGGCTGGTATCGGCTGTCGCTGCGGCTCGGATTTTACTCCAGCCAGTTCATCGGCCGCTGTGTGCTGGCGATATTTTTTGTTTTCATTCTGACGCCGCTCGGATGGGTGCTGCGGTTGATGGGCAAAGATCCGTTGCAGCTCAAGCGTCCGCCCAACGCCGCTACTTACTGGCATCCCGCCCGGGATTGCAACCCCTTGGACCGGCTTTTTTGAAGGCAAACCGTGAAACAGCGCCCGAACAAATCAAAAGCTGAAAGCAAGCCGGAAGGGAAAAAGCCGCCCGGTCAGAAACCGCATGGTGAGCCGCCGGTTCCGCTGTCGCCGCTCCGGAATTGGCTTCCCCGGTTTGTCGGGCTCATCGCCTTGCCTGCCACTGCCATTGTCCCCAAAACCGGTTTGGAGGTCGTTTCTGGGGCACCTGCCATACCGCACAAACATGCGGTAGCATTACTCACTGGCTGCGATTAGATTAATGTGACATTATGATTCAGTTCATCAATTGCAACCAGTAACCTCTAATCCCCAGAAATTATCGTATGAAAATTAAATCCAAAATGTTCGGACTGATGGCCGGCGCATTGTTTTGCGCCGCCGGAATCTTAACCGCCCAGGCTCAAAACTCGTATATTACCTTTAGCGTGGACATGGGCACAAACATCCTTAATGGAAATTTTAACCCAGGCAGTGGTGATGTTGTTAATGTTCGCGGAACTTTTAATAATTGGGCAGGAACAGAAACGCCATTATATCAAGAAGGCAGCAGCACAGTCTATACAAACACGGTGCCTGACACCGTTGATGCCAACGGCTACCCGGTGCTTTACATATTTAACATCACCGGCCCTGATGCTGGTTATGAAGGTGTGGCCTCGTATAATAACCGGGCGGCGTATACTCCCACAACCCCCGGAGCCACCTTGGTGCTGCCCACTCCCTTTTATGGTGAATCGGGCGCCAAAGTGACAAACTACGTGACTTTTCAAGTTGACGTGTCCGAACAGATTGTCCTTGGCACATTCACCAATGGGATTAGTGGTGTGGAACCCTGGGGTGACTTTAATGGCTGGGCTGCCGGCAAGTTTGTGCTAACCAATAATCCGAACATTCTGACAACCAACGAGCCCTCGGGCAACGTTACCTCCAATGTCTGGATGGGGACTTTTCCCGTGGTTGGTTCACCTTGGTCGGCGCAGGACTTCAAGTATGTGATTACGAACAGCACATCTTATGAGTCTGTGACCACCATCAATAAGGATAGCGGGGGCAACCGCTTTTTTGCGTTCAATCCCAATTCAAACGTAACCCTTCCATTGGTGAATTTTTCCGATGAACCATACGCGCCGCTTTCCAGCGTCACTTTTTCCGTGGATATGTCGGTACAATTATATTACGGCAATTGGGTCTTTAGTGATGGGGTCTATTGTGAGGGCGTCAATAACAATTGGAACCAAAACTCATCTACGGCCATGACCAACAACGCCAGCGCGAGTAATACCAACATTTATTACATAACTATTATCTGTCCTGAAGGCTCGCAACAGGACTATAAGTTCACATATAACAATGGGGCCGTGGTATATGAAAACCCCCAACCGCCGACGCTGGTGGATGGCAGCGGGAACCGCATCACGGTGATTGCATCGCTTTCAAGCACGAATCTGCCGACAGTGTTTTTCAGCGACTTGTCAATCAACGACTTGCTCTCCGTGCCCGTCTCGGTAACCTTCTCTGTGGACATGGCCGATGCGGTAGAGTATGGCACTCTTGGCGATTACCCTGGCCAACCTTTCGCCAATACTCTTGGTTACGTCTTTCTTAACGGAGCGTGGCTCGGTTGGCCGACTTGGACACCTGTAAACTTGTCGAGCTATGAATTATTCCAAGAGGGCAGTTCGACGATTTATACGAATACATTTGTGATTCCAGAGGGGACTGCGATTGGCATCACATACAAGTATGGCATTGACGGCTACGATGATGAGGCCCCCAGCGGCCAGAATCATGTCCGTTACGTTCGCTCCACGGTCACGGGTGCTTACAGTTTCCCGACGGATACCTTTGGCAACCAGTATAACGAACCTGCGTTCGGAGAACTGTCGGCTGGGTCGGGTCCGGCTTTAACAGTTCCGGTGCGCTGGCTTGGCGCCCCGAATGTGCAGCTTCAGACCAGCACCAACCTGGCCACTGGTCCGTGGGTCAGCCATCCGGAAACGGGCGGCAGTGTCTTCTTGGGCACAGAAAATCCTTCTACCAATGGTTTGATCAGTGTCACCAACTGGCCGGCCAGCAGCGGGAGTCTGTTCTTCCGCCTGATCAAGCAGTGATAATGGCGGGTGTTTAAGCCAACCCGCCCAATCGGACATCTTGTCCGGTTGGGCGGGTGTTTTGAACGATTTGCGGTGTGTTGACTATATGAAATCACGGAATTCAGGTTTTACTTTGGTTGAGTTGCTGGTGGTAATCGCCATCATTGGCATCCTGGCCGCCATGCTCCTGCCCGCCTTGAGCGGGGCAAAAATCCGGGCCATGGGCATTGCATGCATGAACAACTACAAGGAACTGGGGCTGGCGTGGTTCATGTATGCCGACGACAACCAGGAGAAACTGGTGTCCAATTCCGACAGAAACAACACCCCTTTGGATACAAAAAACTGGATCTGCCCGTCTGGAGTTGTGTTGGATTGGAATGGTGGTGCAAACAGCAATAACACCAATACCTTGTGGCTGACGGTGGAGAGTCCCCTTTACGGAACTGCGCTGATGGGAAGTTATGTTGGCAAATCGCTGAAAATTTTTGTCTGTCCGGCGGACAACAAACTTTCCAGCCACCAAGGAGGGTGGGAGAACCGCATCCGCACCTGCGCCATGGACGGGGCGATGGGCGACGGTTCAAAGTGGTTTGGCCTGCCGGTTGGTAACCCTCTCTGGCCACAATTCTACAATGTAAAAAAAATGTCTGACATGCACAGCCCCGGACCCTCGGATTGCTGGGTGATCATGGATGAACATCCCGACAGTGACGATGATGCCACTTTATACGTCAACCCGGCGGATGCGAATGGAAATGGAACCACCATCACGGAACTTCCGGGAAGTTTGCATGCCAAAGCCTGCGGGATAGTTTATGCCGATGGACATTCGGATTTGCATAAATGGCAAGGCAGCCTTGACACACCACCGGTTGTTTATCAAACTTATGTGCAGAACGTCAAAGTCAGTGGTGATCCCTTCGCCCTGAATGATCTGACCTGGCTGGCCCAGCACACGCCGGCGAAATGATTTGATTGCATGGGCTGTTCCTCTACGGGTCGCATCTTCATGCGGTTGCGACAGCAAGGCGCAAACGGGTATTAAATATTTATGAATTTCCATCGCTTGACCAAGGGTTTGCTTCCGCTGGCCGCCGCGCTCGTTTTATTTTCGCCCAGTGCGAAAGCCGGCGCCGATGTTTCAGGTGCCACCACCCGCACCTCGCCCGACTGGCTTCGGTCCGGTGTCATCTACGAAATTTTTCCGCGCGACTTCTCTCCCCCGGGCAACCTCAACGGGGTCACGGCGCGGCTCGACGAGGTGAAAAACCTCGGCGTCACCATTCTCTGGATCATGCCGATTCAACCCATCGGCGAAAAATTCCGCAAGGGCGAATTCGGCAGTCCGTATTCCATCAAGGATTTCTACGCCGTTGACCCGAACTACGGCACGCTTGACGATTTCAAGAAACTCGTCGCCGGGGCGCATCAACGCGGCATGAAGGTCATCATGGATTTGGTCGCCAATCACACCGCGTGGGACAGTGTAATGATGGCGCACCCGGATTTTTACAAGCAGACGGCCCAAGGCCACGTCATCCCGCCCGTGCCGGAATGGACGGACGTTGCCGGGTTGAACTACACCAGCCCCGCACTCCGCGAATACATGATTGCGATGATGAAATATTGGATCAAGGAAGCCGATGTGGATGGTTTCCGCTGCGATGTGGCTTACATGGTGCCGACGGATTTCTGGGAACAAGTCCGCGACGAACTCACCAAGGTCAAGCCGGACATTATGCTGCTCGCCGAGGCCAGCAAACCGGAACTGCTCGTGAAGGCGTTCGACATTGATTACGACTGGCCGCTGCTCCACACCATGGACAAGGTTTTGATTGACGGCGCGCCCACGGCGGACATCCGGCGTTCGTGGGAGGACAGCCGGCTGCGATTTCCCAAGGGTGCGTTGCACATGCGCGTCTCCGACGACCACGACGAAGCCCGCGCCGTTGCCCGCTACGGGTTTAATGGCGCGCTCGCCGCGTCCGCGCTCATGTTCACGCTCGATGGCGTGCCGCTCATTTACAACGGCATGGAGGTTGGCGATGCCACCGAATCCGGCGACCCGGCGCTCTTCGACAAGTTGAATATTTTCTGGCACCCAAAGGGACGCCCGCAATTGCGCAGCATCTACCACGATCTAATTCAACTCCGCAATCAATACGCCGCGCTCCGCAATTCGCGCGTGGACTGGCTGCACAACTCGGACGAGACCAGGCTCGTCACCTTTCTGCGCGCCGACGACAAGGATGAACTGCTCATCACAATCAATTTTTCCAACCGCCCGCTCACCGGCAAGGTGGACTTGAAAAACGTGGATGGCTTTGTGCCGGTGGAAATCTCCGGCGTGCAGAGTTCCAACGGCGGCCCGCTGCCGATGTTCCACCTGAACGGCTTTGAATGGCGGATTTACCACCGCGTGGTGCCGAAATAAAACCGCAATCAATTGGTTGTGTAAAATCGAACATTGTCGTTGCTCCGCACCCGTGGTGTTGTGAATCCAGTGCCGGTTCAATGCGTGCCGGCCATGCCGCGCGCAGTAGATTCCACGCCGGTTTTCTTGAAGGTCACCACCAACAGCGTCAGCAGGGCAGCCAGTCCCATGCTCGCGCCGCCCAGGACGAGTGCATTCATGGGTTCGCTGTGCAGATAACTTTTCAGGATCCATCCCAACAGGCTGGAGGCGGCAATCTGCGGCAGCACGATGAACAGATTGAACATTCCCATCATGACCCCGACTTTTTCCTTCGGCAGCGAGGGTGCGAGCATGGCGTAAGGCATGGAGAGAATGCTCGCCCACGCGATGCCGACCGCAGTCATGGAGATCAACAGGTAATATTTGTCTGGAGCCAAAGGAACGGACGCCAGCCCCAGCGCGCCCACCGCCAGACAGAGAATGTGCATCAGCTTGGGGCCGGTGTATTTCGTGCCCCACAGCAGCACGAATGAAAAAATGAAGCACACGGCATTATACGCCGCAAAACAGAAGCCCGACCAGGAACCGGAGGCTTCCATTTCCACCGAGCCGGGTGCCGCATGAAATATGTTTTTTGCAACGGCCGGGGCAAAATAGACCCACAGCGCGAACATCCCGATCCAGGTGAAGAACTGAACCAGTCCCAGTTCCCACATCCGCCGGGGCAGGTGAAAAACCAGCGCGAAGATGTCGCCCAAACCGAGCGTCCAATCAAACTTCCGCGCGCGGAGGGCGGCCAGTTCGGAGTCGGAGGGCGGGTATTCCTTGGCGCTAAAAACCGTCCAGAGCACCGCGCCCATGAACGCCGCGGCGCCGATGTAAAACGAGAGCCGGACGGAATTGGGTATATGTCCCTGCCCCGCGCCCTCGGAGGTGACGCCAAACCAGTTGGTCATCATCCAAGGCAAGGCCGAAGCGACGGTTCCGCCCAAACCAATGAACAGGGATTGAATGGCGAAACCTTGGGCGTTCTGTTCTTCGGGAAGATTGTCCGCCACCAAGGCCCGGAAAGGCTGCATGCTGGCATTGATGGTGCCGTCCAGCACCCAGAGCAATCCCGCCGCCATCCAAACCGCCGGGCAATTAGGCATCAAGACCAGGGCCAGCGACGCGAGAATCGCGCCGCCCAGAATAAACGGACGCCGCCGGCCCAGCCGCGTCCAGATGCGGTCGCTGTAGTGCCCGACCAAGGGTTGGATGATCACGCCGGTTACGGGCGCGGCCAGCCACAAAATGGCCAGGGCATCGGCGTTCGCCCCGAGGTAGCTGTAAATGGCGCTCATGTTGGCCATCTGCAACCCCCAGCCAAACTGGATGCCGAGAAAGCCGAAGCTCATGTTTCAGATTTGCCAGAAATTCAGGCGCGGTTTTTGCATGTCGGGATTGTGATTGTGAAATTCCAGCTTGCAATAACACCGTGAACGAAGCGGTTCAAGGTTTTATTCCCGCATGTTTGTGCCATCCGCCCTCCCCACGGCGCATTCCAAACAGATTCATGCTTCGTCACCCTTCGCGCGGAATCGTCTTAATTTGCCGGTGAGCAAAACTTTATGACGCGCTGCTACGAGCAACTCGCCGCCGCGCTGGCGGAAAACCAGCCGTTCGTGCTCGCGCTGATTTCCGGCCGAAAGTTCCAGCCCACAGTGCATCAGCGCCAAGGTGTTTTTTCCCCGACGGCAAAATCCGTTGGCACGCTCCGCGGCGGCGGCTTCGGCGCGCTGCCTGGCGTGGCGCGCGGCGCGCTGGTGGTCATCAACTCACGCCATGGGCATGTTGGCCGTCGCGCCGATCGGCCTGGAGCCGGTGGTAAAGCACCTCTTTGGCAACGACCCGGTGAAGGTGGTGATGCTGGGCGGCGCTTCGCTGCTGGTGGCGGCGTTGATGACGACTCGCGTGAATGAGGTCATCACGGCCAAACGGGTCAGCGCCACCGCGAGCTAGACGATGTTGGATTCAAGCGCGCACCTCATTGAAAATGGGGAAGCGCACGCGCCTCGCGTGAAGTGTTCCGCGCCATCGCGGGCGTCCACCCGGCGGGTTGATCGTTCACAGCCATGGCGTTGGCCCGGGCGCTGCTTTTGCAGTACCGCGCAGGAGCTCTTCCCGGTCATGGTTGTACCCGTCCGTGGGTGTACCCGTTTATCGCGTGAGCGATGAGGGAGGTTTTGGGCGAGCACGGCTTCTTGGCCGCCCGCAGCCCGTCAGCCGTGTGAGCGGCAAAACCGACCGAAGTTGGGGATGGAGCATAAAGGCAAAACAGCAAAGAAACCGTTGCGAGCAAAGGACGATTCCGAATTAGACCCCCATGTGGGGAAGGGTGTGGGGATACTCTAAACCGGAACGATGCCGTCGGAATTGATTTTTGATATGGTTTCATCCGCTGAAGGCGGGGCGATTTTCTACTGCATTGCAGTTGGGTAATGGGCTCAAAATCTTTTCCCACAATCGTCGCCACCAGCCAC
>Ga0208820_1000364_pt1 | contig 36364 bp, 36 predicted proteins | sample June2015DPH_16_5_FD_184713 | JGI IMG/M metagenome (GOLD analysis project Ga0208820, IMG submission 184713) | Peatland microbial communities from SPRUCE experiment site at the Marcell Experimental Forest, Minnesota, USA - June2015DPH_16_40... | ecosystem: Environmental > Terrestrial > Soil >...
GTTTCAGCCAGTGCAGGTCATCTCGTTCCTCTTGGCTCATCGCGATTCGTTCCATCCTTCAACCTTGCGGTTGTCAAGAGGAACTTTCTACTTGGCTCAAAGCGGAACTTTCTATTTGGCCGCGACACTGGATGCTGGCGGCAAAGCCAATCACACCAATCGATGATATACTCATTTGTTCTGGCGCCGAGTAGAGCGCTACCTATGAGCGGCGGTTTCATCTCGGGAGGGTCACGCACCGGCTTGGCGTACGTGGTGCTCGGCGTTTTCTCGGTTCTTCTCATCGCGGGATTTGTGGTGGCCGATCGGCTTGCGCCTGCCGGACGCCGGCTCGCGAAAGTGGCGGGAATTGACCCGCCGGCTTACTTTGCGGTTTCTCATTCGGTGCTCTTCGATCACGATTTCGACTTGAGCAACGAGTTTCGTAGATATCCGTCCGATGACAACCCATGGACGAAGGTGCGTCCGGAAACGGGCCGCCCGGGCAGCGCTTACGCGATTGGGTACTCACTCCTGGCCATGCCTTTCTTGGGAGCCGGCACGCTCCTCGACGCGGTGGCGGGCAATCCGGCGGATGGCTACTCCAGATTCGCCGTGCTCGGTTACTGCCTGACGAACCTCATTCTGACCTGCCTTGGCTTGATGGTTCTTTTCGGGTTATTGCAACAGGTCAGCGCGTTGTGGGGTGTTTCGGGCCAGCGGGCTACGTGGTACGCGCTGTTCGCGACGGGCGCCGTCTTCTTTGGCACCAGCGTCGCTTACTACGGGTTCTCGCATATGTCGCATGCCTCGACGTTTTTTTGCGCGAGCCTGTTCATGGCCTGCTGGTGGAAAGTTCGCGAAAGAACGGACGTGCGGGGTTGGGCCTTGCTGGGGCTTTTCGGCGGGCTGCTCTCGATCTGCCGCTGGCAGGAAATGTTTTTTGTCGCGGCGGTGTTTCTGTTCGACCTGACCGACAAAACGCTCTGGAGCCGATTTCTGCCGTGGCTGCGCTCCCGTGCCGCCTACCTGGGCATTGTGGCACTCTGCTGGATCCCGCAGTTACTGGAGTGGAAATCCATTTACGGGAAGTTCTTCTCGAACCCATATGGCAACGTTCCGGATTTCCCTCCGCCATGGGTTCCGCAGGTCCTGTTTTCCACCCGGAACGGTTGGCTTTTCTGGACGCCGCTGGCTTTGGTGGGGGTTTGCGGTTTGCTCTACGGCCTGGCCAAGGCAGGCCGCGTGTTCTTGCCGTGGCTGGTGGTGATCGCATTGGAAGTCACGTTGGTTTCCGCGTCGTCGGCCACGTGGCACGGCGGGGATGCGTTCGGCTGCCGTTACATGACCTCGAGCGCGCCGCTGGTCGCACTGGGCTTGATCACCATTCTTTGCGTAGCGAATCGGTCGATACGCCTCATCACCATCTGCGTGACGGCCGTGTGCTGTCTGTTCACATCGCTGTTCGCGGTTCAGCTCCGGCTGGATTTGATTCCGCACGGCGAGCGTCTGACGGCGGCGGAATGCTTCACCGACAAGCTGCGGATTCTTCAGGTGCGACGGCGAAAAGTGGCCGTCCAACAGGCCCGGAATTACTTGCAGCAGGGATCGGCGGATGCGGCGGTCCGCACGCTGGAGCGGGCCGCGGACCTGTATGGGAGCGACCGCGAAGTGTGGAATGTCTTGCGCACAGCTTACCGGGCCGCCGGGCGTACCGCGCAGGCGGAGAACGCCGACCAACAGTGGCAGAGGGTGATGCAGTCCAGGCTGTGGTGAGCCTATGGACGCATCGAATCTACGGGAAATCGCGCCAAACATCGATTTTGGTCAGGACGGCTGGTGGTGTTCACGCCAGTTGTCCGATGTCTCATACCCCGAGGAAGGAAGCGATTTATGCCTGTCGGTCGAAGACTCGTCGTTTTGGTTTAGGCACCGAAATCGCTGCATTCTCCAGGCAATCAAGCTCTTCCCACCATCGGGAGCGTTTTTTGATGTTGGCGGCGGGAACGGTTATGTTGCGGCGGCGATTCAGGAGGCCGGTCTGCAAGTGGTGCTTGTGGAACCGAAACTTGCCGGGGTTCGTAACGCCGTCAAGCGCGGTATACGTCTGGTCGTACGGGCCACCTTGGAGGACGCTGGGGTGTTGCCTGGGACTCTTCCAGCGGTGGGACTATTCGATGTCGTCGAGCACATTCGCGACGACGCCGGCTTCCTAGCCGGAATCAATCGCCTTATAGTTCCCGGAGGGAGAGTGTTCATTACCGTCCCGGCTTATCAATGGCTCTGGTCGGGCGAAGACATATTGGCGGGTCACGCGCGGCGGTACACCGTCCGCACATTGCGCCGCCTCCTCGAGAGCACTGGTTATGCGGTCGAGTTTGCAACTTACTTTTTTGGCTTTCTGCCGCTTCCAATCCTCCTTCGCCGCGTACTCCCGTACCGGCTCGGCTTGGCGCCGAAGAGGATTACGGAGGATGCCGTCCGGTCCGATCACGAGATCGGCCACGCTCTGATCGGCCGGATACTACAGGTGTTGACGAAGCGGGAATTGTCGCGGATTGCTGAACAGCGCCCCCTGCGAGTTGGAGGAAGTTGCATGGCTGTGGCGCGGAAGCACTAGAGCCTTCGTCAACCAGATCCCGGTCTCGATTTTGTGGGGTGGCCGATCGTCACGTAATCCGAGTGATAGAATACGCATTCCAATGAACTGGCCGTCAATTCCTCCTGGGGGCCTAGTGAACTTCGAGGTTTTGAAGAGGCGGACCGCGCCTGCGCTCTGCAGCTTCCTCGCCGCGTCGAAGCTATACAAGCTGGCCACGCCGATCTTTGGCGGAATGGGATCCATTCTCAACCTGCACCGGGTACTTCCGGCGCGGACCGGGCCGCGAATAACGTCTGTGCGTGCTCTGGAAGTCACTCCCCAGTGGATTGACGAATCGATCCGATTCTTCAGCCACCTGGGAATCGAGATCATTGACATGGACACGCTGGTCGCCATGCTGAGCGGCGAAATCCCCTCGAGACGTTTCGTGATTTACTCTTTCGATGACGGGTATGAGGACAACGTGATCCACGCGTATCCCGTGTTCCGGCGGAACGGCGCGCCATTTACGGTGAATGTAGTTGCCTCGTTCCCGGAACGGCAGATGATTCCCTGGTGGATGCTGCTGGAGGATTTGATCCTGGGCAATCAGAAGCTACGAGTCGTCTTGCATGGCGAGGTGCTGAACTTCGATTGTCGAAATGAAGTCAGCAGGGAACGCGCCTTCTACAGGTTGCGGTCCGCCATCCTGGCGGGCATTCAGGTCGACTATATGGGGACACTCAGGCAGGTGTTCGTTCCATACACTGTCGACATTTACAAGTACTCCGGCATTGGTATGAGTTGGGATCAGGTGCGCGAGCTCAGCCGCGACCCCTTGGTGACTATCGGGGCGCATGGAGTGCGGCATGTCCCGCTGGCAAAGCTGCCCGCGGACGAATTGATGCGCGAACTGGCGGACTCGCGGACGATTATCGAACGTCAGATCGGCCGGCCTGTGGATCATTTTGCCTTCCCGTACGGCTCGCCGGGAGAGGCAGGGACACGAGAGTTCGCGGCCGTCGAAGCCGTGGGGTATAAGACGGCAGTGACTACGCGGCCGGCCAATATCTTCGCGCAACACCGGAGGTACCTGTCATGCTTGCCGCGCAACCTCGTTTCCGGGGAACGCGAAGGCCGCAACGTTAATTTGATGAACCTGTGGCTGAGCGGGACTATTCCGGCATTGGAAAACTGTCTCAGGCGGAGAATTGCGGGTTGACCACCTCTGCCTTTTCCAAAATGTCCAGGTGCCCTTACCGACACGTTGCCATAGCGCCGTCTCCCAGGATTACATCATGCTGAGCATCCGAAAGGCAACCTCCGCCGATTTCGATGAGGTCTATTCCTCCTTGCTCGTTCAGTTCAAGAATCCCTACTTGACTCGGGAGGACTACCAAGGTCTGTTTCGCCGCCAGTGGGAATCTGCCGAGGATTGGCATGGCTTTGTTCTGGTCGACAACAGCACCATCGTCGGTTTTCTCGGGCTAGTCCATTCCACGCGGCTCATTCGCGGCACCGAGCGTCGATTCTGCAACCTGAGCCACTGGATCGTGAAGACGGAGTTTCGCGGCGCTCGGAAAAATGTCGACGCAATTCCGCCGGGTCTCTTGCTGATCCTTGAGGCGATGACGCTTCCCGAGTGTACCTTGACAAGCTTTACGCCAACGAAGGCCGTCACCCCAATCTATGAGAGGTTGCTTTGGACGGAACTGGACCACCGCTGCCACGTTATCCTCGCGCTGCCCTACCTTGGCGTTCCGCGGAGCCGAGGACGACTGATTTATTCACGAAACGAAATCTCGGCTCGACTGCGCGGCGAGGAAAGAAAGATCTTCCGGGATCATGAGCAATACAAGTGCGGACATATCTACATAGAGGATGGTGGCTCGGGTTGCTATGTCGTTTTCACCCGAGTAATGCGGAAACGGCTACCCTTCGTTCTCGTTCACTATATTGGAAATGTCCCTATCTTTATGCGAAATATCGGTCGCATTCGATACGGGCTGTGCCTTCGTCAACGAGCGATCGGACTCCTCGTGGATGAGCGATTCCTCCGTGGCGGCAGGATCTTTGGAAGCTTCATTTATGAAGGCGAAAAGAGGTTCTTTCGCACGACTGGCGCCTTAGACAGCGCCAATGGCATAACCAGGGACGATGTGGATTCCCTATACTCGGAGTATATCGTTGTGAATGTCTGAGTGACTTCATCTTAGCTGTCTCGCGGATTGACGCCCAGTCTCCGACTCCGGCAGCCTCCCGTCATGCGGGAGCATCTCAAAAAGCGCCCCCGGATCCCTCGTGAGACATTCCAGGTGAGTATGACCAATGCGGAAACACGGTCTCCTCCACGATCCCGATCGCGCTCAAACACGCGGCGCTGGAGGGAAAACTTCCGCAGAGGGCTCTCGTAATGCTGGTCGGGTTCGGCGTCGGTTACTCCTGGCGGGCTACATTACTGCGCGGGTCCGGCCTGCGCTGATAGTACAAACAGGGTACGAACAGGGCCGGCCTGAACCACGCGATGTTTCTGATCGCCTTCCTCCTCCTACATGAGTCTAGTTAGTTCGTTAGAACCTGGCTCCGGCCGCGGAGAACGCCGGGCGGCGGTAGCAGGGGTGATGCAGTGTGAGCTGTGGTGAGCCTTTGGGCATCTCCTATGCACGGCCACTTATTCCTTGTTCGCGGCGTCGCGCCTGTAGGTCTTTCGCATCACGGCAAAAGTCGCGAGGACGCGAAATCCGAGTTGCGCGATTTCAAGATTGAAGACCGGATAGTTGGCAGCCGAGATGTGAGTAATGCCTTTCCGGATGCCTTTGCGGATAAGTTCGTTAAACTCGAAGTACTCGTTGATCAGGCCGAGGCCCAGATTCTTGTAGTCTGCGTGGACACCGCCGAGAAGTAACAGGACCTCAGCGCCGCCCAGATAGCGGTGAGTCTTGAAGGCAACCGTGCGGCCTTCGCGATCCACCAGGCGGTACACCGCTTCGTCGGGCGAAAGGAAGGATTTCCGGACGTATTCCCGGTAGCGCGCGCCAGAGACACCGGGGCGAACCGCGCGGTCCACGGAGAAGCGGTCATGCACGAAGGTAGTTTCCGCGATCTCGAGCACCGGACCGAGTTCCTCTTCCCTGACTACCTGCTCAAAATCGTAAGGGAATGCGGTGACATCGTAGGGCTTCCTCAACTTGACTTGCGAACGGATCTGACATTCGGCCAGCTGGAATCCGGTGCTTTCGATTGCTTGCACGTCCGAAATCCTTTCCAGCGGGACTTTGGCGGACACGTAAATCGGGTTGTACTCAGCGAGGTAGCCGCGCTCGAATGCCGCAAAGTCCGCGGCAGGGTCAAAGTCCTGGATGGCCAACACGTTTCCACCGAGGACCCGGGAATCGATCTCGATACGCTCGATCTTCATAGCGCCACCATGTTGTGCACGGAGAATTCGGTGTTACGGTCGCCTGGGTCAGCGTCCAGATAGCAACTGACATTCGCCCGCAGGTGTCCGGCGATGGTCTCGTACCCATCGGGCTCATCCACGCAGGAGATGGAGCTGGCGCCGCACTCCACCTTTCGCAGGAATCCGCGGCGCAGCAGGTCGTTCTCCAGGAGCCCGCTGGAGGTGGGCACGACACCCTTGTAGCGCACGAACAGAGTGTAGGTGTCCTGCCACGTCCGGTCTCCGTCCGTGATGTTGCCGGTGAAATCGCGATTGTACCGATAGGGTGCGGCAAGGCGCTCCTCCACGTAATGAGTGTAGGTGAAGCACTCGCTCACCGTGGTGCCCGCGAACAGAAACTTGACGGTCGCGCCACGTTGGTGCAACTTGTCGAAGGTCGAGTTGGCGCCGATGGAATGCTTCCCGAGGTTCTGGACGAGAGCGCGGTCTTCCGCAATCAGTACCGAAGACATTAACGGGTCCAGAGAGCGAATCGCCCCCGGCAATTTGCGAACGTACTCGTTGAGCGCTCCCATTCTGGAACGCGAGCTCTGCACACAGTAATCCTCCCCATTGCAGAAGCTGAAGGTAAAGGTCGGAAACAGAAGCGTCGGGACTCCGAGCGAAGCCACGATGTCATAGAGATGTCCCAATAGCTCTTGGCGGCCCAACCGGGGGTTGGGCAGGCCAAAGGTGAGGCCGGTGTGTATGTAGAGCACCCTGGCATCCTGGGCTTTGACCCTTTCCAGAAGGGAAAGCAGGTGTAAGCTTGTGATCCAGGATCCGTCGGGGGTTCGAAATAGAGGAATATCCTTCATCTGCCCGTCCCTTATTTCAGCGACATATTCACGGTCCGGCCGCCGTCTATCACAATCTCCTGACCCGTCAACCAGCGAGCTTTGCCGGAAAGCACAAACTCGATTGCATCGGCGATATCATCCGGCCGCCCGATTCCCATCGGGTAGTCCTGTTCTAGCTTTTCGACAATGGACGGATCGGCGAAACCTTCGGCGGCCATGGGTGTCTGAATGGCGCCGGGGAGAATGGAGTTGACGCGTATCGCGGGAGCGAGTTCCACGGCCAGCGCGCGCATCAGGCCGTCCAGGGCCGCCTTGCTGGCACAGTACGCACTGTGGCCGCGCGCACCAAACCGACTCCAGATGCTGGAGATGAACAGAATGTTCGTCAGCCGCTGGTTGTTGACCTTTTTCCTCAGCAGCAGACGTACGATCTCCGCCGCGGAAAAGAAGTTGACGTTCATGATCTCCTGCGCGGCGAGGTAGTCCACGCTGCGCATGGGGAGGACCGTCACCATGCCTGCGCAGTGCACGAAGGCCTCGACGGAGCGGCCGGACCCGGCGAGCAGTGGAGTGAGGGAATCCGCCAGTTCGCCCGGGTTCTTCAGATCGAATGGCCAGACGATGTGGCGTTCGGGATGGTGGCACATCCCCAGCGTCTCCTCCAGGCGTTGCGGGCTGCGTCCGTGCAGGATCAGGTTGCGTTCCCGCGAAAGGCGGACGGCTGAGCTACGGCCCAGGCCGGAGGAAGCCCCGGTAACCAGCGTGTAGAGGGCTGCATCCATTCGGCTACCTGCCACGCCTGCTGTTCACCAGGTCGCGAAGAGCCTCGGCGGTGGCGACGCCCCGGAGATCGGCGGCCGTCAGGTTCACGCCATAATCCGCACCGATCATGGCGATTGCGGAAAGCACGGACAGAGAATCCCACTCCGGGAAATTCGCCAGCTCATCGGAGGGGTTGAGCGTGTCCAGTTCCAGGATTTCCGCAATTTTCTCGTAAAAATCGTCCATAGATAATCCTATTTGTAATCGATCAACTCGCAGAAATCGAGCGGGCCCAGGCGCATCAGCATCGACGACCATGTCAGGCCCACGCCAAAGCCCGCCAGGCACGCCTGGATGGATCCGGTGAGAAGCCGCTCCCGCAGGTTGTGCACGATCGCCATGGGGATCGTCACCCCGCTCGAGTTGCCGTACAGCTCGACGATATTGCTGGGCATCTTTTCGTAAGGGACATTCATCTGGTCCGCCAGCTTATGCAGCATGAAGCGGTTGGGCTGGTGGAACAGAAAGTAATCCACATCCTCCATGCCGGCCTGCGCCGTCTGAAGCAAGTCCCAAATCATTGGCGGAACTTCGACTTGCACGAAGTTGAACACCGCCGAGCCGTCCATGCGTAGGTTGTCCTTGGCGCGGAAGTTGTTTTCGCCGTCGTCTTCCATTTCGGCGGTTTCGGGCGAACAGGGCAGGCGAAGGCCGCCGGCAGGGATCATGAGCGCCTCTCGCCGCGTGCCGTCCATCTTCAGATTGGCGTGAATTGGTGTTCCATCGCCGGATCGCTCCACGACCGCGATGGACGCGGCATCGCCGATCAGAGGATAGCTGTTGCGGTCCCTGGGCGAAGTCTTGCGGCTCATCACGTCGACGTTGACCAGGGCCACCTTGCGCACGGCGGGCTGTTCCAGCAGGGAGAAGGCTTGAAACAGGCCGATGAGGAAGCCTGCGCAGCCTTGATTGATGTCCAGGCAGAACACGTCCTGTTTCAGGCCGAGCCGCCCCTGGATCACGCTGCTGGTGGGGGGCATGATGTAGTCGGGCGATTGGGTGACGACAATCAGCGCGTCGCACCCGTCGCGGGCGAGTGTGCCGGAGGCAAACAGGTGTTCCATGCCGAAGCAAACGAGATCGGAGGCGCAGACCGGCCCGTCGACGATGCGGTGTTTGTCGTAGCCCATCACCTTCATGAGCTTCAGCGAGCGAGCCGGCGGGGAGTTGAAATTGGCCATGTCTTCCAAGAAACTACGTTCGTTGGCAGGAACCACCGCCAGCAGACCGCTGATTCTGCGGTGGCTGAATGTGAGGTTCATGATTTGCCGTATTTCTGAAGCAGCTTTTGGATGGAAGCGATGTTCTGAAAGTTCTCCGGAACGATATCCAATCCCGAGATGGAAATCCCGTAAGCCTTGTCCAGATCTGAAACCAGCGTTACGATGTCGTAGGAATCCAGCATTCCGTCATCGACAAAGTTGTTCGATGGCGCGAAATCGAATTCCGGGCGGATGCCTTTCAAGATATCTTCAATGGTTTGCACTTTCTATTATCGTCTCCTGATCATAATTCGGTCAACCAGAGCGTCTGGTCGGAATCCATAGTGGCGATACTTCGCGATGGCGTCCGAATTGTCGCTGACCACCCATAGAATCCACCGCCTGCTAGAGCCGGTGAGGCGAAAAAACTGCCGGATCAATCGCGCGCCGATCCCCTGACTGCGAGCCGTGTCGTCGACGTACCAATAGCGCAGGTGGGATGTCACGCCCACGGTTTCGAACAGGAGCAGGCCTCCCACGGAATTGCCGCGGCGGACCACGATGAGGTTTCCGCGCGCGATGGCTTCGCGGATTTCGTCCTCATCCGGGATCTGGTCGGTAAGGGGGTCGAGGAGGCGGCAGAGAAAGGCGGCGGCACTCTCCACATCGGCGGGCCCCGCGAACGCCACGTCCGGCTCGACCTCCACAACTTCCGGCGCCGCTATGCGGGTCATGCGGACCAGGCAGTTGTGATCGGAAAAACCGCTGTCGCGATAGATCCCGGTGACGGGCTCCAGGTCCAGGGGCCGGCCGACCAGATCGGCAACGAGAACGTCGCTGGCGTTGAGTAGCCCGCTGAAAGACCGCAACACAGCGGAGAGCGCTTCGAGATCCGCGGCGAAGTGATAGACGCGGTGGAATCCGCGATCACGGCGCAGGATCAGCAGCGCACGGTCGCCTTGCAGGCAGGAGAGGGAATTGCGGCCGATCCAGTGGCCGATCCGTTCGGGCGTCGCGAACCAGTTCGTGACCGGCCCGGCGCCTGCGTGACGGACTCGTTCGAGGGCCTCCAACAGGTCCGTCCTGTTCTGGACGGGCTGGATCACGCCATCTGCTCCAGCGCGACGCTCAAACCGTTGCGGTCGATCTTCCCGTTGGGATTGCGGGGCAGTTCCTTCATCTGGTGAAAGGCGGTGGGCAGCATGTACTTGGGGAAGATCTGCGAAAGCTTCTGGCGGATCGCGGCCGGCGATAGCTCTCCGTCCCTGGTCTCGTAGAACAGGGTGATTTCCTTCTTGCCCTTGTTATACAGAACGCAGGCGTTGGCGATCTGCTCGATGGCCAGCACCTGGTACTCGATCTCCGGCAGTTCGATGCGGTAGCCCAGGTGCTTGATCTGGAAATCCAGGCGGCCGACGAACATAATTTCGCCGCGGCGGTTGCGATAGACCTGGTCGCCGGTGCGGTAAATCAGCTCCGGGTAACTTGTGTTCAGCGGGTTCTGCACGAAGGCCTTGGCGGTCTTCTCAGGGTCGTTCCAATACCCCAAGGCGAGCGAACTGCCTCGGACGCAAAGTTCGCCTCGCCCCTCGACTGCGCAGGGCCGATTCTCCTCGTTGAGGATCAGGATGTCGGTGTTGCGGCAGGGGAAGCCGATGGGCAGGCCCTCATCATCGGCGAATTCGCGATCGAGCACGAAGTAGGTGCAATCCACCGTAATCTCGATGGGGCCGTACAAGTTGACGAACGTCGCTTGCGGAAGCGCCCGGCGCCAGTGGTTCAGGTGCTTCATGGGGAAGACTTCGCCGGCGAAGAAAGCGGTCTTGAGCGCGGAAAGGTCGAACTGTTCAAGCAGTCCCTGGTTGCAGATGTTGACCATGATGGACGGCACCCAGAATAGGAAGCTGATGGCCTGCTGCTGAAGGAACTCCACCAGCTTGGCCGGGAAGATGGCCAACTGGTCGGGGATGATGACAAGCGTAGCGCCCTTGGCGATGCAAAGGTTCAATTCCAGGGTGTAGATATCGAAATAGAAGGGTGACAAACTGCCGATGCGCTCGCTGCCATCCAGCTTCAGTGTTTCAAAGCACCAGTCCATGAAGTCGATCGTGCCGCGGTGGCTGAGCACAACGCCCTTGGGGAGTCCGGTGGATCCGGATGTGTGGATGATGCAAAGCGGGTCGGTGTCGATGACGGCTTCCAGTCGCCGCCACAGGGCCACCCCATCCGGCTCCAGGCTCTCGCCCTCGACATCCTCGAAGAAAAAAAGAGCGGTGTCTGGCACGCCGACGGCAGCCAGTTGCGGGGCGAGCGCCCGCGAGGTGATCACCAGCACGGGAGCGATGTTGCCGAGGATCCCCTTCACCCTTTGCGCAGGCGACTTGATGTCGAGATTGGCGTAAATGTTGCCGCTGTAGACGATGCCCAGGTCCGCGAGGACCATATCCGCCGACTTAGGCAGAAACACCGCGACCGGCCTGCTGGTGACGTCAACTCGGCGAATCAGCAGCGTGGCACACCGCTTCGCGTAGCGTTCCAGTTCGGCGAAGGTGTAAGAGCGCGGCGAATCGAGGATTGCAACTTTGTCCGGGTATTGCCTCGCAGCGCCGTTCTCCAGATACTCGAGAATATTGATTTGCATAACGTGTTGGGCCCGTCACCGCGTCGTCGACAGGCTTACTGACTCGCTAGCCATGGTCCCGCTGCGAGTACGGTACACTTCGCTGCGAAGGCACTGCAACTTCGCCGTTCTCGAAGTTCAGTGTCTCCTTGATGAGATATAACGGCCGTTCTTTCACCTCATTGAAAACCTTGCCCATATACAACCCCACCAGCCCCAGGTTGGCCAGGATCAGGCCGCCGATGAAGTAGAGGGACACAATCATGCTGGTCCAGCCTGTGACCCCTATGCCGTGCCTCAGGTACCGCTGGACGTTATACAGACCCACCAGCACCGCCGAGCCCGACATCAGGAAGCCCGCGCGGATCGACAAAATCAGCGGCTTGTTGGACTGCGACGTGACCGACTCGATTGCCAACAGAATCCCCCGCCGGATGTTGTAGGCACTGCGGCCTGCGTAACGGTTCGAGTGTTCGACCTGGAGATACGTATACCGGAAGCCGAGCCAACGCAGCAGGAGGTGATAGGACCGGTTGAGCTCCTTGAGACGGCAATAACTCTCGATCACCTGTCTCGACGCAATGGAGAAATTACAGGCGCTCGGATCGATCTTGATGTCGCTCAGAACGTTGTAAATCGATGCGAAGCAGCGCGAGAGAGCGCGCTTCATCCACTTGTCACGCCGGTTGTTACGCAAAGCGTATACGATGTCATAACCTTCAAGGGCCTTGCGATACAGATTCGGAATCTCGGCCGGGCGGTCCTGCAAGTCGCAGTCCATCACCACCAGCCAATTGCCGGAGCAGTGGTGGACGCCTGCTGCAATGGCGTAATGCTGACCGAAATTGCGGGAGAGATTGATGGCTTTGACCCGCGTATCGAGCGCGGCAACGGCACGAACGGCCTCCCAGGAGTTGGCCGGACAACCGTCGTTAACCAGAATGATCTCGAACGAAGGCACCAGGGGTTCCAGCACGGCTACCAGTTGGCGGTGCAGTTCGGCAACGCAATCACCGCACTTGTAAACGGGCGAAACCACGGAGATCTCCACCCGTATCTCCTTCGCCGGTCCAGGGCCCGCTGCGTGTTGGGTGAACGGCGCCAAACCAAACATTATATAATAATTAACTTTAGGTCTCCGACCGCTGGGATGCTTCCGTTTGTGCCCGAACTGGCGACGTGCCTCTGTGTGGCGGCCCTACCGGGGCCAGTCATCGAAGCGCTGGATGGTTTCGATGACTTCGGACTGTTCGCTCTCGCTGAGGCTGTTGTAGAAGGGAAGCCGGATGAGCCGCTCGCTGACCGTCTCGGTCACCGGACACTGGCCCGGCCGCCCGCCGAAGCGCTGCCCCATGTCGGAAAGGTGCAGGGGAACATAATGAAACACCGCGAGTATGCCCTGGCTCCTGAGGAATGCGATCAGCCGCTGCCGCGCCTCGAACGACGGCATGATCAGGTAGTACATGTGGTAGGCCTGCTCGGAGTTGGACGGTACGAACGGCCGTTGCGCATCATGCTGGCGGGCCCAATCGGCTAACGAGTCGTGGTAACGGTGCCAGATGCGGCAGCGCTGCGCCTGAATCTGTTCGGAAGCCTCAAGCTGCGCCAGCAGGAAGCCGGCAAGTATATCGGATGGCAGGAAACTCGATCCCAGATCCACCCAGGTGTACTTGTCGACCTGGCCGCGGAAATAGCGGCTGCGGTTGGTACCTTTCTCGCGGATGATTTCCGCCCGGTCGATCAGCGCCGGATCGTTGATGACCAGCGCGCCTCCCTCCCCGCAGGTGACGTTTTTCGTTTCATGAAAACTCTGCGTCGCCAGGCAGCCGAAAGTGCCGAGGAACCGGCCCTCATGCTTCGCGAACAGGCCGTGAGCATTGTCTTCGACAACCGCGATGTGATTGGCCGCGGCCAGATCGAGGATGGGCCGCATTTCACAACCGACGCCGGCGTAATGCACCGGCACGATAGCGCGGGTATGCTCGGTGATGAGGGGAGCCAGCAGCCTCTCGTCCAGGTTGAGAGTATCGCGGCGGACATCGGCGAACACTGGGCGCGCGCCGCGTATCGCAAACGCATTGGCGGTGGAGACAAACGTGAAAGACGGGACGATCACCTCGTCTCCCGGTCCGACATTCAGCAGGAAGGCCGCCATTTCGAGCGCGTGGGTGCAGGATGTGGTCAGGAGCACACGCGGCGCTCCCAGCGCCTTTTCGAGGAACTCGTGACAGCGCATGGTGTAGAGCCCGTCGCCGGCGCTGTGGCCCCTGATGACGGCGTCGGCGACGTAGTTCAGCTCTTTGCCGGTCAAGCTCGGCTTGTTGAATGGTATCCGGTAGGTCATATCAAGCGGATCCTCCTGGGCCAGCCTGAATGGGCAGCGAATCCTGACTATTGTAGACCGGCACGACGACGGAAACAGGGATCCGGATCACCCACGCTCCGCATTTTAACTCATAATCGCGACTCGGACCTTTGGGAATCCGCGGCATAAGTGCGGGCATAAGGACGGGAAGATGCGGAACCCGCACTGCGCCGTCCGCGGCTCTTACAATTCGGCTTCCCTCAATGCCGCATCTCCCCGGCGCAGACCCAAAAGAAAATGGATATATCGGCTCAGCTTCTCGCGACAAAAGATTCACAGGAATCCGAGATAGGCCGCTCCTCCCACGGCCACCTGAACCGACAGTCTGGCGGCAGCCGGTATGTGATCGTTCCCAACCCAGGTGTGGACCGCCAGAACCGCGGCCACCATCACCGCGCATCCGGCCAGCGCCGGCATCAACACGCCTAAGCTAAGCTAAGTAGTCTCGATATCGCAATCCGATGGCGCGGAGTAACTTCACCGCAAACGGAAGAACCGTCACCGGGGAGGAATGGGGGGACAGGCGGGACGCAGCCATGAATCGGGACCGTTGTCCTTCACATTGCTCGCGCCAATCGCCGCGAATCGGGAAGACCTACTAAGCCCGATACATCGAACAAAGAACCGGATCCCACGGCGAAGAAACGCCTAACCCCGCCTCCCTCACAGCAGCCGGAAATTCACTTCCACCTCGGCGCTGCACGGGACCGGCTTGCCGTTGCGATATGCGGGGCGGAAACGCCAGCGGCCAACAGCTTCGACGGCGCGTTCCTCCAGGCCGAAGCCGAGCGGCCGGCGGACACGGATATCGCGCGGGCGGCCGTTCGAATCGATTTCGACGAGCAGAATCACGGTGCCCTGGACTTTGCCCTTGCGCGCTTCTTCGGAATAGGCCGGCTCGGTTTTCGCCAGCAGCACCGGCGCGGTGAAGATGCCGCGCCCGCCTTCGATGCCAGGCGAGCCCACGCCGATGCTCCCCGGACCCGCGCCCGGCCCGTGGCCCGGACCATCGCCGCCGCCAGAGCCGGTGCCGATGCCGCCATTCGTGCCGGGTCCGCCGGATCTGGTCCCGAACATACCGGTGGGGTCGCCCCACTGCTCGACGTTAACCACGGGCATCACAGTGTCGGAGGGCGCCAGGATGGTGGGCTCGACGGGCAGCTTGGGATCGGCGTTACGGATCTCGACCACCGGCGGCGTGAAGACGCGGTGAGCTGGGCGTGGCAAAGGGCCGAGCTGCGGTGGAGCAGGTTGGTTCTGGCCGCCGCCTCCGCCGCGATCGGGCGCTGGCGGCAGGTAGACGAGATTGCGCGCCGCCAGCAGTATGGGTCGCATCAGAGCGATCGGCGGATGGGAGCCCGTGGTGGCGAACAGAATGAGCGCGATGGCGGCGGCGTGAAGCAGCACCGAATAGAACGTGGAACGCATGCGGGAACCAGTCATGACTGTGCACCTGCCACGGCGGCTGGTGCAGATGCGATGCCAATTCGCAGGTGCTTTGTTACGAGCGCCAACGCCGGTAGCATGCGTGGAGCCGCGAGAAACACTGTGCGAACCAGGGAACGGTGAAGCGACGGCGCGGGCGAGAGCCGCCACGTTTCTCAGTCTAGGTCGAGCGCCGCTCTCAATCCCTCTTCCACGACTCCAAGGAACTCGGGAGGCAGCGAACCCACCCTCCTTGTGAGTTTCGCGCGATCCAGCGTCGTGACTTGATGGCACACGGCGAAGCTTGTCTTCGGCAGCCCGGCGGCGCCGCCCGGGATTTCGACGACGGTCGGCCCGCGCTTGGCCTGCGACGCGGAAGTCGATATCGGGACCACGATGATCGACCTCCATGCGGGAGTCTGGTTGAAGCCATCGTGCGACACCACGATCACGGGACGCCGTCCCGATTGTTCGGATCCCGACCGCGGAACCAGATCGGCCCAGTAAACCTCGCCTCGCGTCATCGCGATTCCTTACCGGTTTTCACCAGGTGCTCGATTCCGGCCGACTCCAGAACCGGGTCGAGGTCGAGATCCGAGCCCGCCATCTCCTCGGCATAAGCAGCGATCGCCTGGTACCGCGCATTCCGCAACTGATTTCGCAACCACAGATCGATGGCCTCGCGCGCCAGGGCGGTCGCCGGTACCTGTGTGCGTTCGGCCTCCGCCCTGAGGCGGCTGTAAGTCTGCTCCGGCAACGGCAGATGGAAGTTCTTCATGTCTTGCTCCCGCCACCAGTATGCCACGAATTGATGGCATAGTTCGATGCCATCGGACGGTGGCGCGTCCCGGCCGTCCTGGGAAGGAACGAGCCGCGACCATAGGGAGCGGTCACGTCTCCTCGAACACCGCTGCCGAAGTGAGGGTCTCCAATTCCGAAGTCTCGGCAGCCAGTCGCTATGTCGTCGACGAGCAAGGCGATGGAATGGCCGTGTTTGAGGATGCAACCTGACCGCTCCCTCCGGTCGCGGCTTCGTTAGCCGAACGTGCGCGACCCTAACGAGCTACCATGGTGAGTTCCCACCGTAACGCCGCGCCTTGTGTTCGCGCAGCTCGGCGAAGCCCAGTCCTACCGCCAGGCCGAGGTTCGCAAGGCCAAGCAAAGTGAGTCCGCAGAGGACGCACGAGGTCCCGCTCAGGACCAAGAGCACCAGGAATCCGCGTCGGATCGCTCGCGCTCCTGGCGGCTGCCGGTCTCGGGCTTGGTTCCGTATTCGAACATGCTGGCGAATCCGAGTCTATCAAACGCCTTACAGCGAATTCAAATACCCGATCAGGTCGGCCATTTGCTGGGCGGTGAAGCGGGGCCAGGCGATGCTGCGCTGGTTCATGCTATCGAGCATGCGCGGGCCGTGCTCCCAGAGGACGGACAGCATGGTGATGTCGGAATAGGCATCCTTGCCTTTGCCCTTGCCCAGTGGCGGCGCGCCGGAGGCAGGGTCGCTATGGCAGGTGACGCAGTTCTTTTCCGCAAACACTTTCTTGCCGCGCTCCGCGTTGCCGCCGCCGCGGAAATACTGCTTGGCCCAGAGGAAGCCGGTGATCTGGCGCATTTCCTCCTGGGAAAGCTGGGGCGGCGGATTCTTCATGCTCGGCTCGTGGTTCCACATGTCGACCGCGATTTCGGTCAGCGTCTGGTTGTGGAGGCGGGTCTCCAGCGCCAGCTTGCCCACGTGGCAGCCGGCACAACCCTTGGACTGGAACAATGCCGGGCCGGCATCGGTGGGCGCGAACAGGAAGTTGTGCGCCAGAGCCTTGGTTTCCGGCAGGTTTTGCAGGTAGACCAGGATGTCGGTGAGCTGCTGCGCGGTGAGGTCGCCCGAGGCCAGCTTCTGTTTGGCGAAGGCCTCGCGCATGGCGGCGCCGTGGTTCCACATCTGCTGAGCCAGCACCACCGGGTCGGCCAGCGATTCCCACTGCGTCACCGGCGGCGCGACCGGATTGGGCGACCGGTCGATGCCGTGGCAGGAGACGCAATGCTTTTGGGTGAACTCCAGCTTGCCGCGGCCAGCGTCGCCCGGCTTTTCAAAATAGCGCGCGGACACGAAGTAGGCGAACAGGTCGGCGGCCGATTCCTGGCTCAGCGTGGCTTTGACGATGCCGCGCTGCTTCATGGCGGCCCACATGTCGGGCGCGTGGTTCCACATCAGGCTCGCCATCGCGGTGGGCGTGTAGTCGCGGTCGATGCGCCGCCCCAAGTCCGGCGCCAGGCTCGCGCCGCGGCCCTTGACGTTGTGGCAGCGGATGCACTGCTCGGTTTCGAAGAGCTGCTCCCCGCGCCGCGCATCGCCCAAAACCATATCGGCTGCCGGCGCGATCCAGGCCAAAACGACGCCGGCGGCTATCACTCGTGTCATCACTCGTGCGATGGACATGGCTGTTCTCCTATTGCGTCACCCTGACTCCGGTGATAAAGGAATTCGTCCGAAATCCATCATACAGGTAAAACGACTGGCCGAAACCGTAATACTGCCACTCGGCGTTCCAGGAGACGTGCTTGTGCACGGGTATGGACACGCGCGCCAGTGGCTCGTAATAGCGCGAAGGGGCGCTGCCGGAAGAAACGAACATCGATCCGCCCAGGGTCAATTTGCCGTCCTTGATGTGCGGCAGGGCCACATTGATGGCCGTCGTAGCGGTGTGCGCGTTGTCGCGATATTCGGAAACCGCGGAACTGAGGAACGGCAGCGTGAGGTAGTCGATGTTGGAACTGACTGTCGAGCGGTCGTACTCGCCCATCAGGCTGATGCGCTTGGCCGAATCCGGCGTCCAGAAAATCGAGAGCGCGTTGTCGCGGCTTTGGAAACTGTAGTTGATTCCCGGCGCCGGGTTCTGGTTGTTCAGTACCTGGAAATTAGCCTGCAACGAGAGCGCCTTGGCCACCTGGTAGCGCGCCCGCGCGCGGCCCTTTTTGTAATCGTTCAGGCTGGCGCGGAAGTAGATGTCGTCGCTCGAGGCGCCCTCGAAATCGAGGTTGATGGTCAGCTTCTCGAGCGCGTGATAAGTCAGCCCGCCGATGCCGGTGTTGCGCTTCAACTGGCCGCTTACGAGCGGCCCGGTCTGGCTTAGCTCGCCGGCGAGCGTCTGCGCGTCGCCCCAAACGTATCGCCAGCCGCCGTGCAGCGTGATCCGATTGGTGACATCGTACAGCACGTCGACTTGCTGCTGGTTGTAATTGACGTATTCGGTAAAGGGCGCGGGTGGGAGCACGATCGTGAGACGGCTCAGAACCGCCGGAGCCGCAACGAACGGTGCGGCCGCGTCGTGATAGCGGTCGGTCATCAACGATTCGATCACTCGCAGGCGGCGCAGCGGCCGCAGCTCGAAACCGACATTACCCGTGGTGTGCGGCTGGTTATCGGTGCCGGTTCCCATGGTGGTCAGGCTGCTATAGAACAGCAACTGGCTGACGTCGAGGAAATTGCCGGCGGCGATCTCGGAGAAATGAATGTCCGTCTTCGGCTCGCTGTACAGGAACTGGCCGTAGACATCGAACCACGAGGCCACGTGAGAGGTGAACAGCACCTTGCTGTAGATGCTGTGGCCGCGAATGCCGTAAGCCTGCTGGAGGCCGCTCAGGCTCAGCGTCTGGCCGAAAATGGGCTGCGGGTTGTCGCCGGTCAGCAGAGTGGCGTCGGAGGCCTGGTCGTCATCCTTATAGGTCGTGCCGCCCTGCTCCAGAGTGAGATGGAAGCGGGAATACTCGATGCGCACGCCGCCGCGATAATTCTCGGTGCTGTCGGCGAGCAAGGTGGGGACGGCGTACTCGTTGTTTGAGTCCTGCACCCAGGTCTCGATGCCGCGGCCGGAGCCGGCATTGTGGTCGAAGTCCAGATAGGGGATGAAGTGCCCGCCGGGGAACAGGTCCAGACCGGCGCTGAGCGCGCGGCGGCGGATATCGAACGACTGTTCGTCGAAACCGCCCGGCGCGCCTGGGTTGGCGAATGAAGGCACCGCGTTGAAGTACGCGATGTTGCGGTAATCGAAACTGAAATCGTAGACGCGCTTCTTGCGGATATCGGCGTGGGCCGTGCTATACGGCTCGCCGCCCCAACCGTAGGCGCGCACGTCCAACTCGTCGAAAAGGTGCGTGTTGGGATCGGTTAAGGTGAATTCCAGGCCGAACAGCTTGGGGCCCTGGCCCAGGTTGACGACGCTGCGATACTCGTCCATGCTGCCGTTGACACCGGTCAGCCAGCGATAGCCGAAATCGATGCTGCCGTGAAAATTCTCGGCGGCGGTGGGAGCCGGATTGTCGGCTGACGCCTGGGCCGGCGCGGCGGTGGTGGCTTGAGCCTCGGCGGCAGGCGCGGCGGGCTGAGCGGGTGCGGGCGCAGTAGCGGATGGCGCGGCGCTGGCCGCCGGCTGATCCGGCGGCGCCGTTGGCGGCGTCGTTTGCGCCAGTACCGGGACTATCAGGAGTAAGGCCAGTAGGAATCTCATTTGAGAAAATTCCGGTCCACATAGGACCCATGCACCTTCTGGTGGCAGATGGTGCAGTTCTGGAAGCGCGGCAGGCGCATGTCGTGAAATGCCGGCGGTACCGTTCCCATGGTCCCGTTGGCGGGAAGCGTCGGCTGCGCCAGGTTGGCGTGGCATTCCAGGCAGAGGAAGCCGACCTGCGCCCGCGTCAACATGCGCGGGTTGGCGGAGCCGTGCGGCTGGTGGCAGGCGGTGCAGCCTTCCATGCGCACCGGAGCGTGCTCATAGCTGAATGGCCCGCGCTTATCGCCGTGGCATTTGAAGCAGCCAGGCTCGTTCGAATCCACCAACTGCATCGCATGCGGGAGCACGCTGCCGTGGGGATTGTGGCAATCCACGCAGGACATGGCGCCCTCCGGCAGCTTGTGTCTATAGGGGCGCATAAAGCTGGCCCACACGTCGGTGTGGCAGGCGGCGCATTGGCGGTTGATATCGGCCGGTTTGCGCGCCACCAAGCCATCCGGCCCATTCTTGTGGATGGCGTGGCAGCTTACGCAGCTCACCTGGTTCTTGGCGTGGCTGCTGTTGATGCGGCCCGCGTGGGTGGGCTGACTGAGGTGGCAGGAAAGGCAGATGCGATCGGCCGCCGCCGCCGTCAGCTTGGCGGGCTGACGAATGTCGGCGGCGTTCATCGAATCGGCGTGCTTGCTGCCCGGGCCGTGGCACGCTTCGCAAGCTTGCGTGGTGTGCCCGTATTTCTTGTCGGACTCCACCAGATGATGCGGATTCTTCTGAAACGCCTTGAAGATATCCTCGTGGCAGGTCTGGCAGGTTTCCGAGCCAACGTAGGTGGCTGGCTTGTTGTCCGCCGGTTTCGCTTCCTGGGCCGCGGCCTGAGGCGCCGGGGCGGCCGGCTTGTCCTGCGCGCCCCTGGCTGCGATAGCGACCAGCGCCGCCCCCAGTAAGGCCAACCGCGCCTTCGAGGGCGGTCGCAACATAACGGTCATCTCCTATTTGCCGGCGTGTACTACATCTACATCATAGCTTCACGGCCGGTGGTCCGGATGGCGCGGTTACTGTGCATGCACTGAGTCAACCGAGTACTGCGCGCCCGAGCCGTGGCATACGCTGCAGCTCTCTCCCAAGATGTCGGTGTTTGCCAGGAAGTGGGCCGATTCGCCCTCCGAAACGTGGCACCCGCTGCAAGCCGACGAAACGGGCTGTACCGGGTTTCCGGTCGCCCCTTGAATCCAGCCCTGGGGATCCTGAACCAGGTTCAGGCCGACCGGCAGATTCTGCTCGCTCGACTTGGTGTGGCAGATCGCGCAGTCCTGCATATAGGTGGCGTTTCCGCTCGGGCTCATCACCGGGAAGAGTATCCCGGAGAAGTCGCTTGTGCTTCCGCCATGGCCGATGACGACGTAAGGATACTTGGGCGGCCCGCCTGGGTTGGTCGCCGCGTTCACACCGTCGTGAAGACGGTGAACCAACAAATTGAAGTTGATGCCCTGATTGGGTTGGGCCTTGTAGGCCGCAACCGTGGAGCTGGGGCGCGTGGTGAAATCCGAGTTCGCCGGATTATGGCACAGCACGCAGTATTCGACGTTGCTGCGCAGGCCGCCGTGCAGCGAAAGCGCGACGTGGCAGGCATTGCAGTTGCTTTCGAGAACCACCGTGCGCCGCGGCGCTACCGCGGAGCCATCCACCGAGAAAAACACCACCGGATTATTGACGCCCAGCGTCACGCTCTGCTGGTTCGTATCGCCGGCATCCACTGTCACCGACTCGCGCGCTTCACCGCCCATAACGTAGGTTCCGGTGGAACCCGTGGGAATGACATGCGTGAAAGTGTACGAGCAAATTCCGCCGGCAGCGCAGGTCGCGGCCGTAGCGCTCTCCGTCACATACCCCGGAGTGGTCGCGTTAGCTCCGAAATTGGTATTGCCGTAATCGGTAGTCGGACCGGACATGGTGAATGACAGGGTAGACGCCTGCGATAAAGGCAGGTTGTTGCCCTTGTCGTCCGTCAGCGTGAAGTTAACGGTGGGCGCCTTTCCAGCGGAGGTATTGGTCACGCTGGTAATGGCCAGGTTGAAGCCGGCGAGCAGCGTATTCGGGTTCTGTGGGTACAAAGCCGCAGTGTCGGTGGGCACCACGTGCGCGCCGAGGATGGAGGCATCGAAGGGCGTCTCACCCTGCGGGATATGGCAGTTGGCGCACTGGGTGTCATCTGCCAAAGGTCCGGCGGGGTGGTTTGGTTCCGAGCCGGTGGAAAAGCCGGTGGCGAAATTGATGTCGTCGTGGCAGGCGCCGCAGGCAGCCCGCGTGGGATTGGTCATAAACGCCTTGGCTTGCGCGGCCCCGGTGGTCTGGCTGTGGCAAACCTCGCAACGGCGCGGATCGGCGGGATCGATCACCGCGGAGAAGTTACTGATGGAATTCATGTAACCGGCAATCTCGTAGGGGACGCCGGGCGTTGTCGACGTACCAACCACGCTGGGCAACTGGGACCCCATGTGGATTTGATGCGCCATGACCTTCAAGTCGAGTGAGTTGCCTGTGGTGGGATCGAGGTTTTGCGGCTGGTGGCACATGACGCACATGGCCATGCTGTGAGCGTTGCCACCGTGGAATGCCAGATCGTAGTGGCAGGTGTTGCAACTCGCTGTGCTGATGACATCGCGGGTGACCGTAACCGCCGTGCCATTGGGTACGAAATTGAAGGTGGTCCCAGCGTAGTTCTCGCCCAGGTCGAACGCTGTAAGATTGCGGATGGCGTTGACCGCGACCGTAGTCGTCACGGTGGGGTCGAATCCCGAGGGCGCCGTGGCCTTGAAGGTGTATTGGTACTGGCCGGGGGCTACCAGCGTCGTGGTGCCGCCCGACGTTTCGAAATTCGGGCGAACGATTGTACCCAGCTTGGTGCCGGTCGCCGACGCAGTCGTATACGCTACATACTGTTCCTGCCCCTTGGGGATATAAGCGGCGACGTACGCCAGCGAGATGGCGCCAGGCGTGGTTGCTCCGGACGCATCCAGAGGCAGCCCATTGGGATCGCTGAGCGTGTACGTAACACTGATGACGCCGGCGCCGGTGATGCTGGCCGATTTGATGGCGACGCTCAAGCCGGGGTTGACGAAGTCAACCAGGGCCTGAGGCGCGTAAAAAGCCTTCTCGTGGGGCGAAAACGGTACCCTGGACCCACCGACCGAGGCGACCGATCCGGCCACCAGCACCAACACTCCAAAAACCAAAAACGATGTGCGCATCTATTCCCTCCGCTCGAGCGCGCTAAAGGCTGCGCAGCCGACCGAGCGGGAAGCGACCCGCCAGACGAATACGCGCAGAACTGCCGAGCGACAGTTGCAAAGCACCTACCCATCCAAACAGCCTTCACGAATTGGCGACCCCAAAGTCTTTTGTTATCTGTCTGCTGTATATTCCGTCACAATGTTGGAAATTCCGCCCGCGACCTGACTGGGTGAAAAGACCGTGACGGTTGGGTGAAATCTCGCGGGTGGGTGAGCCAGGGAGTGCTCTTGGGGCGCGGCAGCCTTGGAGCAGAGGCCCACAAAAGTGTGGTTGGCGCCTTCGAGTGAAGCCATCCGGTGAACCACTTCGAATAGGCGTGGCAGCAAGCAGCGAAAGGTACAGGGAACGATAACGCTCTCTCCACTGAGGCAAAGGCATATGGAGATATTTTTGTCTCATTTACCGATATTTGGGTTGATTTCCGTTGGTTAATCGGATTATTCTGGGGTTTGTAGCCAAGTATAGTGCCGAATAATACTAAGAAATTAGCAGACCCATGACGAATGCGATCATCCTCCCTCCCCCATCGTCACCCGAACGCAGCCGCCTCCTGCCGGTAAATCTTATCCGGCGGCGGGCACTCGATCGCCTGTATCGCCGCCGCTTTGCGGTTGAAGGGCTGATTCACTCACTTGAGGAGTATCAGCTTGCGCACGAGAATGCGCCGGGCGAGTGCATTAGCCTGCGAACCGCCGCTATGTGGTCGTGAGTCCGCGGTCGATCGCAAACTTGACCAGGCCCACCAGGTCGTGGACGTTGAGCTTGCGAAACAGACTGGCGCGGTAAGTATCCACAGTCTTGGGGCTGATGTCGAGCAATCTGGCGATATCCTTGGCGCGCAAGCCATTCACGAGCTGATGGAAGACCTCGAGCTCGCGGGGGCTGAGCGAAGCCAGCGGATTGCCGGTCGGCCTCTCTTGGGGTTCGGTGAAGAGTCCGGCGCCGCGCAGCAGGGGAGAAACGTAGACGCCGCCCTCGCAGACGAAGGTGACGGCATCCTGCAGGTGGCGAGCCGGACCATCCTTTAGCAGGTAAGCGTCCGCGCCGGCGCGCAGGGCCCTGCGGACGGTGTTCTCTTCGCGGCTGATGGAGAGGATGATGAGCTTGGCGGGGCAACCTCTGGTGCGCAACTGGCGCACCACTTCGGTCCCATCCATTCCCGGCATATGCAGGTCGAGGATGGCGAAATCGGGCTGCAACGTCTGGACCATCTCGAGCGCCGCGGGGCCATCGGCGCATTGCCCCAGAACTCGCATGCCCTGCGCGGCGCAGAGCGCGGCGAATCCCTCGCGAACGATGGCATGATCGTCGGCCAAAACGACAGTCGCGGGGCGCAATTGGTTCATCGTTCTTCCTCGCGCGAGAGCCTAATCCGGAACGGCAAAAGGCGCGGAAACCACCAGCCTGGTGCCGAGGGGCCCACTTTCGAAAATCATTTTCCCGCCAACCGCCGCGGCTTGTTCCCGGATGGACCGCAGTCCAAGTCCGGCCCCGATCACGGCGGGAGCGGCGGCCAGCGCGGCGGTGTCGATCCCGGGGCCGTTGTCCCACACAGTGAGTTCGATCCATTCGGCGCCGGCGGCCAGCGTCAGGCGGACCCGGGAAGCGTGGGCATGCCGGTCGATATTAGAAAGAGCCTCCTGCGCCGCCCGATAGAACAGCGCCTTGATTACCGGATCGGTCTCGGCGGGCAGGGCGGCGAGCGAGAGTTCGGCGTGGTACCGTTGCGGGATGCCGCTGATCCGCCACAGTTGCTCCAGCGCGGCTTCCAGCGTGAGCCGCTGCCATTCGGGGGGATGAAACCGCGCGCTCACGGCGCGTACCAGCGTCAGGGCTTCGGAGGCGGCGGAGGAGATGCGGCCGAGCGTCTGGCTCACCGCGGATTCGCCGGCCGGCAACTGCGCCTCCGCAGTTTCCGCCTGGCGCAGGATGCTGACCAGCAATTGCCCTACTCCGGTGTGCAACTCGCGCCCCAGACGGGCCCGCTCTTCCTCGATCAGTTCGATGACGGCGCGGGCGCCACCGGTTTGCCGCCGCCGGGCGTGCGCCACCAGCCTGCGAGCGGTCTGTTCCAGACGAGAGAAGCGGCGCAGATCGTCGCCTTCGAGACCTCGCGGGCCGGACTCTTCGAGTGAGTCCTCCTCTTTGGCGAGTAAATGCGCGCTAAGCAGCAAGCCATCCGCGGCACCGGAGATAACAGAAAGACAAATGCCGCGGGAATGCCCGGAGGACTGACCCAAGGGCTTTCCCGAGGCCGAAACCACGGTGTCCGCGAGATTCCGCGCTTCGCCAAGCGCGGCGCGCGCCGTGGGACTCATCCAGAGGACTTGGCCGGCTTCGCTGCACTTGATCAGCATTGGAAATGAAGGCGCGCTCCCGCCGGCCGGGCGCTAAGTCGCTGCCAAGCTCGACCAGAGATGTCCTAAGCCAAAGGACTCTCCTTAATAGATTCGCAGAAAGGACCTTTAAGTATCAATCCGAGTACGTACCTAGTACTAGTATGACCAGAGAGCGGCCTCGTAAGCGTTATCTCCGCGGACGGTGCCGCCGTGGCGCACGCAATCCTAAGCACGCTTGAATGCCGCGTCGAGATTCGTCTCGACATTTCTCGCACCGCAGCGGCGGGCGCCGGCAGAAGTGCCCGTGTGGCACCGAGAAGCGTGCGCCGCGACTGCCGGATTTGCCCGCTCGACAATCAGGCGTTCGGTTTGATACCATGAAAGCGAACACGTGCTGTTTTTTTCTCCCGCACAATCCCACGACCGGTCATCCCATATCCTCCGTTGTTCAGCCGAGGACTAAAGCGTAAGAAATCTATGGCTTCCAACATGTATTCTCAAGGCGCCCAAGTCAAGCATCCGAAGTTCGGATTGGGCACGGTGATGTTCAGCAGTGAAGAGCGGATCGTCATCAAGTTCGACGATCACGGCGAAAAGAAATTCGTCACCACGATGGTGATGGGCAGTTTAGAGAAGAGCGACCGGCAGCCTCCGGCCGAAAAGCGGGGCTCTCGGAAGCGAAAGGTCGCGCCGGCCGCGGCAGTGTAGCCGCGTGGCGCATCGAGGAAACTTGGTTTGAACGCACGTCAGAAACGGTTATTTGAAGAGGCGCGGAAGCGAAATCCGAACCTCACAATGCCCGCCGAAGCCCAGCCCGCCACGGACTGGACCGAAGCCGACCTGGCCCTGATCAAGCAGGGGGTTGGCGACAAGACAACGAGGCAGGCCGCGGCGCCTGGCGAAAGCGCCGAATCGGGCGAAGCTCCCACCGGCGAGCAGGCCGGCTCGGTAGTCACCTATTTCGACGCCAAGGGTTTCGGCTTCCTGCGCCCGGACGATGGCGGACGGGACATCTTCTTTCACGTCTCGCGGCTGGCGGAGGGCCTCGCGACCGACCTGCGGCCCGGCACGCGCGTGCTCTACGAGCTGGGCATGGACCGGGCCGGCAAAATGGCGGCATCGAGCGTCCGCATAGCGCCCAAGGAATAACGCTATAATATAGAAAACTCGGGGCTGCGCCGGTATCTCCGGCCGGGCGCCGGTTTCCAAGTTCCTGGCATCGCTCATGTTCGACAATCTCTCGGAAAAGCTGCAGCGGGTTTTCAAAAATCTCCGCGGCGAAGGCAAACTGTCGGCCGAAAACATGGAATCGGCGCTGCGGGAAATCCGCATGGCGCTGCTCGAGGCCGACGTCAATTTCCGGGTCGTCAAACAGCTCCTCGAAAATATCAAGCAGAAGGCTATGGGCGAGGAAGTGCTGGCGGCGCTTTCGCCCTCGCAGCAAGTGGTCAAGATCGTTCACGAAGAGCTGATCAAGATTCTGGGCAGCCACGAATCGAAGCTGCGGTTCGCCAACGAGCCGCCCAGCGTGTTCCTGATCGTGGGCTTGCAGGGTTCGGGAAAAACCACCACCACGGGCAAGCTGGCGCGGTGGCTTTCGCGCAACGGGCATCGGCCGATGATGGTCTCGGTGGACGTGTATCGCCCGGCGGCGCGCGAGCAGCTCAAGGTGATTGCGCGCGAGACGGGCCAGCCGATTTACGAGGGTGCGGCGGAAGAAAAGCAGCCGATGGAGCTGGCGCGCGCGGCGCGGCGCGAAAGCGCCAACAGCGGACGCGACGTGCTGCTGGTGGATACGGCCGGCCGGCTGCACATCGACGATCAGCTCATGGGCGAGCTGAGCGAACTCAAGCAGCAGCTGAACCCGGTCGAAATTCTGTTTGTGGCCGACGCCATGACCGGGCAGGACGCGGTGAAATCGGCCGATGAATTCCACAAGCGGCTGGGCATTACCGGCGTGATCCTCACCAAGATGGATGGCGACGCGCGCGGCGGCGGTGCCCTATCGATCCGCCATGTCACCGGCCAGCCACTGAAGTTCGTCGGCGTGGGAGAGAAATTCGACGCGCTCGAACCGTTCCACCCGGACCGCGCGGCCAACCGCATCCTGGGCATGGGCGACATCCTCTCCTTCATCGAAAAGGCCGGCGAGGCCATCGATCAAAAGCAAGCCGTGGAGATGCAGCGCAAGCTGATCGAGAACGAGTTTACGCTGGAGGATTTTCGCGACCAGTTGCGGCAGATTCGCAAGCTGGGCCCGCTCGGTTCGCTGCTCGACATGATGCCCAAGGTGGGCATGCTGAAGGATCTGAAGGACGTCAAGATCGACGAAAAGGAAATCGAGCGCGTGGTGGCGATTATCGATTCGATGACGCCGCGCGAGCGCGACAACCACATGATCATCAATGGCAGCCGGCGCCGGCGCATTGCGCGGGGCAGCGGCACCAGCGTGCAGGAAGTCAACCAGTTATTGAAGCAGTATGCGCAGGCGCGCAAGATGATGAAGGGTCTTTCGGGCGGTTTTATGGGGCGGAAACTCGGCAAGATGAAGATGCCCGCCGGATTCCCGTTTGGCAACATGCCCGGCATGTAAGAGCTTTTGAGAATAATCATGGAGTATCAATGCTGATGATTCGTCTGGCGCGGTTTGGCGCCAAAAAGAAGCCGTTTTACCGCGTCGTGGTGATTGAGAAGGAGCGCGCCGCGAAGGGCCGCAACCTGGAGGTGGTGGGTCACTATAACCCGGTGTCGTCGCCGGCGCAGGTTACGCTCCAGCACGACCGCATCGAACACTGGACGCAGCACGGAGCGCAGTTGTCGGACAGGGTGAAGCAGTTGCTCGAAAAGCACCCGGCGCCGGCCGCCCAGCCCGTGGCCTAAGAAGTTGCCAGAGATTCATGGCCCCGGATGAACACAGATAAACACGGATAAGAAAACAAAGGGTCTTATCAGTGTTCCTCTGTGTTTATCCGGGGCTCTAAATGGGTTCTTCACGGCTTCTGGGACAGATGTCCGGCGAGTTTTGTATGTCCCAGGACGGCGCGACGTTCGACTGGGATAAATGCCGCATCGCGCCCGCCCTCGTTCGGTTACCATGTGGTTAGGAGCGGGATGCATGAAACAGTTGATAGAGGACATCGCGAAGGCTTTGGTTGACATCCCGGAAGAGGTTTCCGTCCGTGAGGTGCTGGGCGAGCAGGTGACCGTGCTGGAGCTGAAGGTGGCCGCCAGCGATCTGGGTAAGGTGATCGGCAAACAAGGCCGCACGGCGCGGTCGATCCGCACCATTTTGGGCGCGGCGGGGATGAAGCTGAACCGGCGCTTCACGCTGGAAATTCTGGAGTGAGTTCACCGGAAGACGCCTGGGTTACAGTGGCCAGGCTGGGGAAAACGCGCGGCAATCGCGGTGAAATCACCGCGCTGGCGCTGAGCGACCGGCCGGAGCGCTACCAGGCATTGGGTCAGGTGTACTTGTGCGGCAGCGGTGCGCCGTTGCCCCGGCAGGTGGAGCACACCTGGTTTCACAACGGCACGCCGATCTTCAAATTCCAGGGAGTCGATTCGATTTCCGATGCCGAATTGCTGGTGGGCATGGAGGTGCGGATTCCCCTCGCCGAGCGGACGGAACTCGCGCCTGGCGAGTTTTTCCAATCCGACCTGGTGGGCTGCGAAGTGGTGGACCGGAAATCCGGGGAGCGCGTGGGCCGCGTCGAGGCGTGGCAGGATGGCGGCGGCAGCGGGCTGCTGGTGGTGGAAGGCGGACTGCTGATCCCATTTGCGCGTTCGATTTGCGTCGAGATCGACGTCCAGGCCCGGCGCATCGTGGTGGAATTACCCGAAGGCCTGCGAGAGTTGAACCAATCGTGATCTTCCATGTGCTGACGATTTTCCCCGAGTTCTTCGCGGGGCCGTTCGCGCATGGCGTGGTGAAGCGGGCGCGGGACGCGGGCCTGCTCGAGATCCGCATCCACAACCTGCGCGATTGGGCATTCGACCGCCATAAGACGGTGGACGACCGGCCCTTCGGCGGCGGCGAAGGCATGGTGCTCAAACCGGAGCCGATTTTCCTGGCGGTGGAATCCATCTGGCCCGAACGCACGGCCGGGCAGAAAGTGATTCTGCTCTCCGCGCAAGGCGGCCTGTTCGATCAGGCTGCGGCCAACCGCTTAAGCAAGGAAGCCGAGTTGCTGCTGATCTGCGGCCGCTACGAAGGCGTGGACGAGCGCGTGGCCACGTACCTGGCGGACGAAGAACTCTCGATCGGCAATTACGTGCTGAGCGGCGGCGAGCTGGCCGCGGCAGTGGTGATCGATGCGACGGCGCGCCTATTGCCCGGCGTGCTGGGCAATGAAACCTCGGCCGCATTCGAGAGCTTCCAGGAAACCGGCCACGGCGAAGGCCTCTTAGATTGCCCTCACTGGACGCGCCCGGCCGATTTCCGCGGCTGGAAAGCCCCCGAAGTTTTGCTCAACGGCAATCACGAGGAGATCCGGCGTTTCCGGAAAGAATCGGCGATCGAAAAGACAGCGCGGTTAAGGCGGGATTTGATGAAAGAGGGGAGCGCCGAGTAACCGGTTGCGGCGCGTTAGTTACCGGGTACATTCCCGATCGAGTACGTCCAAGAGCCTTCCTGCGTGCTGCGGCGATGCGGCTCTGATCTTTGCCGGGTCGATTATGGCGAGGATATGGAAGGAATGCTGGCCCTTCGAGTACTCGCCCTTCTGGCAGTCCTTTGTGGCCAACTTCATGCCATCATACAGATCGTCTTTCGGAATGTTATCAATGTCCGGCCGCGGCCTCAGCGCCGCAACGCGAAACCCTTGGCCGTAGTATTCCGCGAGCGCCTGCTTATCGGCGTGGAACCATGCTTCCATAGCCTGAACCATGAGGTGGATCTGGTCCTGCGAGGCGCCGCTAGGGCGCTCCCACCCGTCGCCGGGGCGGAGCCGCACATACTCCCACGGATCCGCCTGGGTGACCGGCGCCTCGCTGTCCACCAGCAGGATTGGGAGGTAATCGCTGTCGGCGCTTTCGTGAGCAGTGCGAAAAGTATCGTAGGCCTGGCGTCTTCCGCCGCAGGCGACAACACTCGGCATACGGCCCTTCAGTCCAGCGTTTTCGAAGAACTTCCTGAAGCCCCGACGACACTGAGTCTTTAGATTCTCATTGTGGTCGCCGCCGCCTTCCACGTAGATCTTCACGCTCACCAGCGATTCCCTCCGATTTCACCGCGCCTCCAAAGCTGTCCCATGCCGTAATCCTTCAACCATACGGCGAGTTCCTCGCTCGTTCGCCGGCTCATTTTCGTGGAACCATTCTGTTTCTCACAAATAACAACGGCTTCCGGCACTTTAGTCAAGCCGTCCACAAGCGTGTCGGAGTGAGTCGTGACGATCAACTGCATTCTGTGAGATGCATCGATCAACAGTTCCGCCAGCGGGGCCAAAAGATCCGGATGCAGTCCCAATTCGGGTTCTTCCAGACACACCAGTGGCGGCGGCTCCGGATGACAGAGCACGGCGAGCAGACACAGGTATCGAATCGTGCCATCGGAGAGTCGCGTAGCGGGAACAGGGGCTTTCAAACCGGAATAGTGGAGAAACAACTGGATCGTTCCTCCATAGACCTTGGCCGAAAAGTCCACAATAGATTCGTCAGCCTCCCTTAACTGCTCCACCAGTCTGGACCGAAGGTTGGAACGGTGTTCCAGATTGTTGAGCACTAGCGCGATATTCGCGGCGTCTTCGCGGAGGAATTCCGCGGGAAGGTCGGTGGGTTGCGGTCTCCGAGGCTGGGTATTGCGACCGAGGTTCCATTCGCGAAAGAGCTTGATCTTAGCGTATTCGCTCCCAAGGTAAGTCACCTCTGGATACTGATCCGGGTCCTTGCGCTGGGAGAGAACCGACTGGTCAAGCGCCAAATCCTCGCGATGAAGCTCTCGGTGCCTACGTCCGGCTGGTGGCTCGTTCGTCTGCACGTTCAAGACTGGACGTCCACCCTGATAGCGGTAGTAAAAGAATGCATCGAACTCGCCGAGCCGGCTTGGGCGCTCGTTCTCGATCGCCTCATCCACTAATTCAGCGCGCTGGCCTACCATCGTGAATCTCAGACGGTGACGAAGAGGCATGATGCCCTGAGGATAGTAGACAGTCGCCTCCATTTCGGCAACCGGCGCCCCATCCGCACCCTTCCAAAGCCACTCTAAAATGCCGCCGCCGGTTCGAATGGAATCAAGTAAATCCCCGGGCGCCGATTGCAGAAGACCGATGGCTTCGATGAGGTTCGATTTCCCCGCGCCATTCGGGCCGATGAGCACATTCAGAGATTGCAACTCAAGTTCCGGGGTGTCCGGGCCAAACGAGAGTATGTTCCGCAGCTTAATGGTTCTGAGAAATCGCTTATCGCCGAGCATGCAGCTTTCATTCTACTCGGCTTCGCAAACGCTTAGGGCGCCCTTGGCCCCCCCCACCCCCGGCCCGGGCGTCGATGCCCCGCTTGAAGCTACAGCCCGAACACGATCACGCGGCCATCGTAAGTGGGCAGGAAGACCTTACCGTCCGCAACCACCGGGGGACAGAACTTGCTGTACGTATAGCGTGTGTCACCTGGCTGCGAGTTGCCCGGCGCAGTGTTCTCCCAAAGGAGCTTCATCTGAGGATTGCCGTTAGTGTCGGTGCCCTGAAAGGTGACGGCGTCGTAGGCCCGCAGCACGCCCTCCACAATTTCCTGGTTGGCGTTCCCCTGGGTCTGCCGGCCCGCCCAGTTGCTTTTCACCGGTACCGATCCCCACACCAGGCCGTTCTGCCCGGCATTGGCGGAAAGCGTGATCATACCGCCCGGCATGGCATTGTACATGTCCGAGAAAGCCGACGCCGTCTCCTGGCTTTCGCCTAAGAACGTGGTCTGTCCCGCCGGGTTGATGGTCCATGCGCGCAGAGGTGCGTTCTCCCCCCAAACGAACAGCATGGTGCCATGGGTGTTACTGACCCAGGCCACGGGCGAGCCGTGCAGGTGGTGCGTCTTGCCATCCAACGGAAAGGCATTAATGCTCACCAGCGGTTGAAACGGCGGTCCCAGCCCCGGCAAATAAGTGAAGAAAATGGCGTTGAGCAGCGGCACATTGTCGGCTAGCGCGGGCTTGGTCTGATCCACCAGTTTCTTACCCAGGTTGCCGCGGTCGAACACATAAAGTACGCCGTCTTTGCCCGCCCCCACCAGCAGGTTCGAGTTAGGGACAAGGATGGGGCCGGCCGATCCGAGGTCCTGATCGGTAAACGGGTATCCGTTCGGGCCGCTGGCCGGCCGGTCCTTGTCCAGAAAAGGAGTGAACCAGTCCACCGGATTCAACGCAGTGCCGGTGTATTGAACGCGGACGAAGCTTTCGGCAAAATCTGTGGTGCCATTAAATCCACCGTTGCTGGTCATCACGTAAACGTTGCCCTGGTCGTCGGTGGACGCTCCCTGGCTGCCGTGCCAGATGCCTCCCGCATGGCTTTGCGGCGTGGTGCACCAGGCGGCGGTCTGCTTAAAGCTGTCTATGTCAAAAGCCATCAACCAGCCGTGAGCGTTGGCCGCATCTTCACTCGTCATGCCCACGCCGAAGAATAGCGTCTTCTTGACATGCGCCCCGCCGGGCTGCCGCAAGGGCGACAGCAACAGCGCGGACCGCTGCTTTTGATCCGGCGAATTAAAGACCACATTCTGCCCGGCGCTGCCCGCGACTACCAAGGGTGTTTGTGATGCCTTGCCGGTCTTCAGGTTCAGTGCGTTGAGACTGTGCACGGCGTTGGCGCGCTGGCCGTTAGAGCTGGACCAACTCACGACATACAGGGTGTTAGTGTCCGGGTCGATTACCGGCGTGCTGAGAATGCCCCACTTCAAGTTGATGCCAAACAGATCGATATCGGTCTCGGTCAGGCCGGTTGGAAGTTTGCCTGTCGCCTTCGGCGTGATCGGCTTCCCGAGATTGGTTTTCCAAAGCTTGGCCCCGCTATTGACGTCGAACGCATAGACGTTGTTGGCCATGGTGCTGACGATCAGCACATCATGCGTGCCATTGGTCATGGCAAGTTGCGGCACGTAGAGCGGCTGCGCCTCGATTCGCGGATCGTCGCCGTGATCGAGGGCGATCTCGCGCAGCTTATGCAAGCCAGCCACGTTGCCAGGCGTCAGTTTCTGCTCCTGTGTGTTCGCTCCGGAGCGGGAATTGTCGTAAGCACGCGTAAGTACCGGCTGCGACCAGAGGCTCGGGACCTGTGCCAGACAAGCCGCGGCACAACATGCGGCGAAGCGCGATATGCCGCGCCCGCTTGTATATCTCACAGACTTCATGATTCGTCACCTTCGAGGTGCTGCGCCCGTTACGCGAGTGACCTACTGCTTAACCAGCGTCGCAACGGAAATATGCGGCCATTTGAGGCCCACGAATTCGAGGATGACCGTCTGCGTATATTGCAACTGCAGGAACTTACTTCCGTCGCTGTTCTCAACCGTTTCGATCCAAAAAATCGCCGAGAAAGCATTTGCGTTCACATTCGCGTTCGTTCCGACGAACGGGATGTTTTCGATCCCGCCCACGATATTAGGAGTAGCCGGCGGAGCAATTGGCGTCCCGTTAATGCCGCCCACGGGATTCGCGCTCACGGCCAGCACAAATGTGCTCACGATCTTTTGCGCGCTGATCGCATTGGTCAAAATGAGGTTGGGATTCGCGATGATAGCCGGGGTGATGCCGGGCGGCAGGGACGCTGGAGTTACAAAAGGCGCCAGATAGGCGGGGTTCGTGTCATTGACGCGTGCCCCCGTCGTCGCGTCCAGCGTAAACGGAGTCGAATCGACAGGGTCGATCTTAGGAGGTCCGGGAAAGGGGTCGCCATTGTTTACCAGGTTGCCCTGAGCCAGGAGCGAATCTCCATGAGGGATTGTGCCCAATCGAGCCAGGGTTCGGGGCTGTGCGGGAGACGTGCTGACGGGCAGATTTAGCCAAAGGCCGGGCTCCAGGTGCATCAGTTCGCTGGTCACTCCGTCACTCACCTGTTGAAGATAATGTAAGCCGACGAAGAAAATGTCTTTTTGACTCGATCCGCGGTTCGGTATCGGCCCGCCAATCTTCGCAAAACTCAGGGTCTCCATGGTTGCATTGAGTTTCAGAAAAAACGGAAGCGGCTTGTTTCCGTTCTGCCCGTTCGGCAAAGACACCAGGTTGAAACCTCTCCCTACCCATCTGCCGGGCAGTTCCTTAAGTGGCCCGAGCCGATCCAAGGTGACGTCGGATGGCGCTGCCGCACGAAAAATACTGCTGAGAATTGGAATGCCCATGAGCACGCCTCCTCAAGTGATGTGAGGTAAACCGGCGGGCTTCGACGGGAAGGACAGGCTCCCTTTTCGAAGCCGCGGAACCATTTTGCAGAGTAAGTATATGCGAGTATTTCTAATTATGCAATTGTTTCTTAGTTCCTTCTTGGCACGTAAGTGCTGAACGATACGTGGAAAGCCCGGCCGCCAAAGTAACAATGCTGAACGCTGTTACAGGAGTGTGATGAGCGGCATTTGGCGGTAACAGCGCATTGGATCGCCAACTATAGTTAGAGGACTCGGACCCACTAATACGACGTGCCGCTACTCGCGGCCGGCGTACAGCGCGTCGATATCTTCTTTGAAGTTCTCGATGGCCTGGGTGCGGCGCACTTTCATGGTGGCGGTAAGCTCGCCCTGCTCGATCGAGAAGTCGCGCGGCAAGATGCGGAATCTGCGCACCTGCTCAAAGGGAGCAAGCTGGCGGTTGACCTGGTTGACGATCCGGCGTATTTCCTTTTCCACCGGCGGCGCGCCGCAGATTTCGGCAGGTGAGCGGCCCGCCGGAGCTTCCATGCCCTTCAGCGTCTCGGCGACGCTGGTGTTGACGGTGAATAGCGCGGTGAGATACGGCAGCCGGTCGCCAATTAAGAGCACCTGGCTGATGAGCGGTTCCATCTTGAACAGGCTCTCGACGCGGCTGGGGTGGATCTTCTTGCCGGTGGAGGATACGATCAGCTCTTTCTTGCGGCCGGTGATGTAGATGTAACCGCCGGCATCTATGTAGCCCAAGTCGCCGGAGTGCAGCCAGCCATCGCGCAGCACTTCGGCGGTGGTGTCGGGGTCGCCCCAGTAACCGGAAAACAGGCAAGGGCCTTTAATCAGCAACTCATGATCGTCCGAGATTCTGATTTCGACGCCGGGCATCATCTTGCCGATGCTGCCGGGCTTGGGGGCGTCGAGCGGATTGAGCGCGGCCACGCCGCCTTCGGTGAGGCCGTAACCTTCAATCAGCGGCATGCCCACGGCCTCATAAAACTCGGCCAGGTCTTTGCTGAGCGGCGCGGCGCCGGAAGCCGGCATGCGCAGGCGGCCGCCGAAGCGCGATCGCACTTTGCGAAACAGCAGACGGTCGGCCAGGGCCAGCGGCGCGCGGATGCGGATCGGCACCGGCTTTCCCGCGCGGCGGTAGCGCGCGGCGGCCAGTGCCAGCGCGAGGCCGGCATAAAACGCCTTGCGGGATGCGGCGGAGCGCTTGCGCAACTCGGTGCAGATGGTGAAATAGATGCGCTCCCACATGCGCGGGGGCGCCAACAGAATGGTGGGCCGCACCTTGCGGATATCCTGCGGCAGCTTTAAGAGGCTTTCGGAGAAGTGGACCGGCGTACCGCAGCGGATCGGCAGAAACTCGATGACCACGCGCTGCGCGATGTGCGCGGAAGGCAGAAAGGCGACCGTCGCATCTTCCGGCCCCATGGGAAACACCGCCGGTCCCATATCAATGTTGGAGACGATGGCCTGGTGCGTGACCAGCGCCATTTTCGGTTCGCCGGTGGCGCCGGAAGTCAGGTACAGCACGGCCGGATCGGACGGCTGGGTCTCGGAGCGCAGCCGGCGAGCGAGTTCCGGGTCGCGCGCCAGCGCTTCGCGTCCCAAGGCGCGGAGATCGTCGAGTGCCAAGGCGCCCTCGGCCTGGCCGGTGAGC
>Ga0208820_1000365_pt1 | contig 36361 bp, 26 predicted proteins | sample June2015DPH_16_5_FD_184713 | JGI IMG/M metagenome (GOLD analysis project Ga0208820, IMG submission 184713) | Peatland microbial communities from SPRUCE experiment site at the Marcell Experimental Forest, Minnesota, USA - June2015DPH_16_40... | ecosystem: Environmental > Terrestrial > Soil >...
GAGCCACAGCGCCCGTTCGCAGCGCCAGTCTACTCCCAATTACCTGTGTTATCCAGAACATTTAATTCTATCCCAGCCGATTACAGGTGCGGTCCTAACAGTATTTCGGTTGAAGTTTCACGGTCTAGTTCCGTTTGGTTTTTGACATTAGATGCTTGTAAAAAGCCGTTGTCAATGCCAATTATTGGTTAATGAATGTTCAACCACCCATCGGCGAAAGGCTGCATCGGCCATTGGAACGGCTGGTGCCCAATCCCAAGCTTAAATTCATGGAGCAGTGCCGGGAGGTGATGCGGTTTCACCGGCTGGCGCTGCGCACGGAGGAGGCGTATTTGCAGTGGATCAAGCGGTTCATTTTTTTCCACGGCAAGCGGCATCCCAAAGAGATGGGGGAGCCGGAGGTGCAGGCGTTTCTGACGCATCTGGCGGCGGACCGGCTGGTGGCGGCCAGCACGCAAAACCAAGCGTTGGGGGCGTTGTTGTTCATGTATCAAAAGGTGCTGGGGCGGGATCTGGAATTTATGGAGGGGTTCGAGCGGGCGCAGCGGCGGCAGCGGGTGCCGGTGGTATTAAGCCGCGAGGAAGTGCAGCGGTTGTTGACGGCGGTGCCGGAGAAATACCGGTTGTTCTGCCAGTTGCTTTACGGAACGGGGATGCGGTTGATGGAGGGCTTGCGGTTGCGGATCAAGGATGTGGATTTTGCGCGGAACCAGATTGTGATCCATGATGGCAAGGGAGAGAAGGACCGGGTGACGATGTTGCCGGAGTCCTTGCGGAGGGCCATAGCGGAACAACTTAAGCGGGTAAAATTATTGCATGAAAAGGACCTGGCGGCGGGTTTGGGAACGGTCTGGCTGCCGGGGGCTTTGACGGTGAAGTATCCGGGGGCGGAACGGGAATGGGTGTGGCAATGGGTGTTTCCCGCGTCGGGATTATCAAACGATCCGCGGGCAAGCAACAGCTCGACACCTCACCCCGGCCCTCTCCCCGGTCGAGGCGGAGAGGGAGGAATTTTGCGGCGGCATCATTTAAATGAGACGAGTGTGCAACGGGTGATGAAGGCGGCGGTGGCGGTGGCGCGGATTGACAAGCGGGCAAGCTGCCACACGTTGCGGCATTCGTTCGCGACGCATCTTTTGGAGAATGGCTATGATATTCGGACGGTGCAGGAATTGCTCGGACATAAGGATGTGAGCACGACACAAATCTACACGCACGTGATGCAGAAGCCTGGAATAGGCGTCCGTAGTCCTCTGGATGGTTGAGGCGACGACGCAAATATTGACTCGCCGCCCGCCCGGCGGCTCGGCCCTCGCGGGCCTTTGCCTTCGGCAAATTCCTATTCCGGCCACCCTCGTCGGAATAGTCACGCACGTGATGCAGAAGCCTGGCATTGGGGTGAAAAGTCCGTTGGATATGGGAAGTTGAAGGTTGAGGGTTGAGAGTTGAGTGGAACCCCAAACATCGAACCCTCCTTCGCCAAGGCTACGGCGGATCGGGGTGTCTGGGAGATGGAGGAACACGGGGGAAAAGAGCCGGCGGGACGCCGGTGCTCCCAAGGGGTGAAAACATCCAACATCGAACATCGAACATCCAACAACCAACTCCGAGAACAGACAGGCAAGATGCCTGTGCCACCTTGGGAGCCGGCTGAAGCCGGGACATCGAACATCCAACATCCGCAAAACCCTGGTCAAGGCTGGTTGAACCTTGCACAGCTTCGAGCGGCTCTTCAAACCAGGATCAGGCCGGGGTGGCTGCCGGTGAGGCTCCGGCCGCCCTCAGGCGTGACCAGATAAGTGTTTTCCGTCCCCACCATTCCCACGCCCGGCACACCCTTCTTCGGTTCGAGTGCCAGCACCATCCCCCCGGCCAGTGGTTCGTCAAAACCTTCGGCAATCACCGGCGGTTCATCAATCTGCAAACCCACCCCGTGCCCGAGAAAATTCGCCCGCCGATTGCCAAAGCCCATGAAATTCTCCAGAAATTCCGGGTCGAGACTTTCCATGGTCCGGGCATAAATCTCCGCCGGGATCGCTCCGGATTTCAGCAACGATGCCAGCCGGTGCTCGAGTTCCACGCAACGCCGGTGGACCGTAATCACCCCATCCGCCAGCGGCCGGCCAAACATATAAACCATCGTCTTGTCGGTGTGATAGCCATCCACGGCACAGCCGACGTCCACGAACACGAGGTCGCCCTTTTGGAGCTTGCGGTCGCGGCTGCCCAGCACCGGCGCGGCGGGGCCGATGCCCACGCACCCGCCCGGCCCGTCAAAGCTCGTCGGATAAATGGAATTTTCCCCGAAGCCCAACTGCGCCACGGCGATGTCCACGTTGAACATGCCAAAGCGCACGATTCCCTGATGCCCCTCGCGCACCAGGAGGGAATAAAGTTCACAGGCTAATTCCGCCTCGCTCATTCCCTCGCGCAACATCGTCGGCACGCTGTCTTCCATGATGCGCCGGTGGATCGCGCCACACCGTTCCATGATGGCCAGTTCGTACGGACTCTTGACCGCCCGCACCCGGGCGATAAGCGCATCGAGCGACGCCACCTCCTGGCAGGCGAAATGTTTCCGGAACCGCTGAACCAACGCGAGCGGAACCAGCTCGGTTTCGAGGTGAATGACCTGCCGTGCCGCAACCGGCGGCACCGCGGGGACGGCATCGCGGAAGCTTTTCATGGGGCGGATGTCGGGAAAGAGCGATTCGGTGCCGGCCCGCTCAAAACTTCGGCGCACCCAGAACACCGGCTCACCGTCGCGTGGAACCAGCAGCAACCCGTCCTGCATCGTGCCGGTGAAATAGTATTGATTGACCCGGCCAAAAATCGCGGCCAGCTCCCAACGGGGATGCTCCGCGTCCATCCGCGCCCGGAAGCGCTTCATCCGGTCGGTCAACTCTGAGAGTGGAACTTTGGTTGTCATGCCATTGCCGGCACCATTATGCGGCCTGGCAAGCCGGGGAAAAGAAAAAGAAAGCGGCGCGGGTGTTGGTGGGCGCAACTTAATCCGCCATTTTTCTCCCTCTCACAAAGGAGGAGGGTCGGGGCGAGGAGGCCGATTATTCAAGCTCAAATCCCCTCGCCCCAGCCCTCTCCATGAACCTCCTGGGAGCGCCGGCGTCTCGCCGGCTAGTCGGGAGCCGAAATTCAGAACTCGCCGGCGAGACGCCAGCGCTCCCAGGAATTATGCCCCGGTTCAGGGGTTCAAAGCGTGGTATTTCGATTCGGCGAAACCTCTCCCCGCTCGGGCGGGGAGAGGGAGTCGGCGGCAGCGCCAAGTTACGCCCGGTGTTGGTTGCAAGTTGAAACTGTAAACTGTATTTGGAGCGCGGCTGTCCCAGTCGAAGCAGATCAAAAGCCAGGGTACGTTTGCCTCGATTTCACCGCGTTTTTTGCGGCGCTGGTTTTCAGGCGAAGAACCACCGGGCTGGGCGTGCTGGAGAATTACGCGGTTTTGCCAACAAAAACGCATCATTTGCACCTGCTTTTTAGCCCGTATCCGGCGCCCGGCGGATTGGACAGGTGATTATTGCCAGTCCGCGTAAAAATTTTGCCAATTTTTGGCAAAGTGCTTGACAGAAAAATTTTATTGGCTAAGTTCAAACGCAGTGGTGAGTCAACTGTCAAACTTGAAACTGAACAGTCTAAACAGTCTATGGACATACATCATCCCTTCCTGAGTGAATTCCCTCAACATCGCGAAACCGTCCGGCACCTGCGCCTGAGCGACAACAAATTCCGTGAGATGTTTGAGGAATACCACCAGTTGGACGACGCCATCTGCCGCATCGAGGAGGAAATTGAGTTCGCCACCGACCAGGAAATTGACGAACTGAAGTTCAAGCGCGCCAAACTCAAGGACGCCCTCTATTCCGCAGTCAGCCGCGCCACGGTTGTGGCGTAATAAGCGTCAGGTTTTGCCGGCTTTGGCCGGCGCCGCCGATGGTCGCTAATGCGATTCGGCGGCGGCTTTCCGTTTCTTCGCCTCTTCAATCACCTTTTCCGCCGCGTCGCGCGGCATTTCCTCGTAATGGCTGAAATCCTCCGTATGCACGCCGCGTCCACCGGTCAGCGAGCGGAGATTGCTGGAATAGTGATAAAGGTCCTTCACCGGAACCTGCGCCTTGATCACCTGGAAACCGCCGTCGGTTTCAATGCCCTGGATCCGGCCGCGCCGGGAAGATAAATCACCCATCACCTTGCCCATGCAATCGTCTGGAATGTGAATTTCAATGTTGTTGATCGGCTCGAGCAGACACGGCCGCGCGGCGGTAAATGCCTCCTTGAACGCAAAGTAACCGGCGATTTGAAACGCAATGTCCTTCGAATCCACCGGGTGCATCTTGCCGTCGTAAAAATCAATCTTCACGTCCACCACGCGGCAACCGGCGAGGATGCCCTCAGTGCAGGCCTGGTTGACGCCCTTCTCGACGGACGGTACGAACACGCGGTCCACGTTCTGGCCGACCAGCGAGTTGGTGAACTCCAGGCCCGTGTCGCGCGGTTTCGGTTCGATGCGCATCCAGACCTCGGCAAATTGTCCGGAACCGCCGGTCTGCTTCTTGTGGCGGTATTTCGAGTCGCCCCTGGTCTTGATGGTTTCCCGATACCGCACGCGCGGCTCGGCCAAATCGACATGGACGTTGTGCCGGCGGCGCAACCGGTCGGCCACGACTTCCAGATGCAATTCGCCCTGCGCGGAGATGACGGTCTGGTGCAGTTCGGAATCCACGAAATAGAGGAAGGTTGGATCTTCCTCATGCAACGCGGCGAGGCCGGAGGCGATTTTGTCCTCCTCGCCCTTCACCTTGGCGACCAGCGACGCATGGATGTTGGGCTTGGGATAATCGACCTTCGACAGCGTCACGGCCTTCTTCGCGTGGCATAGCGTGTTGCCGGTGTGCGTGTCCTTGAGTTTGACGGCCGCGGCAATATCGCCGGGGCCAAGGGTGTGAACCGCCTCGCGGTTCTGGCCGTTGAGGAGGTAAATCTGCCCGATGCGCTCATTGACTTTGCGGTCGCTGTTGTACAAATCCATGCCGGTGGAGACCGACCCCGAATAGATGCGGAAGAACGACAGCTCGCCGAAATGCGCCTCGGACATGGTCTTGAAAATGTAAAGCACCGGTTCGGGATCGTCCAAGCCGACTTCGACTTCCGCGTCGTTGGCGTTGAGGGCCTTGACCTTCTTGCGGTCCACGGGCGACGAGCCGTATTTGGCGATGAAATCCATCAGGCGCGCGACGCCGATGTTGTTTTCCGCCGACGTGCAAAACAGCGGAATCAACTGTTCCTTTTGCACCGCCGCGTGAATGCCGGCGCGGAATTCCTCCTCCGACAGGCTGCCCTGCTCGAAAAACTTGTTCATCAATTCGTCGTCGGACTCGGCGATGTGTTCGATCAACTGGCGGTGCAATTCCCTGACCTTCGCCTCCCATTCGCCGGTGGCCGGCTCTTCCTTGTATTTGCCGCTGGAATCGGTCGCGTAGGTCACAATTTCATTGCGCAACACGTCCAGCATCCGGTTGAAGCCGGGGCCGGGATTCATCGGAATGCTCAACGGAAAGACGTGCCGGCCAAACCGCTCCTGCACCTGGCGCACCACCGCGTCGAAATCCACGTTCTCCTTGTCCACCCCGTTCACCACGATCATTTTCGGGATGCCGTAGCGGGTCGCGTAATTCCACACCCGGTCGGTACCGACGCCGATCCCGTGTTGCGCGTGAATCACCACCAGCGCGAAATCGCCGACGCGCAACGCGCCCAGTCCTTCGCTGATGAAGTCGAGGTAACCCGGCGTGTCAATGATGTTGAACTTTTTCCCCATCCACTCCGTGTGCAACAGCGAAGCGGAGACGGAAATCTGGCGGTTCTTTTCGCTGATGTGGTAATCCGACACCGTGGAACCGTCGGTGATGCGGCCCATGCGGGAGGTGACGCCGCCGCACATGAGCATGGCCTCGCAAAGCATTGTCTTGCCGGACGAAGCGTGGCCGACGACAGCGAAGTTACGGATGTCTGCCGGAGCGTAATTTTTCATAGTGGAATTTCTTTCAATTTGGAAACAGTGGAAACCGCAACTGCCCGCGACTCAAAGGAGCGCGGCCCGTTGGAAGACAAATGCAACTTTGCGAAAGCCCGTCGGGGACAGGCAACAATGGTTTGCATGCGCCATTTTATAACCGACCGGCCACCCCGCTGAAAAGCAAAGTTTGGCTTTATTGCATCAAATCTTGCCACGCTGCGCCCCGCCGCGGTCCCCCGATTTGACGGGCCGGATTTCCCCATCAAAGCCACCACCCAGCCTCCCTTCACCCATTTTTGGCAAAGACAGTGTAATTATTGGCTTGGATTTAAATATCTCTTGAATCAGCATCGTCTTCACAACACGGTGTGTCGGAATTAAATTGTCCATGGAAATGATATGAGTGCACAACAAATTCGAGTGGCCTGGATCCAGGGCGGTGCGGTCAAGTGCGAAATTCTCCCGCCGCTGCCATCGCGTATTTTTCGTCTGGTGCTCCTCGGAGCGCCGGGCGTGGGCAAGGGAACGCAGGCCGAATTGCTCTGCGAACGGCTGGGCACCTGCCACCTCTCCACCGGTGACATTTTCCGCGCCGCCAAAGGCCTCGCCGAGGGCGAGCGCAGCCCGGCACTGGAAGCCGCGCTCGGCTACATGAAACGCGGCGACCTGGTTCCCGACCAGACCGTGCTCGATCTTGTCCGCGAACGCACCAGTTGCCTCCGCTGCCGCAGCGGGTTTCTACTCGACGGATTTCCGCGCACGGTTGCGCAGGCGGAGGCTTTCGCCAAAATCATGGAGCAGGAGCAAATTCCGCTCGACGCCGTGTTGAATTACGATTTGCCCATCGAAAAAGTGGTCGCGCGCCTGAGCGGCCGGCGCACCTGCCTGAAATGCAAGGCGGTTTTCCATGTGACCGGGCGTCCGCCGCGCGTCGAGGGGATTTGCGATCATTGCGGGACAAAACTTCAGCAGCGCGAGGATGACCGGCCCGAAGCCGTCCGCGTGCGCATGGCGGTTTATGAAAAAAACACCAAGCCGCTGACCGACTTCTACCGGCAACGCGGCTTGCTGGTGACCATCGAGGCCGAGGGCACACCGGAGGAAATTTACCAGCGCACCCTCACCGCGCTGAGTTCCGCCGGGGGCGGCAAGCTGCGCCACCCGTTGCGGACCAACGCGGATTGACTTGAAACTTTTTGCATGTGGCCGGTGATTCTTCACCCGGCGCATCTCCCGGGCGTGTTGCTCAAAAGAACGGACACCTAAACCGGAGCGCGGGTTGTCCCAAGCCGCAGCCGCCGGGGACGCGAAACAACAAAAGTTCCCACGGTCACCACCCTTTCCCACCGGCTGCGGGTTGAGACAACCCGCGCTCCGGGATTTCGGCAACACGCCCTCCTCCCCAACCGCCGGGCAAGGAATGTGGGCATTTTGCCAAGAGTCGTGTAGTGACGGTTTCACCGCCGGTTTAACGTGCCAGTGAGAATCATGGAAGCAGCCAGTCAAAAACACTTGAACTCGACCGCCGCCAGACCATTCAACGGGAGAGAATGCATTGCGATTCCGGAGACGGCCTTCGGCTGCCCGCGCGATTTTCTCGACAATCGCTTTGTGTATGCGGTGATTTCGGCACGCGCCCACGGTTTGTCGCTGGGCGTGAACATGAGCCCGGACAAGCTGTGCAATTTCAACTGCCTCTATTGCGAGGTGGACCGCCAGACCCCGCCGCGCGAGGCGAAGCTGGACGTGGACGCGATGGCCGCCGAACTTCACAAAACGCTCACGTTCGTGCTGGCGGGAAAATTACATGAACGTCCGTTTTATTCCGCGCTGTCGGAGGAATTGTTCGCGCTGCGTCACGTGGCCTTGAGCGGCGACGGCGAACCGACCCTCGCGCCGAATTTTGCCGAGGTCGTTGAGTCCATCGTGCACATCCGGGCGCTGGGCGAATTTCCGTTCTTCAAAATCGTGCTGATTACGAATGCCACCGGGCTTGACCGGCCCCAGGTGCAGCAGGGGTTGAAATATTTCACGAAGTCCGACGAAATCTGGGCGAAGCTCGACGGCGGCACGCAGGCGTTTTTCAACCGGGTGGACCGGTCGGACGTGCCGCTGGACAAGGTGTTGTCCAACATCCTGCTGGTGGCCCGCCAGCGCCCGGTGATCATCCAAAGCCTGTTCCCGGCCATCAACGGCGAAGAGCCGCTGTCCAAAGAAATCGAGGAATATGCGCATCGGCTCAAGGAATTGAGGGTGGCGGGTGCGGACATTCCCCTCGTGCAGATTTACTCCGCCACGCGGCCAATGTTTCACGCAGAGTGCGGACATCTGCCGTTGAAAACGCTTTCCCACATCGCGCACACCGTGCGCCACATATCCGGCCTCAAGGCGGAAGTGTTTTAACCCGAACTCCGAAGTCGAAGTCGAGTGCGGCGCAGTCGCACAGGGAGTTCACGCCGCTGGTGTGCGGTTTTCGGCGGCTCGCCGAAAATCTCGTCCCACAAACTTTTTCGCGCCAAAATCGGACAAAGAAGGTGAGACGAAGGTTTGGGCGAGCCGCCCCAACCGGCACGCGGGCCGCGTGCGCTACCATTCTTATTTCGGAGTACGGGTTCAAATTTCATTGAGGAAAACGCTTATTTTTTCCTTGAAATTATTGGCCAGGAATCTCCGAGCCCCACCTCTGGAGCCATTTTTAAAGCCCAACCTTTTCAAGGGCTTTTTCAAGACGGGTCCCGAAGGGTTAAGTGAGGGGTTGTAGGTTCTCCCGACGTGTCGGGATGGAGCCATTTTGTTTCAACTGCCGGGCAAAATTTCCACCTGCGGGCGCTGGAGCCAGCCGATTCTTCCGGAACCGTCGGTCACTTGCAGCCAGTTGTCGCGACGGTCCAACACCGCGAGTTCCGCGCCGTTGTGGGCGGTGAATGCGCTCTGCGCCTCCTCAAACGGCCCGCTGCGTGTCGTCACATCCGGTACGACGACCACGGCGGTTTGCTTTGAAAAGTGGATTGCGGCGTTCACGCCCAGGCACGCACACGACAAAATGGCAACCGCCACCGCGCCCCGGGTAAAACCGCCCAACGCCGTTTTGAGCGACGGTCGGATTTGCCTTGCCACCAGCAATGCAAACATCAGCCAAAATGCGACCACGGCCAACCCCGTCCACTCGTTCAAAGTGAGCAGGCCAAGCCATCCCGCACTGCGGGACCAGCGGCTTTCACGGAGCATCGGGCCTTGCACCTGGTTGCGTGCGAAATCCAGGTTGGCCCGCACCTCCGCGTCGCGCGGCGTTAATTGCGCCGCCTGGCGATACGCGGCAATCGCGCGGCCCAAATTGCCGGATTTGAATTCCGCGTTGCCGTAATTAAAATAAAGCGCCGGGGATACCGCGCCGGATTGAAGGATTTTTTTGTAGGTGTCGGCGGCGTCGGCAAATTTGCCCTCGGCGTACAGTTTGTTCGCGGCGTTAAATTCGGTCGAAGTGTCGGCGGCCATGGCGCTGCCGGTGAAAATCCAGGCAGTGGCCATGGCCAATACAAGGCGCGGAAACAATTTCCGGTTACTCGATATTTTCCGCGGATGACATGATGTGAAGCAACACGCTTCGGTTGCTGCCACGGAAATGGCAGTGACGTCCGCCCTCACCCCGGCCCTCTCCCCCAGGAGAGGGGGAATCGTACGCCGCGTTTTGAGCCGTATTACAGGCCGTGTGGTCGTGCCTCTCACTGCCGATGACACAAAACCAGTGATGACACCAAGGATTGAGAAATGATCCGGCGATGTGACGTTGCTCACCCTCTCCCCGGGGGAGAGGGCCGGGGTGAGGGCGGATGTGAACGGTAACTTCATCGAAAACATTGAAAAATCGGTTTTCATGCGTTCACCTTTTGCAGTTCGCGGACGGCGTTTTCAAATTGCGGAATCACCGCGGCCAGTTCTCCGCTCGTTCGCATCGGCGCGTAACGCGCCTGGTTGCAGAGTTGAAACAATTCGCGCAGGCCGGCCAGGGTCAGTTCCGGCGTGCCCAGCGGGACCAGGCGCTCATCAATCACGGCTTCGGTGATGGACGACGCGGGACAATCCAGCCGTTCGCCAAGCTGCTCCTGCAGCAGGCGGAACAGCGTGGCGAAAAATTCGTCCGAATTGTTTTCGGTCGCGAACTGCCGCAAATCATCCAGTCCGCTTTGAACCAGCCCGGCAACGCGCCGTTGCCGTCGCAAACGGGGATTGTTCGCCAGACTGTCCGTACGTTTGCGCCACACGAAAGCCGCGAGCCACGCCAGCACGGGCAGACTTTGCGCGGCTAGAAACACCGGTCGCGTCAACAGCGGCGGCCTGGCTGGCGTGAGCGCGCCGGATTGCTCTTTGATGGGCAGAAGGTCCTGTGGGGCCGGAGTCTGCGAGTTGGCGGTTTTCGTGGCGGCAATCATCGGCGCGGGTGTCGTGCCGCCGGAATGCACGGCGAGCTGCATCGGCGGCTGTGTGAGCGTGCGATAGGTTTTTGCGCCGGGATCAAAAAAACTGAACGAAAACGCCGGCAGTTCATGAACGTCCGTGTTTTGCGGCGTGACGATTTGCTCGAAGGTTTTTACGCCTTCAATCCCGAGCTGGTCCGTTGTTTTAATGTTCTGCGTGGGCGGATAGGCCTTGAAATCGCGCCAGGCGGGCTGGTCGGGCAGGGTGAGCGCATCGAGTGCGCCGTGGCCGGAAATCTGGACGCGCACGGTGATGGGATCGCCGACGGCCACATTGGTCGGTCCGGCGGTCACGGTCATGGTGTAATCGCCGACCGCGCCGTTGAAATTCGGCGGTACACTCTCGGCAGGCAGTGGCAGCGATTCCACGTTCAGTGTTTCCGTGGCGAGCGTGACTTGTTTTTGTTCGCCGGTGTTGAAGAATTGCCGGAAAAATGGGTCGCCGCCCCGGTTCGACGAGGGCAGCACGACAACGATGTTTCCCGTGACCGGGCCGACGCTCGCCATTCCGGTTTTGGTAGCCGTCAGGGCGATGGAAGCCGGGATGACCGTGTAAACCCGGTTGCCAATTTGTTCGGAATAAGCATTTTGATAAGTTCCTTTGCCGGCGGAAAAGCCATCGGCCGGCAAACTTGTGATTTGAGGCTGGCTGTGGTTCTGAACGTCATCGCGGAGATAGATTTTTATATTGGCAGTGGTGACCTCACCGATATAGAAATTGGTTTTGGCCAATGAAAGCCTCATAAACGCGACTTCCGAACCGGAATTGATTGCTTCCGGTGGCGGCGAATTCGGCGGCAGCACTTTCAATTTCAGCGGCGATGAACTAAGCCGCTGTCCGCCAACATCGGCGGCCAGCGTCGGGATGGTGAAATCGCCGGCCTGCCGCGGGGTCAGCGTGAAATTGTACGTGACCGTGGATTTGGTTTCACCATTGACGAAGCTGAACTGGCTCGACGGCCCGATGTAGGCGATTTGCAAACCGGCGACATTCGGCGGCATGGGGACATTCCGCGGCGACCCATCCTCAAACGTCAGCGACAGGGTGGCGCTTTCGCCCAGCGCAATGGTGTCACGGTCGAGTGACGCCGTGAACGTGGCGGCGTCCAGCCGCGGGCTGCCCAGGCACAACACGACCAAACCCAGGCCGAATAAAAATGTATTCCTTAACAAACGTTCCATTTTATCCAAAACCATTCAGAAGATTATGAAAATAGACAACCGGAAGCGCAAAATGTTCATGCTTCAAACCGCCTTGAGCAGCGCGGCCAGCAAGCCTTCGGTCGTGTGCGCCTTCGCTTCCAGCGCGGGTTCCAATCCCAGGGCGCGGATGGCCTTGCTGGTTTCCGGGCCGATGGACGCCAGTTTCATTTGCGGGAATTTCTTCAGCAGCTTTGGCAGATCAAATCGCGCGTGGAAATGCTCCACCGTCGAACCGCTCGTGAAGGTAATCCAATCCGCGCCGCTTTCGAGCATCGCTGCCCCCGCCCCCGCCGGGTCTTCGGTTTCCGCCACGGTTTTATAAATCGCAATGTCGTCCACGATGGCGCCGAGTTCTTCCAGCGCTTTCGGCAAATCGGGGTTCGCCACCTCGGCGCGCAGCAGACACATCTTCAGGTTCTCGATGCTCTGGAATTTTGCAAACGCCGCAGCGATTTTCTTTCCGGTAAATTCGTCCGGCGTCAAATCCACCTGGAGATGCAGCTCGCGCAATTTCGCCGCCGTGGCCGGGCCGACCGCGGCGATGCGCACGCCGCCGATGTCGCGCATATCCTGGAACCGCCGGAAAAAGATGTCGAAAAACGCCGTTACCCCGTTCACGCTTGTGAACACCAGCCAGTCGTAGGCGTTCAATCCCAGCAGCGCATCCACGATGGCGTCGGTCTCCTTCGGTCGCGTGATTTTGATGGTCGGAACCTCCAGCACGTCCGCGCCGAGTTCCGTCAGTCGTTGCGCGAAACTGCCCGCCTGTTCCGAACGACGCGTGACCACGACGCGCCGGCCGAACAACGGTCGCTGCTCGAACCAGTTCAATTTCCCGCGCAATTTCACCACGTCGCCGATGATCGTCAGCACCGGTGGCGACAGTTTTTTTTCAACGGCCAGACCGGCGATGGTTGCCAGTGTCCCGGCAACAGCCTGTTGCCGGCCCGTCGTGCCCCAGCGGACCATGGCCACGGGCGTGTCCGGCGACATCCCGTGCGCGATGAGCGATTTGGTCCAGTCGTCCAGCCGGTCGGTGCCCATGAGCACGACCTTGGTGCCGGGGATTTTGGCGATTTGATCGTGGCGCAAATCCGCTTTTATGTCGGAAGGGTTTTCGTGCGCGGTGAAAACGGTAAAGCTGGAGCAATGCTCACGGTGCGTGAGCGGAATGCCGGCGTAATTCGGCGCTGCCACAATGGACGAAACGCCGGGCACAACCTCAAAATGAATTTTCGCCGCTGCGAGCGCCTCGGCTTCCTCGCCACCTTGGCCAAAAATGTAAGGATCGCCGCCCTTGAGCCGCACGACGCATTTGCCTTCGCGCGCCCGGGCGATGAGCAACGCGATGATTTCCTCCTGCGGCATCGTCATGTTTTTGCCGCGCGCGATGAGTTCGGCGGACGGCGGCGCCAACCGGAGCAAATCAGGATTCACCAGCGCGTCAGGGAGCACCACGTCCGCGCGCCGGAGCAATTCCGCGCCGCGCAACGTAAGCAAGCCCGCGTCGCCCGGCCCGGCGCCGACGAGATACACTGTGCCTTTGGATTTCACCCGCACACTTTATTCGAGCAGCGGAGTTAATCAATGAAAGAGGGATTGTTGCCTAAATAATTTTGGCGACGGCGGAGCGCGGCTTGTCCCAAGCCGCAGCACCAGCAAACGCAAGAACAGGTTGGAAAGTTATTATGAACCGGTTTCCGCAAATGGATCTGCTGTGGGTTGGGACAACCCGCGCTCCGGGGGAAGGCGCCTGTCAAGCACTGTGTAACGTGAGTCGGACGTGTTGGAAATTTCAGAAATATCTCTTGCCATTGGAACAGTATGGCGTCACAACCATTCTTGAAGTGAAACTTGGATGAAAATGCAGTGCTTATCTGCCCTGCTTGTTGTGGTGGCGGCATTGGTTGGAGTCATGCTGATGCTGTTCGGGCGCGAACCGCGTTATCTAGGGCGGTCGTTGGTGAGTTGGTTGGAACAGATTCATGATCCGCCGTGGGATGAGACACAGGTTCAGCAGGCCAAGGATGCGGTTCGTGCCATTGGTGCAAAGAAAGCCCTGCCAACGTTGTTAAAGTTAATCAAAGCCACGGATGATCCGGCCAGTCAGTGGATCGCGGTTAAAAGCGAAGAGTTAAAAATTGGATTTCTCAAATGGCATTCGGCGGATGATTTTCACGAACTCGGTCTCGCCGGTTTTGAAGCCTTGGGAACAAATGCCGCGCCTGCGGTTGGCGCGCTGACAAAACTTCTTGATGAACCCGATACTGCCTTGAATGCATTTGGAGGTCTTGCGTGTATCGGCAAACCGGCAGAGCTTTCAATGTGCCGAGGTATCACAAACCGGGACGAACGCGTCAGGCAGGCAAGTGTTCTCAGATTGGCGTCTGTCACCGATGACGTTGAAATTTACATAAATCGCATCAAAGGTTGTCTTGAAGATCCATCAGCGTATGTCAGGAACGCCGCTGTGGACGGTATCGGTACCCAATCAGCGGCACCAGACCTTGCCGTCCCGCTACTCATCACGGCGTTGAACGATTCGTCCGACTTTGTCAGTTCGAGTGCGGCGGGATGGCTGGGTGATTTCGGCACCAACGCGTTGAGTGCGGTGCCGGCGTTGAGCAATCTCGTCGAGCACGCCGGGCTAAATACAGCGAACGCCGCATTGAGAACTTTGGTGAAAATCGCACCAAACGAGTCGATACCCATTTTGGCCAAGTGCCTGGCACGTGGAAGCCCGGCAACGGGTGGGGCGTTGAGTGTTCTGGTAGCCAGTATGCCGGATAAAGCTGTGCCACTCATACTCGCTGGCACTCGATCCCCGGATTTGGGACAACGCCGCACATCGTTCAGTTTGCTGTACGATTGTCCGCTAACGCCGGAAGTTCAATCTGCCATTGAAAATAGTGTCACTGACCCGGATTTCGCCATTTCCCAGAACGCAAAAAAGTTTCTCACCGAACAGTATCGGAAGACGCATCCGATTGAATCTCAATTTACCAATGAACCCGTATTTCAAGGCAAAGGGTTGGGTGAATGGTTGAAAACGAGGCGAAACCCGGACGGCTCATTTCCAAACGATACAATGGATGCTATTCAACACATAGGCACAAATGCGATTCCAGCGTTGCTGGCAAGGCTGGTGTATGCGGAGCCGCCGTTCGGTCTTCGTTCCCTGGTGAGCGGTACAGTGCAGGTTGAGGCGATATGCGCGTTCATTGTCCTGGGAGAAAATGCCATACCGGCGCTGCCCCAATTGCGGATGTTTATGGACGGCACGAATGGTGACCTCGCCGTGCGCGCCATGATGGCGACATGCGGCACCGGCTCGAACGCCATACCGTTTTTCATCAGCGGACTGACCAACCAATTTGCGGATGTGCGCAACGAAGCTGCCAATTACATTTCGCAAAATTTTACCAATCAATTTCTCGGCCAGCGCGACCAGTTGGCCCCTCTTTTCGTAAAACTTTTGGATGATCCGGATGAATTTGTTCGCATGAACGCGACGAATGAATTGAAACAAATTGCTCCTGAAGCCGCGGTCAAAGCAGGTGTAAAATGAAATCACATTTCAAATTTATTCATTGCGTCCGGTGGTTTGGAGTTGTGGCAGCGGTGGTTTTTTTGGCCGCCTCCGCGAAGGCTAACCCGATTTCACTGCCTGAAAAATCGGTAACGCCGGAAATTTCCTTCGCTATCGCCCTTGCCATTCTGTTGGAATTGATTTGCGTTTTGTTAATTCTCCGACGCTTCCGAAGACCGCGTATTTTTATTATCTGGCTGATCGGCATGCATCTGCTCACGTACCCGTCATTTCTGGGCGTGCTTTGGTTGCTGCAAGACATGCGTCCGGCATTTGCCGCAGCCAGTGGTGAGGGACTCGTTGTGTTTGTTGAAGGCATTTTGATCTATTTGATTTGCCGTTTTGCGCCTCCGGCCAAGTCCGAACTCACGGCACCGTCAATTGCCAAATGTTGGCTGGCTTCATTTATTGGCAACATCTGTTCGGTCGCTGCCTTCCCTCTTTTACTGGCGTCTTACGAATATATCTTTTCCTCCTAAATTCACCGCACCAGACTTTGCGCTTTAAACCCGCGCCATTGCCGCATATAAATTCTGTGTGTCTCAACCGGTTCAACCCGCCATCAATGCCGCCACGCGCTGTTGCGCGGTCTATGGCTTTCCCATCCGCCATTCCGCGTCTCCCGCAATGCACAACGCCGCGTTCGCCGCGCTCGGCCTGAACTGGCGTTACCTCGCGTTTGAAGTCCGCCCCGACGATTTGCGCGCGGCCATCGCCGGTGCAAAGGCCATGCAGTTCTCCGGCCTGAACCTCACCGTTCCGCACAAGCTGCTCGCGATGCAAATCGTGGATGAGCTTGATGAATCGGCAAAAACGTGGGGCGCGGTCAATACCATCCGATTTGAGGGACGAGATGACAATGGCGCCTGGCTGCCGTTGCATCAGTTTGGAGTTCCGTCCCGCCAGTTGCGGGACGGCCAAACGCAGCCCGCCAAACCGCCTGAAGGCGGAACTCCGAACGAAATCCGCGCCGTCGGCTTCAACACCGATTCCGATGGGGTCGCCCGTTCGTTGCGTGAGGACCTGGCCTTGAAACTGGAGGGGGCGAAAGTGTTGCTGCTCGGGACGGGCGGGGCGGGGCAGGTGGCGGCTTTAAGGCTGGCACTGGAAAACGTGTCCGAATTGTTTCTGGTGGATTTCGTGAGTGCCAAGGCCGAGGCGGTGGCGCAGGAAATCCGCAAGCGGCATCCGCGGGTGAAGGTTAAGGTTGGCTTTCCGCCGGGGCCGGTGGATTTGTTGTTGAATGCCACGCCGCTCGGTTTGAAGCCCGGCGATCCGTCGCCCTTGGACGAAAAACAGTTTCCCTTGCGCCAGGCTCGCGCGGTTTACGACATGATTTACAACCCGGCGGAAACGTTGCTGCTCAAAGCGGCCAAGGCCGCCGGTTGCCGCACGGCCAACGGCCTGGGCATGTTGCTGCACCAGGGCGCAAAGGCTTTTGAAATCTGGACCGGACAACCCGCGCCGCTCGATGTAATGCGCCGCGCGCTGGAAGCGGAAGTTTATCAGTCCACAGTCCACAGTCGGCAGTCCGCAGTCCGCAGTCGGCAGTCCACAGTCCGCAGTCGGCAGTCCGCAGTCCGCAGTCGGCAGTCCGCAGTCCGCAGTCCACAGTCTTGAGTTCGTAACGTGCAATTGCATTTGAATAATCGCCTTTTCTTGACTGTGGACTCAAGACTATGGACTGTGGACTGAAAGATATGGGTAAAATCCAGAAATTTGAGGACATCCTCGCATGGCAAAAGGCGCGGGAACTGACCAGGGAAGTCTATGCGCACTCCAAGACAGGAGCGTTTGCAAAGGATTTCGGATTGAGGGACCAAATTCAGCGCGCCTCGGTTTCGGTCATGGGAAATGTCGCGGAGGGATATGACCGTGGCGGAGACAAAGAATTTATTCAGTTTCTTTCAGTTTCAAAAGGCTCCTGCGGGGAAGTAAAATCACACCTTTACGTTGCCTTGGACCAGCAATACATCAATCCCACGCAGTTTAACCAGCTTTACAACTCAACTGACGAAGTGGGCCGGCTGCTTGCCGGGTTTATGGCTTACCTGAAACAATCTGATTTGCGCGGCAGAAAATTCAAATGATACATTCAGTCCACAGTCCTCAGTTCACAGTCCTCAGTCCGCTGGCCGGATGTTTATCGGTTTTAGGCTCTGGGCTTTGGACCGTGGACTGGCGACCGTGGACTGCGGACTGGTCACTGGTGCCATTCCATTTTTGGTCGCTCGTCTTCTTCGCACTCGGCTGCATTGTCGGCAGCTTTTTGAACGTGTGCATCTACCGGTTGCCGCTGGGCATGAGCATCATCACGCCCCGATCGCATTGTCCGTACTGCAAGTATTCCATCCCGTGGTATCTGAACATTCCGCTGGTGACGTGGCTGGCGTTGCGCGGACGCTGCAAAAATTGCGGCGCGCCCATCTCATGGCGCTATTTCGCTGTTGAACTGCTCACGGGCGTGGCGTTTCTAAGCTGCTGGCTGGCGTTCGGCAACGCGGGCCATCCGCTTCCGTCCATGCCGGTGGCCCTTGTTTACGCGGTTTTTCTCGCGGGACTGATCGCGGCCACGTTCATTGACTTCGAGCATTTCATCATTCCTGATGAAATCACGTTCGGCGGCATGGCGGTGGGCTTCGCCGCGTCATTTTTCGTTCCGTCACTGCACGATGCGAGCACGTTGAATGTCGGGCTGAGGCGGAGTTTTATCGGCGCGATTGTGGGCGCAGCGACAATTTACGGGATTCTGCGGCTGGGTAAATTGTTGTTTGGACGGCAGTGGGTGAAATGGCCGAGGGACGCGAAAATTATTTTCACCGAAACATCCGTGCATCTGCCGGACAAGGAAATTCCCTACGACGAATTGTTTTACCGCAAGTCAGATGTGATTATGCTGCACGCGCGCACGGTTGAGCTGGTGGACCGCGGCTACCAAGACGTGCTGGTGCGGCTGTCGCCGTCGGCGCTGGAGATCGGTGAAGAAAAAATGAATCCCAACGACGTGCCGTGCATGGAGGCAGTGAGCACGGAAATCGTGTTGCCGCGCGAGGCGATGGGCTTGGGCGACGTAAAATTCATGGGCGCGATTGGCGCGTTCCTCGGCTGGCAGGGCGTGGTTTTTTCGCTGATGTTCAGCTCATTGATTGGCGCGGTGGTGGGCGTCACGCTTATCGTAATGCGCCGGCGCGAATGGTCATCGCGCATGCCTTACGGGCCTTACATCGCGCTCGCAGCGGCAGTCTGGATTTTCGGCGGAAAGAAACTGGTGCCGTGGCTTTTAGCCATGTGAGCGATTCAGATGGCAATTTGCCGTTCGCGACAGATTACAAGTGGTTTTATCACCCAATGCACAACTCCTGATGCCGGGCCGGATCCCGCTTCGCCAAGGCTATGCAGGACAGGGGCTGGCGCTCCTCGCTCCTATCTGAACTGCAAATAAACGCGGCTGCCGTCCGAGCGTACACCGCCGGTCTGATTTTCTGAGAGGAAAAGGCGCGTGGCTTCGACCTTGCCCGTCTGAAGGATGTAAGCACGGACGGCTTTGGCGCGGTCGGACGCGAGCGCTTCGAGGTCGTTGTCAGTGACGGGAATGGAGGCCAGCAGCAATGCCTCCGTCGGATTGGTCGGCGCGGCGGGTTTGGGCTGATTTGAAATGGCGGCGACATTGGATGATTTGGGCGCGGTGGTTGGCGAACCTTTCATCAAAATGGTCGCGCCCTTTTCAGTTTTGTCCGATCGCGATGGAATTTGCGCGGCGATGGCGATGAGGTTGGTGTTGGCGGCGATGAACGCAGCGTTGATGACATCTTTGTCCAGCGCCTCGCCGTAAAGTTTTTTCACCCAGGCGGCGTATTGTTCCGGGGTCAGCACAAGCTGGTCGGGCGTGGTGGTGGCGCGTTCGGCTTTGCGCAGCGACTGCCATTGCCGGGTGCGGATTTGTTTGTCCAGACTGGTGCGGCGCAAGCCGTCGCGGTCGGCCTCCGGATCAATGCTGCCGGCGATTTCCAGTTGCAGGCCGGGCCGTTCGTAAAGTCCTTTCACCAGGGAATCCAGCTTTTGTTCGTTGGCAGGCAATAACACCGCGTTGCCCGGCGCAAAGTCCTGATAACTGAGTTCCTCGCCACCGCCGCCAAACGCCGCGCCCAGCAGCGAGAACGGCGACGTGGCGACTTTTTCGAGAAGGTTCAGAATGGTGTGCATGACAACCTTGCCAATGCGGAACTGCGGATCGTCGAGGCTGCCCTCGATGGGCACGTCGAGCAGAATCTGGCCGTTGCGGTCCTTCAGAATGGCGATGGCCAGGCGCACGGGCAAATGCGTCGCGTCCGGACTGTTCACCTTTTCGCCGAAGGTGAACCGGTCAAGGGTGATGACATTCTTCGATTTCAACTTCCGCCCGATGAGATCATACGCCAGGTCCAGGTTTAATTTTCCCTGGACGATGCGGTACCCGGCGAATTTTCCGGAGTACGGGCTGGTCGGTGTCAAATCCACGTTCTTTGCCGCAATCTTCAAATCGTTCGTCCCGGTTTCGTTGAAGGGATTGATGTGGCCGGTGATGTCCACCGGGCCGATGCCGTCCACGACGGCGTGCAGATTCACGTCGGCGTGCTGCAGTTCCGCGGACGAAAGGCCGGCGATTTCGCCGCCGATCTGTTGAATTGCCAGATTCACATTTGGTGTGAGCGAACGGTCGGTGAAGCTGGCGGCGGCGTTGGAAATGACGATGCTGGCAATGGAAATTTGTGGCAGCGACGATGCTGCGGCCGTGTTGGTCGTGGTGGCGGCGGATTTTCCGGCAACGGTTGCGGCTTGGGTTGCGTTGGTGGTTGCCGGCGCGTTGGTATTGGTCAGGCGCAAAGCGGTGAGCAGATTGATGGTGTGATTGGTTTCGATGACGACGCGCGCATAGGCGTTGTCCACGGCGATTTCCTTGATGGTGACAGTTTGCGGGTTCAGGTTTGCGTCAATGCCGGAAACGCGGACCGAATCCCATTTCAACAAATCCTCGCCTAGGACGCCGTCCACGGTGTGGAAATCGTCCAGGCGCGCGTCGCCATGGAAGGTGACTTCGGGCAGCGCATCCTTGGGCGTGCGCAGATGAATCTGGCCGTTGAGGCCGAGCTTGCTGCCGAGAATGAAAAGATTGAGTTTGGGTTCGAGATACGGGTCGAGCGTGCCAAGATCAAGCTGGTCGAGCGCGAGCTGGATGTCGGCGGTCGGTGGCGAGAAGGAAGCGGCGACTTCGGTCTTGATGGTGCCGTTGGTGTTCCACCGCAAAGAAAGTTCGGCGGTAAGATTAGTGTTTGGGAGGTTGGAAATGTTTTTGACACTCAGCGCGATGTCGTCGAGGTCGAGCCGGGCGGGGCGGGAATTGACCAGGTCTTCGAGGTGCAGCGCGCAACTCGTGAAATCCACGTCATGAATCGTACCGCTCCATTGGTTCGTGCTGTGGAGGAGCAGGGCAACGGCGTTGGTGACGGAGCGGAGCAGCAACAGGATGCCGCCCGACGCGTTCGCTTCCGCCGGTTTGGAAAGTTCGACGACGTTGACGGAATTGTCCTTGTTGCGGCACAAAAAAAGTCTGCCGCCGGCGGCGGACACGGAACCAATTTCGACCTGCCGGGCCACGGCGTCAACGTTCACGCCGGTCACGGCAAAATTGGCAAGCTCGACGATGTTGGTGGCACTGCCCGGTTCGGCGAGTTTGAAATCCCGCAGGGCAAAGGCGGTGTCGGTCACGGCGATGACACGGTTGGTGGGGGTGAGTTCCAGATGGTAATTCAGGTGCAGGCCCACGGTGCCGTCCCGGATTTCAAAGTTTACCAGGTCCTGGTACAGCGGGGCGTATTTGTTCAACGTGAGGTTGTCGAGCGTCATCTCGCCCCGCGAACGCAACGGGTCGAGGTAGAAAAACCCGCTCCACGAAATTTTCTCACCGGCGTCGGTGGTGCCGGCAAAGGCATAGGGATTTTTATTGTCCGGATCAGTGCGAAAATTGTCCAGGGTCACATCCAGCGGACCCAGAATGCGCTTGAACGGCGTGCGCGGCGTCAGGTCGGTCACCGAGGCGGTGGCGTTCGTGATTTGCAGCCGGTCAATGCGCAGGGCGATGGGCTTGGCCGGTTCCTTGGGCGGTGCGGCCGGTGCGTTGGTCGAGAACTTCGTGATGAGATCGGAAAAGTTAAACGTGCCATCCTGATTCATCTGCACGCGGGCAAAGGGTCCGGTCACGCTGATTTCCTTGAAAACCCAGGGATGGGCAAGGAACGACGAGAGCTGGAAATTGACATAAACCTCATCCCACGAAACAAACGGTTCGCCGTCCTTGTCCTTGATGAGCAGGCCACGAATGGTGGACGAAAGCGCGAACGGGTTGAGCCTTACCTTCTGGATGGAAACCTCGCGATCGAGTTGTTTGGACAACTGTTTGACCGCCACGGCGCGGATGATGGGTGGCAGGATGAGAAAACCGGTGACGGTGTAGAACAGCAGCAGCCCCAAAGCCCAGAACAGCAGCTTGCGCCGCCGCGGCGAAAGGGAATCCAAAGCGCGAAATTTTATTTTGTCACCCAAGCGAATAAAAATGTGTGCGTGACGCCTCGCGCCGTCAACTCCTTCGTGCGGGTTGAGCACATTCTTCACAGAGAGCGCCGTTGAGGTCGGCGTTGCCTCGGGCCAGATCCCGCAGCTCGGCGTGGCCGTTCCGCCCGGTCTGGGGATGGGCTTTGCCGCATAGGGGACAGGCGGGCAGAACCCTGGCCGTCGCGCGCAAGGTCTGGCGGGCGGCTTCGAGTTTGGCCGCCAGCGCGTTGCGATGTCTTAGTTCCAGCTTGATTTTCGCAATGGTCACGGCGTTGATCACAAACGCCGAAAAATGAATGGTGCTGTTCCACCAAAAAGAAAACCGTGAGGAATATTTTGCTCCGGCCAAAGCATCTGCCAGCCACCAGGCTATCGTTGCCCCCAGGGCCATCCAGATGCCAGGCCAGCGTCCCAGGTACCAGGCGGCCAGCCCAATCGGCGCGGTGTAAAATACGAAAAACCCGAGTTCATAGCCCGTAATGTAATCCACCCAGCCCAGCAGCAGCAACAGCAGCAAGCATCCGGTGAAAATGAAAACCGCGCGGCTTCTTCTCTGTGAAGCCGCGTCTCCGGTGGCACCATTTTCAAGAACGGGCAGGCGCATCTTTTCAAAACAATTCTCTCAGCACTGCCGAGTGTAAGCGTCGTGCCGAAAAGGTGTCATCCATCGGCATGAGCGGTCAATGGCGAAAAAACGTTTCCAGCAAACAAACTTTTACGAACCGAAGTCCGGCCCGGCGATTGCGGCAGGAGACAAAAATGACGTTGAAATGGATGGCATACCATTAACTATGGGGCATGGACTCATGTGGCCAACCAGCTTTACCACCTAAAAAACTTGTGTCAATACTCGGGACCCGTTTATGCATCCAAAATCGCACTTGCATCAACGAGCCAAAATCCACTCAACTGACAAGATGAATACCAAACACTTGTTGCTGGTCTGCCTGCTGTTGGCCGCCGTTCCGGTTTACGGGGCGTCGTTCTATACCGCGTGTCCCGATGACCCAGGCGCGATCCGGCTTTCAAAGGAATCGTTTCCGGAGTTGAAGGGAGACGGTGTTGCGGATGACACGGCCGTGATCGAAGCGGCCATCAATCAGGTCACGCAAACCGCCCTGGGAAAAGGTGTCGTGTTGATCCCCGAAGGCCGTTATCGACTTTCACACACGCTTCAAATTCCGCCCGGTGTCCGTCTTTTCGGTTACGGAACGAATCGTCCGGTGCTCGTTCTCGGCGCCAGTACTCCCGGCTTTCAGGAGGGCGAGCGCAAGTACGTGGTCTGGTTCACGGGCGGGCGCCGGCGCAATTTCGGAGGCGAATCCGGCGGTTCCGAAATTGCCGATGCCAATCCGGGCACGTTTTACAGCGCGCTGGCCAATATTGATTTCGAAATCCAGGACGGCAATCCCGCGGCCGTTTGTGTCCGGTCCCATTATGCGCAGCACTGTTACCTGGCGCACATTGATTTTCACATCGGTTCGGGCCGGGCTGGCATTGAAGAGGTTGGCAACGAGGCCGAAGACCTTCGCTTCCACGGGGGCGATTACGGAATCCTTGCAAGAAAGCCTTCCCCAAGCTGGCCCTTTGCCCTGGTGGATGCCTCGTTTGAAGACCAGCGCCGGGCGGCCATCAAGTGTGAAGAAGCCGGTCTGACGTTGATTCGCAACCAGTTCAGGAATGTGCCGACCGCCATCGAAATCAACGAAAACCGCGCCGAAGAATTGTGGTTGAAAGACTCGCGCCTGGAGAACATCAGCGGTCCGGCGCTGATCATCAGCGACGAGAAAAACGCCCGCACCGAGATCAGCCTGGAAAACGTCGTGTGCCGGCAAGTCCCCATCCTGGCCCAATTTCGTGAAAGCGGCCGGCAGATCGCGGGCACCGGCGGGCTTTACCGGATCAAATCATTCATTCACGGGTTGCACATCGCTGATCTTGGGGAGATTCCGGTGGTCAAGGAGACCTGCGAAACCGAAGCGCTAAAATCAATGCCGCCACTGCCTCCTTCCGACATCCCCGCGCTGCCTCCGGTGGAAACCTGGGCAGGCATCAAGTCGTTCGGCGCCAAAGGCGACGGCACCAACGATGACACGGAAGCATTTAAAGCTGCCATCGCCCAACAACGCGTCATTTTTCTGCCGAAGGGGCGGTATAACATAACCGACACACTCGAGCTCAAGCCCGATACGATCCTCATTGGCCTCAATCCCATCACCACCCAAATCAGCCTGGCCGATGGCACCCGGACATTTACCGACCTCGGCAGCTTCAAACCGATGATCCAAGCGCCCAAGGGCGGATCAAACATCATCGTCGGCATCGGGTTGGATTCCGGCGCCAATAACACCCGGGCGGTGGCGCTCAAATGGATGGCGGGGAAGGATTCGCTCGTGGACGATGTCCGGTTTTTGGGCGGCCACGGCACGTTCTACCCCGACGGAACGCGCGTCCAGCCCTACAACAGCAACCGTTCCGGCGATCCCGATCCCAACCGCCGCTGGGATTCGGAAGGTTACAGTCTCTGGGTGACCGACGGTGGTGGCGGGACGTTCGCAAACATTTGGACACCCAGCACGTACGCGCAGGCTGGCATTTGCGTTTCCGACACCGCAACCGAGGGTAGGATCTACGCGCTCTCCAGCGAGCATCATGTTCGCAATGAAATGATCTTCCGAAACGTATCCAATTGGCAAATCGATGCCTGCCAGATGGAAGAGGAGCGGGCGGAAAGCCCGAATTGCCTGCCCGTCTCCATTTCCGATTGCCGCAACCTTTCCTTCGCCAATCTCTATCTCTACCGCATCGGGTCCATCGAGGCGCCGTTCCGCAGCGCCGTGGTTCTCGATGGAGCTTGCGCTGATCTTCAATTCCACAACATCCATGTTTACGGCCCCGGCAAACTCAACTTCGACAACGCTCTCTTTGACCGGACCTTTGACGCGGAGGTCCGTTCCCGGGAAATAGCCTGGTTAAAGGTTTCCGGCCATGCGCCCAAACCTCGTCGCTCACCCTCATCTCCGGTGCTCGCGTCCGGCGCAAAAATCGAAAAGCTGGTCTCCGGATTCAACGATATCGAGTCCGCCGCGGTTGATCCCTCCGGGAATGTTTATTTTGTGGATTCGCGCTGGAACCGCATTTATCGGTGGTCGCCAGAGAACCACGCGCTCAAGATTGTGACCGATCGTTCTCCGAAACCCGTTCAGATCGCATTCGATCGCGCCGGCAACCTGATGGTCGTGACAGCAAGCCGGGCCGTGTATTCGTTCCGTCCGGACGGCAATGAAGACGAGCTAACGGCACTTGATCCGACCTCAACGGCGCCACGGCCGGGGCTGACGGCAATTCTCCCGGTAAACCGCTGGCGCGATGGCCATGACTATGCGCAAGCCAATGCGACGCCGACGCCTCTTCAGTTCCTGTCGCCTGACGGCACAACGTTCATACCCGCGCCGCAAAATTTTGGACGAACAAACGCGGCGGGCAGGAATCGATTCGGCTTCGAGGGAACGGCCGATCTGCTCCGGACTTATGGACTGGCCCCCACTTCCACCGCCCATCGGTTCTACGTTGCCAACGAATTCGACCAGACAACCTGGTCGTTCACCGTGAATCCCGATGGATCCTTGTCTGACCCGGTGAAATTCTGCGAAGAGGGCGAAGGTGGCGTGGCGGTGGATGAGCGGGGCAATGTTTACGTCGCGGCCGGCAATATCTTCGTTTACGAACCATCCGGCCGGCAGATTGACTTGATCGAAGTGCCGGAGCGTCCGACGAGCCTTGCATTTGGAGGAAAGGATCGCCAGACACTCTTCATCACCGCCCGCAGCTCGCTGTACGCAGTCCGCACCCGATATCCCGGACGATAAACGTCACAATTTTGGTTCTTCGATATTTTTAGTGGGTGACACGGCGTGAAACCGGACTTTTCGGGTGCAGCCACAACATCATGGATGCAAAGATGACATCCGCCCTCGCCCCGGCCCTCTCCCCCAGGAGAGGGAGAATCGTTCGCCGCTCCTTTGAAAATTTATATGGCTGAATTGGCCGGACGCTTATCCGCAAAACCAGAAACAATCGAAAGCTATCTCCTCTCCTGGGGGAGAGGATAAAAGGTGAGGGCGGGCGTAACACTCATTCCGCTGAAAACGTCGAGGAAGCATATTTTTTAACTGCATGAGGTGGCTTTGGATTCCCGCGATCAAGGCACGACATCTGCAAAAGGTGCTTGCTGTTTCAGGCCCGGCTTATAGCCTTTATGTCCATGAACAAGATTCTGATTTTATTGATCCTTTCGGGCACATTCACCCCTGTGATTCAACCGCAGGGTGCTGAATTAAAGGAAGCCTCCTATTATTTGACCGCCAGGTCTTCCCAATCCAGGCTGGAGTATAAAGGAAGACTGGCTTTTGCACCTTTGGACCAGCCGGATGAAAACTATCCGACCGTCATGGTGGACCCGACAAAAACTTTTCAGACCATCGAAGGTTTCGGCGGCGCTTTTACCGATGCCGCATCGGTGACTTTTTCAAGATTGTCTCCCGAGAAAAAGAAGGAATACCTGATCGCCAGCTTCGATCCGGTGAAGGGCAACGGATACACCCTTTGCCGAACAACGATCGAAAGCTGTGATTATTCCGAAGAGTCTTATACGTATGACCCGGTTGAGGGGGACAAGGAACTGAAATATTTCACCATTGACCATGAGAAAAAAGATCGGATTCCCTTTATTAAAGCGGCCCAGAAAGTTGCCAATAACGGCATCAAACTTTTTGGTTCACCGTGGAGCCCTCCGGCCTGGATGAAATCCAACAACGACATGCTGTATGGTGGAAAGCTGAAACCGGAATACGACCAGACTTGGGCGGATTTTTTTGTGAAATACCTCAAGGCCTTCAAAGATGAGGGCATCCCCATCTGGGGGATCACCGTCCAAAATGAGCCGATGGCTGTTCAGATTTGGGAATCGTGCATTTTTACCGCGGAAGAAGAACGCGACTTCGTCAAAAATTATCTGGGTCCGACACTTAAGAAAAACGATTTATCGGATGTAAAATTGATGATTTGGGACCATAACCGGGGAATCATGTACCAGCGCGCCCAGGTGGTTTACGACGATCCCGAAGCTTCAAAATATGTCTGGGGCACCGGCTTTCATTGGTATGTGGGCAACCATTACGACAATGTGAGGCTGGTCCATGATGCCTTTCCTGATAAACACCTGATTTATACCGAGGCCGGGCTGGGCCGGGGCAATCTCGATGACCCGGAGAGGCTGAACGAGTGGGATACTTCCGAACGTCTGGCCAAATCAATGATCCTGGATCTCAACAACTGGACCGAAGGCTGGGTGTTCTGGAATCTGTTGCTGGATGAAACCGGAGGCCCTTGTCACGTCGGTTGTCATGGCACTTCACCGATCATGTACGACAGCAGGAAAGATGAACTGGTGTACCTGAATACGTATTATGTCTTTGGCCATTTCTCCCGGTTTATCAAACCCGGCGCAAAAAGGATTATCGCCTCCTCAAACGATGATAATTTGCTCACCACTGCCTTCCTGAATCCCGACGGCAAAGTGGCTGTGGTCATTCTCAATGTTGGAAACAAAGACACTATCTTCCAGGTTTGGACCGATAAAAAAGCCGTAAAAGCCACCATGCCTTCACAATCAATCGTCACGTTTGTTTTTAACAACTGATTGTCCTCTTATCGTAGCAGCCGACGTGAGTCGGCTCACCTTTCTCAGATTTTGCATGAGATTGGAGCGGACTTACCTCCGCTGCTACAAGTTTTGAAACAGCCTCAGCGCGATATCCCTACGGACCGAAGTCCGGCCCCACGACTACGGGGGTGCATCTTGAGGGCGTGTTGCCCAAATGGAACGGAGCGTAGGTGTCCCACCCGCAGCAGCCCGGATTGCCGAATGAGCGCACAAAATTCCATGGGTTTTTGGGTTGTCGAACGTGCTGCGGCTGAGGCAGCCGCGCGCCGGGGCTTCGAGATGCGACCTAATTGCGGCAGGAGCCGACAATGACGTTGAAATAGATGGCGGACCGGTTAAAGATGGGGACATGGACTCACGTGGCCAACCGGCTTTACCACCTGAAAAAGCAAACTTGTGTCAATACTCAGAACCCGTTTTGCTCTCGTTGGTGCCTCAGATTTTTACATAACGAGATAACTTCTGGCGCATTGGCGACGATCGAAGAGATATTCCGTTTTAGGTGTCTTGGTTCTTTACAGAATCGTGCGTGCGATTCGGAGAAGGTGTTTGGAATGTAAATCCCCCAATGACATGCCGCCCTGAAATTAAATCCCCAGGAAATCCTCTGGCTCTGCCGGAGGACCACCGAAGTTTGACGGTTCCGGGAATATACCGTCTGGATGCGATCCCAGCTGGACGATCGATGATCTCCCTCTCCTCTGCGAAGTGGAGGAGAGGGCCGGGGAGAGGCGGCGCGTGGTCTTTTGCGAACCCCTCTCTCCGGCTCTCTCCCCGCTTCGCGGGGCGAGAGAGACGAGGTCTGAAGTCGTGGATTGAGATCGGCGTGTCGGTTGACGCCCGAAGGGCCATGCGGCCTTGGGCCGCTCCACCTCCCTCAAGCCTCCGGCTTTGCCGGAGGTCGCTGACTCCGCGCGCAGCGTCAGAATTTGAAGTTTTGATTTTTCGCGCGCGATTCCTCGGCGAGCTTTTGTTTGAATTCCACCAGCGCTTTTTGCAATCGTTCGCTGCCCACGCTCAAAATTTGAACCGCCAGCAGCCCGGCGTTTTTCGCCGCGCCAATCCCGACGGTTGCGACCGGCACGCCCGGCGGCATTTGCACGATGGAGAGCAACGAGTCAAGGCCCTTGAGCGATCTGCTTTCGATGGGCACGCCGATGACGGGCAGGGTGGTGAACGCCGCCATCACGCCCGGCAGATGCGCCGCGCCGCCGGCGCCAGCGATGATGACGCGCAGGCCGCGTTCGTGCGCTTTGGCAGCGTATTGCTCCAAATCCTTCGGCGTGCGATGGGCCGAAATGACCTTCGCTTCGCTGACGATGCCGAATTGTGCGCATATATCGGCGGCGGCTTTCATCGTCGGCCAGTCGGAGTCGCTGCCCATGAGAATTCCGACCAAAGGTTTGGTTTCGCTCGTTTTCATTGGAAGACAAATTACTCATTCCAAAATTAAAAGTCATCCCTTGAAAATGGGTGGCATTCCAGCGGGTAACGGTTTGCCCGGCCACCATTATTTATATTCCTGGGAGCGCCGGCGTCCCGCCGGCGGGTTGCAGGGTGATGGACTGATTAACCAGCCGGCGAGACGCCGACGCTCCCAGGGCGGCGCTGCCGATCCAATCTCCGGCTGCTTTCCGGCGAGCCACAGTTATCTTTTGCGGCTTTGCATCCTGGCGGCTTTGCGTTAAACGTTTTAGCCAGCTATTACATGACGACCGCCAATAAAATCACGATTCTGCGGATCCTGCTGATTCCATTTTTTGTCGTCGAATTGATTTATTACCTCCAAACCGGCAACGAAGTTCACCGGCTGCTGGCCATCCTTTCGTTTGCGGTCACGGCGATCCTGGATGGCGTGGACGGTTACATCGCGCGGCGTTACAACCAAAAAAGCGAACTCGGCGCGATTCTCGATCCGCTCGCGGACAAAATGTTGCTCGTGTCGGGCATCGTCACGTTGAGCTTCAACCACGCGTCGTACCTCGGGCAAATTCCGCTCTGGCTCACCGGCACCATCATCGGACGCGACCTGCTGCTGCTCATCGGCATCGCCGTCATCCGGCTTACCGTGGGCAAAGTAATCGTGCGTCCGCGCATCATGGGTAAAATCGCGACGGTGCTGCAAATGATCGTGGTCATCTGGATTTTGCTGGACTGGGACCGCGACTTGAATGCGCGCTGGCTCAAAATCTGGACGCTCGGTGCGGCGGTCTGCACCGGTGTGTCGGGACTGCTTTACGTTTGGGACGGCGTAAAACAGCTCGGGGCGCATCCGGCCAGTTCGCCGACGGTGAAGAATGGAGGAATGGAGTGATGGAGTAATGGGAACAAGGTCGGCTGCTGACCCCAACACTCCAACACCCCAATACTCCAAATGAAATTTATGGCAAAGGAACTGGAACTGAAACTCAAGGTCGGCGATCTGGCGCCGGGTTTTTCGGCGGCGACCAACAGCGGCGGCGTTAAAGTTTCACTTGCCGATTTCAAAGGCAGGAACGTCGTGCTGTATTTTTATCCGAAGGATGACACGCCAGGTTGCACGAAGGAAGCATGCGCATTCCGTGACCATTTCGCCGGGTTCAGAAAGAAGGGCACGGTTGTGCTCGGTGTCAGCACCGACCCGGTGAAGTTGCACGACAAGTTTGCGGAGAAATACAAGCTGCCGTTCACCTTGCTGGCGGATGAGGACAAACAGATTGTCCAAACCTACGGTGTCTGGGGCGAGAAGACCTTCATGGGCAGGAAATATCAGGGCACGCATCGTGTGACCTTCCTCATCGGGCCGGACGGGCGCATCAAAAAGATCTGGCCGCAGGTGAAACCGGAAGAGCACGCGGAGGAAGTGCTGGCGGTGTTGTAAAATCTGACAGGTGCGCGGAAAATCGCCGGAGGCATTGTGAATCAAATCAGGCTCCGAAGGGTCTCGTTTTGCGACACTCCATCCATCTGTGCTTGGATTCAGGAACTTATTCAGTGCCCGTCCTTCCGAAGATATTGAAACGCGGCCCGATGCTCCATCGGGCATTATTCGTGCTTGACAGGGGTTTACAACGTGCAGTCTAACGAAAATTAGGATGGATTGAAGCCATGATTAACCGCTGGCAATGGGCATTGGCTTGCGCCGTTTCCAGCTTGCTGCTGCTGTTCTGCGGCTTGCTGGTGCCGGCGTATTTGCGGGCGGTGGATGTCAACGTCATCCAACGGGCCGGGCGGGACACGCCGGCTCTGACTGCACAGGGGCTGTCGCTCGTGAACCAGCAGAACCTGGGGACCGCCTGGTTGTTTTTTCAGGCGGCGCAAGCGGAGGGAATTTCCGGCCGGGAAAATCTCGGCCTCGCCGTGACCAATGCGATGCGGCAGCATCCCGACTGGCTGGTATGGGGCAATGACTCCGCGTTGAAGCGTCTCTTCGGAAATGATTCCCCATCACCGGAACCTTTCACCGGGTTCATCGTCCGGCAAAAAAACCGGGAGGCCGCGCTGGACCTGCTGGGCGCCTCAACCAGTCCCACCGTGCAGGAGTTGCTGCGCTGCCGCACGCTGACCGGCACCACCCTGTTCACGCCGTCGCAGTCGGCTTCCGGCCAGGCCTTTGATGTGGCGGTGACGACTTGCGGATTGTTGGTTGAGGAAGGACGGTTGACGACGGGTTTGGGCGACAACATTTTCAAACTGGCCTCGGCCGCCAACCGCGGCGGGAGTTCGCAACCACTGGAGCAGGTGCTGATGGATTTGATGGCACTGGGCCGGCGATTCAGTTGGGACCAGTTTGTGGCGTTCACCGGCCGTGTCGAGGACGCCGGGACGTTGCACGTCCTCGCCGACCAGGTCCGCGACGTCGGCGGCCAATTGCCCGTGCTTTTCTCCGCTGTGGCGCTATCCGGCAAGCCGGCGGCGGTGGCGAAATATGTCGCGCATATTCCCCAGACCGGGTTGACCGATCTCGGTTACAGTCTCCGGTTCGGCACGGGCGGTGTGAACGAATTGCTGGCGCGCGACCAATTGCTTTACCGCGCCGGTTCCCGCCTGCACCTGGGAGTGGATTGCAGCCTGCGGTTGCCGTGGCTGGCGTTTGCGCTGAAATGGCTGGCCTATCTGTCGAGTGGATTTCTTCTGGCCGCATCGCTGCATTTTGCGCGGCCGGCCGTATCGTCCCTGGAACGACCGTTGCAGGTGCGCGGGTTCCACGTGGTCCGCGAGAGTTTGTTTGCGTTGGGTTTCCTGCTGGTGGTGCTGCTTCTGAGCGAGCCGTTTCTCGCCCAGGACACACGGAAAGAGGAGTACTCCTTTCGACTGCACGTGCCCACGACGGGCACGGTGGTCCTGGCCGGATTCGCCCGCAATCATCCCAACATTATGAACAACATGATCCTGCTGACCCTGCTGCTGTTCTTCGTGCTGCAGGCACTGATCTATATTGCCTGCCTCGTGAAGCTGGCGGAAATCCGCCGGCAGAACGTCACGCCGCGCTTCAAGCTCAGGCTGCTCGAAAACGAAGACCACCTGTTCGACGCCGGCCTGTACCTGGGCTTCGTCGGCACCATCGTCTCGTTGATCCTCGTCTCGATGGGGGTCATCAAATTCAGCCTGATGGCCGCCTACTCGTCCACGTCGTTCGGCATCATCTTCGTGTGCGTGTTTAAAATCTTCAACCTGCGCCCGGCCTGCCGGAGATTGCTGCTCGAATCCGAAGCCGAAGCCGCCGGGCCCGCCACGCCAACGCTTGTCACGCCGTCATGAACCGCAGCATCCTCATTGTCATCTGCGACTTCCTGCTGTTGAGCCTGCTGACGTTCTCGACGGACCTCAGCAAGATGGCCGGCGAGAACGAGGGTTCCGCGGCGACCGTCAAGGTGGACGTCCTGCCCAAGACGGCGAACGCCGGCGGGAATGACCTCGCAGAGGTGATGAAACAGGCACTTGGCGAGGAGCAAAAGAACCGCGAACAATTGCAGGCGGAACTGGCCCGTGTCCGCGAGGCCGCCCGGCAGCAACAGGAGCAGTTGCAACAGAAACAATCAAACCTCGAACAGCAGTACGCCACGGCCCAGGCCAACATCCAGGTGCTCAACCAGAAATTGCAAAGCAGTTCCGCCGAAACCTCGATGACCCGGGAACAACTCGCGGCGAAGGAGGCTGAAATCCAAAAGCAGACCGACCTGGCCGCCGCCTTGCAGAAACAACTTACCCAGTTGAACAGCCAGCTCCACGCGGTGGATGTTGAAAAACGCATCGCCACCGGGCAGGTCGCCCTGATGCAGCAACAGGTGCAGGCTGAACGCACCGAAAATGCCCGGCTGGCCGAAGGCTTCAAGGCGCTGGCGACCAATTCCAGCGCCCTGACCCGGGAAATCCGGGAGAACCGGGCCCTGGCTCCCAACACCATCTTCAGTGAGTTTGTCAGCAACCGGATCCAGACCAGTTTCGTCGCGTCCCGGACCGGCCTGTTCGGCATTGATTTGGGCAGGAACAAAACCACCGAAACGGTGCTGGTCACCGACGGGACCCATACTTTCGCATTATGCCATTTGCAGGACACGCCGTTGACGTTGGGGGACCCTGGCACGGACTGGGAGGGACTCACCGGAACGCTGGCCCACAACCAGGCGCAGGTTCCCATCCACTCGTTGTCCTTTCACATTCAGGATCCGCGTGTGGTGTTCATGCTGGTCACGCAGGCGGAAGCCCGCCAGCTCGGCTGCAAGGTTTACCCGGTTGCCTCAGACCCGTACAAATTCCAGGATGCGGTGGTGATCGGTGCGCAAGGGGACTATTACGGCCAAAGCAGCTTCCAGATTGATCTGAACACGCCGGCATACGTCAAACTGGACCGCAACCTTTTGAAGGGGCTGTTCGGAAAATTCAATCCCTCGCGCGGTGACCTGGTTTTCAGCCGGACCGGCGAGCTGTTGGGGATCATGGCCAACGGCACCTACTGTCTGGTGCTGCATGACTTCGCTTCGGAGGTAACCCTTCCCTTTGGCCGGGACATTCGCGCCCGGCACACCGGCGACGACTTGTCCCGGCTTTATTCATACGTATTCAACTTGCCCGCCAGGTTGAGATAACTGGAGGTCATCCTGCGTCCCGACGCGCAATCCTGGTTTGACATGGCCGCGGCAAATTCTGTAAATGTTCGTAACGAAAACAAATTAACTGAATAACCAAAAACTATTATGTCAATTCCAACTGGATCAAAAGCTCCCGACTTCACCCTCAAGTCCAAGCAGGCATCCGGCCTGGTGGACGTGAAACTCAGCAACAACTTCGGCAGGAAGAACACCGTCCTGCTGTTCTTCCCGCTCGCGTTCACGAGCGTTTGTACCAAGGAAATGTGCGACCTCACCGCCGGGCTCAACGCCTACCAAGGCCTCGGCGCGGACGTCATCGGCATCAGCGTGGACAGCCCATTTGCGCAGGAAGCCTGGGCGCAAAAGGAAAAAATCGGCGTCACCCTCGCCAGCGATTTGAACAAAACGGTGATTAAATCCTACAACGTCGTGTTCCCGATGCTGGCCGGCGTGGGCGACACGGCGGCGCGCGCCGCGTTCGTGATTGATAAGCAAGGCGTGGTGCAATACAGCGAACAAACGCCGACGCCGAAGGATCTGCCAAATTTTGACGCCCTCAAGGCGGCGCTGGCGAAGTTGAAGTAATTTCCGGGCCAACCGAACCCGTTCAGGCCGCCCACCCGGGCGGCCTGATTTTTTTTGGTGGGGAGATTTTGTAGAGCAGACATTCTTGTCTGCTGGTGGCGGAACTTTCCAGTTCCGCTTTGGGCGACTGGAAAGTCGCCCAAACCCGCAGGCTGGAAAGCCTGCGCTACCATGGTTGTTTATAACTTCGGCGGAACGTTGGTGGAAGCCATCCATTCGCTCATGGGTCGCAGACTGCCGCATTCCGGGCAGGACGTTACGGCAAATTGAGTTCCGCAGTTGGGACAGACGCCCTGCGTTTCAAACATGTCAAAGGGTTTCCGGCATTTGCCGCAACCCCAAAATGCGCCACGGGGCGGGGCGACTTTGCATACCGGGCAGGCAAATCCGTCATGACGCGGCGCATTGGCGACGCGGGCCATCGCGCGTGCCTGCATCAAGCCGCCCCAGCAATTCAGCAAAATGAAAGCAGCCATAATGCCGATCCAGACGGATTGCGCCCAGAAGGCAAACAGGATCAGGCCGGCCACGCCCACAAAACCGATGCTGCTCGCGATGAGCAAACTGCGCGCCCGGCCAAACGCAAACCAAAGCAACGACCGCAAAATCTGTCCGCCGTCGAGCGGATAGACCGGCATCAGATTGAAAACCAGCAACAGAGTGTTGATATACCAAATCGTCATCACGTAAACATAAACGTTCGGAACGGTTTCCATCCAACCGGCCGAATAACCCAGCCACCAGACGATTGAAAACAGGGGAAAAAGCGCCACATTCACCAGTGGTCCGGCGGCGATGCTCCAAAGCATGGCGCCCGGACGTTGCGGCGGGGAGACATACGCTACGCCGCCGAGCGGCCAGAGCACGATTTGGTTCGCCCGGCCGCCGACCTGCCGGCACGCGAGCGAATGGCCAAACTCGTGCATGAGCACGATCAAAAACAGCGTGAGATATTCCAGCGCGTTCCAGTAGACGGAGGAATAATGGTTCGCCCGAATCTGGATTTCGTACCACGCGACGAAAAACCAGGACCAATGCAAAAAAACTTCAATTCCGAAGAGCTGGAACAACCGGATGGAGCCTCGATGGGTTGGCATGTCGTGGCGATTTATCCCACACCTGGCAGGAGCAAACAAGATTTTTGCAGGGCCGGCGGCTGGATCGGGTTCGATGCTGTTAGACCTGAAGACGGAAAGTGAAAAGCGGTGGGGGGCCACCGCAGTCCAAGACGCTGCGCGCGACACGATGATTCCAGAATTACGCGAAGCGTTATGGAGGGCGCCAGCCCCCTGGCGCTTTCGGCAAGGAGAAGAAAGAATACACAGCGCCTCGTTTCCATTTCGTAACCCTACTTTAACCGGACCGTCATTGAGCCTGGCCCGCGGCGGGGTAAGTTATCTAAAATGGTGCCGCGTATTTTGATTGTGGATGATGAACTCGATTTCGTCGAGCTGGTGCAATATCGCCTCGCCGGCTTGGGCTGTGAATTCATCGTGGCCAGCAACGGGGTGCAGGCGTTGAGCCAGGCGCGGCAGTTCAAACCGGATTTAATCCTGCTCGACATCCTGCTGCCCGACCTTGACGGTCTGTCTGTTTGCAAGATTCTGCGCCGCCAGCCGGCCACCAAAAAGACCCCGGTGATTTTCATGAGCGCGCTTTCCAGCCAGGTGACCAAACGCACCGTGGCGGTGCATGCCGAGGATTTTTTCATCAAGCCGCTCGACTTGGAACGACTCGAACGCCGCATCGCCGACTTGCTGTACCTCGAACCGGCGGTGAAATAATGTAGCGTCGGTGGGGCGACAGCTTGTCGGGATGAAGCCTTGGCGAAGGCCGACGCTCGCGAGCCGTCGTAGCCGCGGACGTCAGTCCGCGCCAATTAAATCAAAGGAAATTTGCGCCGATTGACGTCGGCGGCTACACAAGCGCCGGACAAGTTCTGGCAAAGGGGCGAAGTTTGGCACTCTCGCGTTGACTCATGGCAAAACCTTACCCAAGGGTTGAGAGGTTTTCGGATCGTTGACTCATAACCCTGCTTACCGAACACGGGCTCTATCGAACACCAGTTTAAGCATTTGTTCAATCTGGTCTTTC